>PDWI01001382.1_pt1 | contig 38381 bp, 27 predicted proteins | sample 1430891 | NCBI WGS metagenome assembly PDWI01 (sample SAMN01162508, study PRJNA174530) | Oral metagenome, whole genome shotgun sequencing project. | biome: Marine environment; feature: Marine mammal; material: Swab sample of the gingival sulcus; isolation source: swab sample of gingival sulcus... | reverse complement strand
AAAAGAAGAACCAACACTTACTAAATACAACAACTATTTAACTACAGCAAAGAACTATTTAACAGAAGGCGATAGTTCTGCTGCAAGAAATGAATTACAGTTGGTGCTAAATGATTGTGTTGCAGATAGTTCTACGGTACTAACAAGTGAAGCCTTTGCACTACTTTATTTTAACACAGAATATTTAATTTCTCAATTACCGGAAGGCGAAACCTATCCATATTTAAAAGATAAAATTAAAAACCCAAGGTAATTTATAGAATGAGTAAAACACTAAAATGAATTATCTAAATTATAGAATTAAAAAAACTATCATTTTTTTTAATGAGAAGAGAAATAAACTAATATTGCCAAATGTAAAATTAAAAATTTAATAATTATTTTTTTAACTTCCCTTTTATAAAAAATTAAAATTTTGACATTCTATCCATTTCCGTTGGTTAACATTGTTAGCCAACGGAGAAATGGATAAAGATAGTTTTTGCTATCTCATAGAGGTAGCAAATCAATCCCGCAAAAATTCAAATTAATTATTTCCAAGTATTAAAGGCAAACCGTCTTTACCCGAGCCAATAACTACTATTTTAGAATTTTTAGAGTTTGCGAGTTTTTCTGTTGCTTCAATTCCTTTCCATCTAAGTAAATCATCATTTATACCTTGCGAAACTATTTCTTGAAAATCTGCAATACCTTTTGCTTCAATTCTCTTTCTATCTGCTTCTTGCTTTTCCTTTGTTAAAATGAAAGACATTTTCTGGCTTTCTTGTTCAGCTTGCAGTTTTTCTTCAATAGATTGTGTTAGTCCTGCAGGTAAAGCAATTTGTCGTAAAGGTATACTTTCAACTATAATACCTCTATCACTAACATTTTGTTGAAGTTGTGAAGTAATCTCATCAGCTAAACGTTCTCTTGCTTCTGAGTAAAGTGCTTTTGCTTCAAATTTAGCTGTAACTCCTCTAACAACAGAACGAAATTGTGGAATTAAAATTACGTTTAAGTAATCTCCTGCTTCTACAGATTTATAAATGTCATTAGCCATTGCCGGATCAACCCTAAACAGTAAACTTAATTCTAATTGTACTGGTAAACCTTCTTTTGATGGAATGGCCATTGTTTCTTTTATCTCTTGAGTCTTAAAACTGTACTTAATAATTTTTGCCATAGGATTAACAATATTAACACCTGGTTTTAAAGTATTATCACTTACATTTCCTAGAAAATCAACAACTCCTACAGTACCGGCAGGGATTACTGTAAAAATTTGTGCAATAGCAAAAATTGCAGCACCAATAGAAATAAGTAACGGAACAGTTGCTTCTTGAATTTTTTTCATTTTTTTTACATTTAAGTAAACAAAAAAGAAAACTATTGCTACAATAATTCCTACTATAAAAAACATACTTCCTCCTAAATGAGAATTTATTTTATAACTGATTTAATTAATTTTAATTTGTTAACTTTTTTTGAAGAAAATGATAATGCACTATATACAGATTCTGAAACTTCTTCTAGCTTTCTTTCTTTATTTGTAAAAAGTTTAACTATTTCTTCACCTTTTTTTATTCTATCACCAATTTTTTTATTAAAAATAATTCCGGCAGTCGGATCAATTTTATCTTCTTTAGTTTTTCTACCGGCTCCTAATTCTAAAGCACTCATTCCAATAATATAATTATCAACTTTTTCTAAATATCCGTTTTTAGTTGCTTGTATTGAATGAGAATATTTTGCTTGAGGATATTTATCAGGATTTTTGAGATAGAATGTATTTCCATTTTGAAGTTCAACCATTTCTAAAAATTTATCAAAAGCTTTTCCATCGCTAATTAATTCTTCAGAAATTTGATAGCCCTCTTTTAAACTTTTAGCTTTTCCTGCTAAATAAATCATAGCACCAGAAAGATTGAGTGTTACTTCATTTAAATCTTCTACTTTTTCACCTTGTAAAACTTTTATTGTCTCATAAACTTCAAGCCAGTTCCCAACGTAATTTCCTAATGGTTGATTCATATCTGTAATAAATGCAATTACATCCTTATTAAAAGATTTGGCAGTATTTATTAACGAAGAAGCTAATTCTTTAGCATCTTTAAGAGTTTTCATAAAAGCACCGCTGCCAGTTTTAACATCCAAGACTAATCCATCAATACCTTCAGCAAGTTTTTTACTCATAATGCTTCCTGTTATTAGGGGAATAGATTCAACGGTAGCTGTAACATCTCTAAGTGCATAGATTAATTTATCTGCAGGTGCTATATTTTTTGTCTGTCCTATTAAAACAGCCCCACATTTCTTTAGCACTTTTTTATAATTTGTAAGAGAAAGATTGGTTTTAAATCCCGGAATTGTTTCAAGTTTGTCTAAAGTTCCACCACTATGTCCTAATCCACGACCAGAAATCATTGGAACATTAATACCTGCAGCAGCAACAATTGGTGCAAGAATTAAAGATGTTTTATCACCAACACCACCGGTAGAATGTTTGTCAACTTTTTTACCAGGAATTTTTGAAAGATCGATTACAGTTCCACTATAAAGCATTGCTTTTGTTAAAGCAGAGGTTTCTTTTTTATTTAATCCATTTAAAAAACTTGCCATTAGAAATGAAGAAAACTGATAATCGGGAATTGCTTTTTTTGTGTATTCATCAATTAAAAATTTAATTTCATCATCTGAAAGAGCTTTTCCATCTCTTTTTTTCTTTATCAAACTAACAGTATTCATAATCAACTCTTTAGTTAATATAAAAGCATAATATAACTAAATTGGATGTAAAAATTAAGATATACTATTTGAAATTACTGCCTTTTTTAATATAATGTTAGAATAAATTTAAATATATTAATTAAATTTTCGGGGCTAATTATGTTCGATTCAAATTATCAATTTACCTGTGTAGACCGATTCTTAAAGTATGTTAAGTATGATACTCAATCAGACGAAGAATCAACAACATTTCCAAGCGATCCAAAACAATTGGAGCTATCAAAAGATTTAGTTACAGAACTAAAAGAAGTAGGCCTAGAAGATGCTTATATGGATGAAAATGGATATGTTATAGCAACTCTTCCATCTAATACCGAAAAAGATGTTCCGGTTATAGGTTTTATATCTCATGTCGATACCTCACCTGCAGTAAGTGGAAAAGATGTGAAACCACAAATCTTAAAAAACTATCAAGGTGGGGATATTACACTACTAAATGGAAAAGTTATTGAAGCAGCAAATAATCCTGAGTTAAAGGATATGAAAGGTTTTGATATTATTACTACAGATGGAACCACACTTTTAGGAGCTGATGATAAGGCAGGAATTGCAGAAATAGTTGATGCGATGAACTATTTTATAAAGCATCCGGAAGTTAAACATGGTACAATAAAAGTTTGTTTTACACCTGATGAAGAAGTTGGAAGAGGTGCAGAAAAATTTGATGTAGAGAAATTTGGAGCAAAATTTGCATATACGATGGATGGTGGAACAAGAGGCGAAATTGAAACCGAAACCTTTAGTGCAGATGCAGTAAACATTGAATTTATAGGTAAAAATGTACATCCGGGTTATGCAAAAGGGAAGATGATTAACTCTTTAAAAATGGCATCATATTTTATGGAACTTCTTCCTAAAGATAGGCTTTCACCAGAAACTACGGAAGGTAGAGACGGATATGTCCATTGTACATCAATTAATGGTAATGAAGAACAAACAGTTCTAAAATTTATTATAAGAGATTTTATTGATGAAAAGTTAGTAGAGTTTGAAAACTTCTTAAAAGAATTATTTGATAAAACTTTAGCTGAGTTTCCAGGATCAAACGGAGAATTTCAAGTTATTGAACAATATAGAAATATGAAGAATGTTATCAGTAAATATCCTGAAGTTGAAGAGAATGCTTTAGAAGCTCTTAAAAGATTAGATATTGTTCCAATCCAACATCCTATTAGAGGTGGAACAGATGGTTCTCGTTTAAGTTTTATGGGATTGCCAACACCTAATATTTTTGCAGGAGGACATAATTTCCATGCAATTACAGAATATGTTGCAATTCAAGATATGGAAATGGCTACCAAAACAATTATTGAACTTGTTCAGGTTTGGGAAGAAAAAGCATAAATAGATTTTCTTTTTCATTATAAATTGTGATGAAACCCACATTTTTGTGGGTTTCCTTTTAAATGAACAAAAGGTTTATTATATTCAATAATAAAAAAAATAAGGTTAGAACATGGTTGATCTTGATAAACTAACTCTAGTAGAAGTATTAAAGAAATCGGTAAAAAAATATTCGAACAAACTTGCTTTATCAGGAATAGATGGGAATGCAATTAGTTATAGAGAATTTAATGATAAAGTACATAAAATTTCGAGCTTTCTTAAAAATGAAGGTATAGTAAGTGGTGATAGAGTAGCTATACTAAGTGAAAATACACCAAATTGGGGTGTAGCATATTTTGCAATAACAACAATGGGAGCAGTTGCTGTTCCTATTATGACAGAATTTCAATCGGCTGATGTCCATCATATTTTACGCCATTCCGGAGCTTCTGCAATTTTTGTATCAGAAAAATTGTACGAGAGAGTTCAAGAACTTAAATTAGATTCTTTAAATACATTTATTTTAATAGATAATTTTAGCATTATTCCGCACGAAAAGTCGGATTTTATTGCTGATAGAATTAAAGAAGGTAAGAAAGAATTTACTAAAATTCTTGATGCAGCTTTAAAATTTGTAGGTGTAAAGAGTGAAGAAGTTAAAGAAGATGATCTTGCTGCAATTGTATATACTTCAGGTACAACAGGGCATTCTAAAGGTGTAATGCTAACACATAAAAATATAGTTTATGATGCTACTGCCACAGGAAATTTTATTGATATTAAGGAAAGTGATAAATTGCTTTCTCAATTACCTCTTTCGCATACAATGGAATGTACTTTAGGATTAATATTTCCAATTATGGGGGGAGCAGCAATTTATTACCTGGAACGTCCGCCAACAGCCGCTATACTTTTACCGGCACTTCAAAAAGTAAAACCAACAATGATGATTAGTGTTCCTCTTATTATAGAAAAAATTTATAAGATGAGAATTCTGCCGGAAATTAATAGAAAAGCTGTAACAAGAAATCTATATAAAATTCCTATGATTAGAAAAAAAATTAATAAAGTTGCCGGAAAAAAACTTGCTAAAACATTTGGTGGAAATTTAAGATTGTTTCCAATTGGAGGAGCTGCGTTAGCTCCGGATGTTGAAAAGTTTTTAAAAGAAGCAAATTTCCCTTATGCTTTAGGATACGGTTTAACGGAAACTTCTCCATTAGTAACCGGAACAGATAATTTTAATGTAAAAATGGGAGCAAGTGGAACTACACTTATAGGAATGGAAGTAAAAATTGTTGATGCTGATGAAGCTACTGGTGAAGGAGAAGTTTATATAAAAGGTCCTAATGTAATGCAAGGATATTATAAAGAGCCTGAAAAAACAAAGGAAGTGATAACTGATGATGGTTGGTTTAAGTCTGGTGATTTAGGCTATTTAGATAAAGATGGTTATCTATTCTTAAAAGGACGTTCTAAAAATGTTATTATTGGCTCTAACGGAAAAAATATTTATCCGGAAGCAATTGAATCGGTAATAATGGAAAATAATTTTGTTTTAGAAACTTTAGTTTACGAATCTGAAAAGAAAATTATTGCAAGAGTTCATTTAAATTATGAAGAGCTTTATGAAGAGCTTGGATTAAAAGATGTTAAAGAATCTGAAGTAAGAAAAAAAATTGATAAATTCTTGGAAGAGATTATGAATACAGTTAATAGCCGCGTATCATCTTTTTCCAAAATAAATAAAATTGTTGAACAATCACAACCTTTTGAGAAAACACCAACTAAAAAAATTAAACGATATTTATATAGTTAGTAACTTTTTATAAACCTCTAGGGTTTTTATATGTCTAAACATTATTAGATAATAAACCTTAGAGGTTTAATTAACTAATACTAATTTTTCATTTTTTCCAAACTCTCAAAATATCTTTTAATTAATTCTTGATAATCTTTGGAATAACCTTCTTGAATAGATTTAATTAATTCTTCCCTTAAAATATCTTTCCCTTTCTCGTTAGAAATAATTAATTCATCGGGAGAAGTTAAATTAAAATTCTTCCCTGAAAATGATTCTCTGTTTTTTTCAAAATCTTTTTCATTAATGGATTGTTGAGCATCTAAAAGTTTAGAAAGAATCTTTTCTTGTTTGTTTATTAAATCATCATCAACTTTTTTCGTATTTAATCCTGAGACTACTTCTTTCATTTCCTCTAGAATTTTTTCAAGATTAGTTGATAATTTTTTTGAATTACCTGCTTCTCTAGCTTCTTTATTTAATTCTTCAAGTGATTTTTGTAATGCTCCTTGTTGTTGTGCCAATCTTTGCAATTGAGCTTGTTGCTTCATACTTAATTGTCCTTGCTGGATCATTTGTGTCATTTTGTTTAAACCCATTTGCTGTTGAGCCATTTGCTGTAATTGCTGCATTAAAGACATCATTCCGCTGCCTTGTCCACCGCCTTGCATCATCGCCATTAAAGAATTCTGCATAAGCGTTGCTGCTTCATTTAAATTTTTCATCGAATTGCTTTGGTTAGCATTAGACTTTTGTCCATTTCTTCCCTGTAAACCATCAACTGCATTTTTCATATTTTCTCTTGCCTTACCAAGAGCCTCTCCCATTTCTGGTGTAATTGCAAATGTATTCTGAGAAAGATCACTTAACTGCTTTAAAATTTTATCAAGGCTTTGCTGAATATCCATTTGAGCTTCAGCCATTTCAGGTAATGAACGCGGATTAGAATTTAATGCTTTAGTTTCAAGATTAAGTTTCTCTTGTTGTTTAGATATATCAATAATATTATCAATTGCTTTTAACATATTTTGCATAACCATTTGTTGGGACTGTTGTTGCATTTGCTGTTGTATCTCTTTCATCTGGTCCAACATAGAATTCATATTCTTAGAAATTTTTTGTTGAGATTTTAAAGCATCAAATGGATTATTTTCTTGCAGTTTTTCCTTCGCTTCTTCGGATAATTCTTGATTTTCTTGTTCACTAAAATTTTCGTTTACTTCATTCATTTTTTCAATGGGCATATCTTTTACTTCACCCATTTTTTTTTGTAATTTCTTCATTTCTTCATTTAAAGATTTTAATTGATCGCTAACTTTATCTTGTTCTTTAGATAACTCATTATTTTCAGAACTGTTATTATTCTTTGTATTTTTCTCAGTTTTTTCAGAAATACGTTTCATGTCTTCATTTAATTTTTCAGTTCTTTTTATTAGTTCATCAACTTTTTGTTCAATTTGAATTTTTTTAAGAAGATTTAAAGTTCGCTCTATACTCTTTTGAAACATTTTTTCGTTGAAAGATAAGTTATCCAATGATTTTTGAACTTTATCTCGCATTAACTGTTCAAGTGATTTTTGCATGTTTTCAAAAGCTTTTTTCATTTCATCATTACTTAGTTCATTCATTAAATCTTGAAGTTCATTATACTTTTCGATTGTTTTTTCAGAAAGCAAATCATTTTCTGCCATTTGTTTTTTCATTTCATCCAATTTTTTCTGCACATTATCAATTTTATCAGTCAACTTTTCAAATTTTTTCATTGAATCTTCAATTCGTTCTTTTTCCGACCAATTAATTTTCTTTTCGTTTTGCTTCAACTCATCACTTATTTTTTGGAATTCATTTTTTAATTCTTCTGCTTCTTCTAATGTTGTAGTTAATTCTTCAATAGCATTTTCTTGAGTTTCATCAGCTTGTGTAAAAAGTTCGTTAAGTGTTGGAACTCTTAATTTATGTATTTTACTTTTTGATGATTTTGGTCCACTTACATAATCATTATCAAATACTTCAATAAAATAAGATACATTTTCATTTTCTCTTAATCCCAATTTTGATACATCCCAATTGAAATAATTAGTCTGCTTAATATTTTTACTATTGAAATGTAGATCAATACGCTTGTAAACTTGATTTGTATCTGGTAACTCACTTGAAGAGATAGAATAGTTAAGTTGGATTTTAGAAAACCCATAATCATCTCTAAAATTATAATTGATGCTAACAATATCTGTATTGGGAACTAATGAAACTTGTTCAGGTCTTGTTATTTCAACTTCGGGGAATTGATCTTGAATTACAATAATAGAATATAGAATAGGATTCTCATTAATATTTCCTTCAACATCTATAATTTCAAAATGATATTTGCCATTTTCCCAAATAGTAAATGCTCCGTTGACTTTCTTGTTATCTACTAATAATGAATCAATATTTGATTCAGACACTCGTTTTGCAGAAGTTAATTGTTTTGATGAAGTAAAATTGTAATTAACTCTAGAGCCTTTTAATGTGGAAATATTTCCATTATCAATTTGTATTTGTTTTAGTAGTCCCGAATATTTTGGCGGAATAATTTCAAAATTTATAGAATTAATTATTGGAGGAGAAGTTATTTCTACGAAGAAAGATTTTGTTTTGATATCATCTTTACTAGCAAAATATTCAAAAGAGTGATTAAGATTCTTAACAATTAATGAAAAAATATTATTGCTATCCGGTTTTACTAAGTGCTTTATAAATTCCGCTTCATCTGTTCCTTTTGTGTTAATCAAAATATTATTTGGAATTTTTCCTTTAGCAAGAACTTCTAAAGTTAGAAACTCGCCCTTTTTTATTTTTTTATTTTTGGTTAAAATTTTTAGTGAAAAATCTGATGGTTTAATATACTCGGTATTAAAATTTATTACTCTTGTAAAAGCGTTATTTAACGGAGTAAAAACTATAAGTATTACAAACACAGAGGCTAAAAGGAAAAAATAAAATAATTTTTTTTTGAAAGATGATTGATCAATTAAGTTGAGAAAGTTATATCCTTTTACTTCTTCATAAGTTTTTTCAAAAGCAGCATTAGATAGTTCTTTAGAATAAGGAGTTTTTGCTTTAATAATTTGAAGTGAGTTTATCAAATTATCTTTAACACGAGGTAGACTTTCTCCAATTTCTTTTGCTCCTAATTCAATTTCAGAAAAAACCTTTCTTCTGAAAAATTTATTTATCGGATTTTTGATAAAAATAAAGAGAGAAAGAAAAAAAGCGGATAAAATTGAAAGTAATATTATCTGTTTTGAAAAAGGAGAAAGAAAAGAATTTAATTCAATTATAGTTAATAAGAAAAAGAGAATAATAATAATTCCCAAAGCCTTAATAAAACCAATTATTAAATTATATTTAGATTTCTTTTTAAGATAGTCTGAAATTTTTTTTAAAAGTTGTTCTTTATGTAAAGCTTTTCTTTTCATATTTTAATTGGATAAAGCATAGACAATTATATTTGTTCCAAATTTTAATGCTTCAATTCTTTTTTCTTCCGGATCATTATGAATATCTTGATTTGCCCAACCATCGCTAGGATTACTTTCTACTGTATAATAAATTACCATTCGTTTACCCAAAAATAATCCGAATCCTTGCGGAGCCTTATTATCATGTTCGTGGGTTTTGGGTGGTCCATTTTCAAAATCAAAAACAGAATGATAGATTGCATGATTAAATGGAATTTCAACAAGGCTCTTGTTAGGAAAAATTTTGCTAATTTCTCTCCGGAATGATTTATCAAGTCCATAATCATCATCAACATACATAAATCCACCATTTTCAAAATATTCTCTTAACAGCTTTATATTTTCATCAGTAAGAATAATATTTCCATGTCCCGTTAAGAATGTTATAGGAAAGTTGAATATTTCTTTTGTTCCTAAATCTGCAACTGTATATTTAGCCTTTGTTTTAATATTAGTATTATCTGCAATAAACTTTAAAAGATTAACCTCTGCTGAAGGATCATTATACCAATCACCGCCGCCATTATATTTTATTCGTGCAATTTGAAGATCGGGATTTTCTTGAGCAAAGAGAAAATTGAGCGAAACAAAGAGCAAAATAAGTTTTGTAATGTGAATCATATAAATTAATATAGTTATAATGAATGTTGATACTAATATTTTTAAAAATTGTTCCTTATAATATACAATTTCAAAAAGAATTAAATTAACACTTGCTCTCCAAAATCAATTTCTATTTATTTGTGATAAGAGACACAGAGTTAAATAAAATGAATCAAAAATAGTAGATCTCAATCTCATTTTGAGTCATATTTGTCTCTTTTAGATTAAAAAAATATTCAACAAAAAAAAAAATAAAACGATTATTATTTGTACTAACTAGATTATAATAAAAAATAAGATATTGCCATGACAAAAAATTATTTATTATTTGCGTTCTTTTTATCTTTTACACTATTTTTTATAGGTTGTGAAGTTGGAAATGACAATCCCGGTTCTGATAATGATTCTACTAAGACCATTACATTAAACGGAAGTGTAGTTGATGCATATTCTGGAGATGGTATTGCTAATGCTACTATTAAAATAAGTGATGGAGTATCAGTAAAGGGTACAACTACCAATGAAACTGGCGGTTTTTCAACAACCTTTCCTGCTTCCAATGATTTGGATTTAACAATTATTGTAATGAAGGAAGGATATTTTTCGGATACTACTGCCGTATTTGCCATTGTTAATAAAATTACTAAAATTCCAATTTTTCAACTTGTAGCTAATGGGAATTCTAACGGTGGGGCTGGTTTTTCTGGGGCTGCATCAATAAATTTCTCTTCACAATCAGCAACATCAATTGGTGTTAAAGAAAGTGGTGCATTAGAAAGTGCTGAAATTATCTTTGAAGTAAGAGATTCATCCGGGACTTTAATTAATGAATCAAATGCTGTTGAACTTAGTTTTAGTTTTGGGGCTACACCTGGTGGAGGTGAATATTTATATCCGGCATCGGCTAAAACTAATGCTTTAGGGAAGGCAACAGTAACACTAAATACAGGAACAATTGCTGGAGTTGTACAAGTTATTGCTGAAACAACACTTAATGGTAAAGTAATAAGATCAAAACCAATCCTAATATCTATTCATGGCGGTTTTCCTACCCAAGATCTCTTTTATATTGCATGTAAGAAATTAAATTATCCTTTTTTAGGAATTATTGGAAACCCTATTGTTTTTACTGCATATTCCGGTGATAAATATAATAATCCTGTACGCCCTGGAACTTCTATATACTTTACGGCAAACTTTGGTATTATTGGAGGTTCTAATATAACTAATGAGGCAGGAACGGCATCAGTTACACTTCTTACAGAACCTTATCCAAATGATCCTGTTTATGGTGCTGGATTCTTTACTGTAAAAGCTTCTACCGGAACAGAGGATGAGAATACTATTTTTACTAGTACTGTTCGTTTATTATCCGGGCATCCAATCATTAATGTTAATCCTTCAACATTTAATATAAGTAATGGAGGTTCTCAAACATTTACTTATATAGTTGCTGATATTAATGGTAATCCAATGTCAGAAGGGCAATCAATAAAAGTAAGTATAGAAAGTGAACACTATGAAGTTGTTGGTGATACAGAGGTTAAAATGCCCGATACACAAAGCAAAAGCTGGACATCCTTCTCGTTTACTACTTATGATACTCAACCTGATTCAATTAAATCTGAACAAATATCAATTGAAATATCTACAACAGGACCTAATAGTGATCTAAAAACCACTATAACAGGTTTTGGTATATAGTGTAAATATTTATTAAAATGTTTAAAAAGCTCGGTTTTACCCGAGCTTTTCTATTTTAAACGTATAATTATTGAATAAAGTACCTCATTTGGTTATCTTGGCAAACTTAAATAAAACAAATATATAAATTAGGTACATGATGGAATTTAATATTAGAACACATACTTGTAACGATTTAAGAGAAGAACTAATTGGCGAACGAGTTATATTAAATGGTTGGGTAGATAATAGAAGAGATCTCGGTGGAGTAATTTTTATTGATTTAAGAGATAGATATGGTATATCTCAAATCGTTTTTGAGCCTACATACAATAAAGATGCTCATGAATTAGGAAAAAGCCTTAGAAGTGAATTTGTAATTTCTATAGAAGGTAAAGTTAGGAAAAGACCAGAAGGAACAGTAAACGAAAATTTAGTTACAGGTCAAGTTGATGTAATGGTTGATAAACTTATTATTCTTAACGAAGCAGAAACTACACCATTTCAAATAAAAGATAATATTGACGTAAGTGAAGAACTGAGACTTAAATATAGATATTTAGACCTAAGAAGAAATAGAATGCAAAAAAACTTAGTTCTTCGTCATAAATTATATCAAGCAGTAAGAAATTATTTTGATAAAGAAAATTTTATTGAAATTGAAACTCCAATTTTAATGAAAAGTACTCCGGAAGGAGCCAGGGATTTTCTTGTTCCAAGTAGAATGCATAAAGGTAGTTTTTATGCACTTCCACAATCACCTCAAACTTATAAGCAATTATTAATGGTTTCCGGATATGATAGATATTTTCAAATTGTAAAGTGTTTTAGAGATGAAGATTTAAGAGCAGATCGTCAACCTGAGTTTACCCAAATTGATGTTGAAATGTCTTTTATTAACGAAGAGTCTATCTACTCTATGGTAGAAGGTTTAATGAAGTCACTTTTTAAAGAAATTAAAGGTGTTGATATAGAGAGTACTATTCCGCGTTTGACTTATGAAGAAGCTATGGAAAAATATGGAAGTGATAAACCTGATCTTAGATTTGGAATGGAAATGAAAACTCTTAATGGAGCTTTCCAAACTTCTGAGTTTAGAGTATTTAAGGATACTATTCAAAATGGAGGTGTTATTACTTCATTATTAGCAAAAGGTTGCGGTAACTATACTAGAAATCAACTTGATGTATTGACTGAATTTGCTAAGAAATTAGGAGCAGGCGGCTTAATTTGGATGAGAGTGAAGGAAGATGGATTAGAAGCTCCGATTGCTAAATTTTTATCAGATGAAGAGAAGGAATCAATAATTAATATATTAAATGCAGAAATTGGTGATTTAGTATTGATTATTTCCGGACCAAAACAAAAAGCCCTTTCTATTATGGGAAGTTTACGATTAGAAATGGCTAAAAGGCTCCAATTATTAGAAAATAATACCGAAGATAAATTAGTTTGGGTTACTCACTTTCCATTATTTGAGTGGGATGACGAAACTCAACGCTATTATGCAATGCATCACCCATTTACTTCTCCTCAAGATTCTGATATAGATTTTCTAGAATCGGAACCTTCTAAAGTTCATGCAAAAGCTTATGATTTAGTAATGAACGGGAACGAAATTGCTGGAGGAAGTTTGAGGATCTTTAATTCTGAGCTTCAAGCTAAAATGTTTAAAGCGTTAGGAATTTCGGAAGAAGAAGCTAATGATAAGTTTGGTTTTTTGATGAACGCATTTAAGTATGGTGCACCACCTCATGGGGGAATTGCATTTGGTTTAGATAGAATGGTTATGCTTTTTGCCGGAGAAGATTCTATTCGGGATATTATAGCATTTCCTAAAACAACAAGTGGTTTATCTTTGATGGATGAAGCTCCCTCCAACGTAAAGGATGAACAATTACGAGAACTTCATATTAAACTTAGAAGATAGAATCTCATAACATTTCGGTTACACTACTGTTTCTTCAAAAAGAAACAGTAGTGTTCTATATTAAGACAATTCTCAATATTTGTTTGATTTATTTCACAAAACACACTAATAACGCTATAAATAGACATTATTAAGCCTTTTTGCTGGCATTATTATTGAAAGCATAGTAAATAAGAATAAAAAATATTCGATTCTAAATATAAAATTATATTTTTTTTGTTCGATAATGAACTTAAAATAAAATAGTTGAGGTGGTTTATGGGAGCACATCAAATGATGCTTGCAATAGGTGCTATGTTATTGTTGTCGGTAGTTATGCTCAGAATGAATACCTCTGTATTTGCGACAGATGAAATTACCTTAGCTTCTGAAGTAAATACACAAGCACTAACTATTGCTAATTCCATTATTTCAGAAGCATCTTCAAAAAGGTTTGATGAAAAATCTTCGGGTGCTGTAAATAATGTTGCATTATTAACTAAAGTAAGTTCTTTAGGTCCTGATGCCGGGGAACATTCAAAATTAGATTTTGATGATTTTGATGATTTCCATAATTATACGGATTCTACAAATGGGTATAATTTAAAAGTTACTGTAGAGTACTTAAAACCTACAAAAACTAATATTGAAAATCCTTCTTCTGTACGTACTTTTTTTAAAAAAATGCTTGTTACAGTTACAAGTCCTTTAGTAAATACCGATGGCAGTAGAGACATTATAAAAGCGAAAAAAGTATTTGGTTATTGGCCTGCAATGGCTAATGGAAAACCACCTACAACAACATTACCTCCAAGTAGCAGTTCATCTAGTGGAGGCGCTTCTTCTTCGAGTAGTAGTTCATCAAGTTCTTCTTCTGGATCAAGCAGCGGGAGCAGCTCATCAAGTTCATCATCTTCATCTTCTTCCTCATCTTCATCTTCATCAAGTTCAGGAGGAAGTGGTTCGTCTAGTGGAAGCAGTTCTTCTTCGAGTAGTAGTTCATCAAGTTCTTCTTCCGGATCAGGCAGCGGCAGCGGTGCATCAAGTTCTTCTTCCGGATCAAGTAGCGGTAGCGGTTCTTCAAGTTCCTCATCTTCATCAAGTTCAGGAGGAAGTAGCGGTAGTTCGTCAAGTAGTAGTTCGTCAAGCGGTAGTTCGTCAAGTAGTAGCAGCTCTTCATCTAGTGGGAGTCCAATTTATTTAAGGTAATAAGTTTAATGAGTATATAATGGGAAGTTATTCACTTTTACAAATAGTAGGTTCTACAATTATTGGAGGATTATTCCTTTTGGGATTGTTCCGGTACAATGGAATAATGATTGAAAAAAAACATAGTTTCGATACTCAAAATATAGTTCAACAAAATATTAATGAAATTAACAATCTATTGTATTTAGACTTTAGTAAAATAGGATATTGTCTTAATAAAAATGAAGCATTAAAGATCCTTAAAAATCCAATAATAGAAGCTACTGATTCAACTTTTGCATTTAAAACTGATGTTCCAATTGATACTACTAATCCTTTTGGAGATGGTACCCCTGATATTGTTAGATATTACTTGGGTAGTTCTTTATCCAGTACTGTGAACCCCAGAGATAAAGCTTTATTCAGAAGAGTTAATAGTAATACCCCTCTTAAACTAAATTACGGTATTACTGAACTAAAATTTAATTACTATGATAGAAATGGGAATAAATTATCTTCACCAATTCCCATTAGTTCTATTGCAGTTATTGAATACGATGTTACTGTTGAAGATATTTATGGATATAATTTTAACTATATAACTCCGGATAGTACATTTTCAGTACAAGGAAAAACTTTCTTTATGAAAATGAATCGGAAAAATAAGATTGCAATTAGAAATTTGAAAAAAAGGTAGGATAAAATGAACGGAAAAGCGATACTAATCTTAACAATAAGTTTCAGTACAATATTTTTCATGTTCGGTAGAAATTTCTTTGTAACTTCTCAAAATTCAACTAATGAAATGGTTGAAAGCATTAATGAAAAAAAAGCTCTAAATATTGCCAACAGTGCAACTAATGTTGTAATCAGCCATTATTGGCAGCAACCGGATAGTATGAAACTAATAGGAGCAGGTAAAACTTTTTTTGATAGTGTGCAATTTGATGATGGATTTGTAACAAGTAAATTGGTAAAAGACCCTGTTGAGCCTGATTTATATCAGATTATCACAAATGCTTATGTTGGAAGTGGGAATAATAAGAAACAAAAAACAGTTATTGTTTTGTATGGACCTCAAAAACTAACTGCAATGGCTTCATATAGTGAAAGCTCTGGAAACATTTGGTGGACAGGTAATGATACGGTAAAAGGTGCAATTTATTGTCGTTCATCAATTCCGGTTTTTAATCATCCTACTTTTTTAGATGAAGTTTATTCCAGACGCTCTAATTTTAGACTTTGGCCAGGGGGTAATTGGGCTACACGAAAAGCAAAACACTATCCTAATGTTGACCCAAATAATTTGCATTTTAAAACTGAGTTAAAAAGACCAAGTAATGCGCTTGGTGATCTTAAAAATGAAGCAAAAAATGGAGGATGGTATCTTTATGGTCATAAATCGGGAGGATGGTATAATCCAAGTAAGGATACTATGTTTATTGAATTAAAGGGTAATATGATGGACGTTAAATTTGCTAAAAATGAAACTCCGGTTACCTATAATATTGCATCTAAAGTTCCTAATGGAGTAATTTATGCTAACAATTATGTTGTAAGGTTGAAAGGTGAATTAGATGGACAGTTAAGCATAGCTTGCAATGGTAATAGAACTAGGGGGAAAGGAAAAATATTGCTGGATGATGATGTTGTTTATAAAAGTGATCCATCAAAAGGTCCCTCTGATGATTTATTGGGTTTAATTGCTGGAAACACTGTTGAAGTAGCAGATACTCCTCCAAATCAAACAGATATCAATATTCAAGCAGCTATATATTCCCGCTCGAGAGGTTTAACTGCCGAAAATGCAAAGACCAAACCTGATGCTGGAACAATAAATTTTTATGGGTCTTTAATTGAACATAAAAGAATGGAAGTTGGTAGATTTGATCCTGTAACAGGGCAGCTTTGGGGATATGGAAGAAAATATAATTATGATAATAGATTAAAAACAATATCACCGCCCAGTTTTCCGCAACTTGCCGGATTTAATGTGTTGGCATGGTATGAAGGTGATCCTATAAATTAATATGAGTACATTATTACTATTTTATAACGATATTCTTTCAGATAAAATTAAAAAAACTTTAAAAGAAACAATAATAGTTCTATTGTTGCTTTTGGTATATAATTTTTCATCCTATTATTCTTCATTTTTGAAAGAAGCTTCTATAGAAATACTAAATTATTTAGGCGCAATTTATACTTTTTATGTGTGGATAAGAACTATAAAAGGTTCAGAAATTGATCATCTTAAGTTTTGGATTCTTTTCGAATTTATAAAAAGAATTTATCTGAAATATTTTCATCAAGATATTATTTCTTATCAAAATAAATTACTTGATGAGCAAGAATTAAATAAATTATTATTTGTTGTTGTTAAAATGTTTTACATTCCGGTTATGTTAAATTTTACCGTAAATAATTTTAATCATGTTGATGATATTCTTTTTAGAATACAATTCTATAGATTTTCTGATTTTACAATTGCACATTGGTACAAATTACTTATTCCTTTCATTTTTTTGATTGATACAAGTTATTTTTTATTTGGATACTTATTTGAGTCGAAAAAACTTAATAATAAAGTTAAATCTGTTGATAAATCCGGTATTAGCTGGCTTGTAACCCTTGCTTGTTATCCGCCATTAAATTTTGTTTCTACAAAGGTTTTTCCTTGGTATGCAAATGAAGAAAACTTAATGTTTTCTTCTCTGGTAAATGAAGTTTTACTTTTATTATTATTATTATTATTTGGAATTTACTTATCTGCTACGCTATATTTGGGACCTAAGTGTAGTAATCTCACAAATAGAGGTATAGTTACAAATGGTATTTATAAATATATAAGACATCCTGCATATGCCTCAAAAGTATCTGCATGGTGGATAATGACTCTTCCCCTTATGAATTTTGGTGTGTTTATATCAATGCTTATGTGGACATTTATTTATATATTTCGCGCTTTAAAGGAAGAAGATCATCTATTAAATGATCCTGATTATCAAATTTACTATAAAAATACCCCTTACAGATTTATTCCTAAAATACTATAATTTGATTTTTACATTTCTTTGCTGGCAAGGTATTTGAAGAAAACATAATTAAACTTTTTTAGAAATATTTTAATTTAAAAGAAATTAAATATTTATCGATTTTTATTAGAATAATAATATTTATAAACTGGAGATAATTTTTGGGACAACAACAGCTGTTACTTATAGTACTTACCATTATTATAAGTGGTCTTAGTATTGCATTAGGAATTGTATTATTTACAGAAAACGGTGTAGAACAGAAAAGAAATGAAGTTATTAATGAATGTGCTATGCTGGCAAGTGAAGCTCAGTTATATTTTAGAAAACCGGAGGCTTTAGGTGGTGGTGGAAAATCTTTTTCCGGTTGGAAAATTCCTAATGCATATAAAGTTACAGAAGCCGGCTCATTTGTAGTTTCATCAATTTCAAATAATGAAGTAAAAATTACCGGTACTGGTAATCAAACAGTTACCGGTGGAGATTCTGTAAAGGTTGAGGTAACTATTACTCCACTAACCTATAATACCAAGGTTATAAACTAAATTTTCAGTTGTTTTTACATGTAAAAATTACCACTAGAAGTAACTCTAATTGTTCCATTTTGATAAATATTCCAATATTAGCCAGCTTTGATTCATTTCTAAACACTCTTTTGTGATATAAATCACCTTTTTGAACCTATTTTCAAAGATTTTAACTTTGGCACAAATTTTTCGATAATGTACGTAAATTTTACAATAATAAACCTCAACAAATCAAAAGGAGTTAAATAATGGGTCAACAACAATTATTATTAATCGTACTTGGTGTAATCATCGTTGGTATTGCAGTAGTTGTAGGAATTAACGTATTTACTGCAAGTAGTGCAAACTCTAATAGAGATGCAGTAATTTCTGATCTTACTACACTAGCTGCAATGTCACAACAATATTACAGAAAACCAACTGCAATGGGTGGTGGCGGAAATAAATTTACTGGTTGGTCAGTTCCTTCTAGCTTAGATACAACTGCTAACGGCGTTTATACGGAAAGTGTTTCCGCAAATTCAATTACTTTAGTTGGTGTTGGAAATGAAACAGGTGATGATGGGACTTCACCAGTTAAGGTTACAATGATAATTGGAGCAAACAAAATTAATTCAACAACAATTAATAATTAAACATTTTATAAAACCATTCGATTTATGTTTTGTGGTTTTTGTTCATTAAAAGAAAAGGTTAATAAAGCAACACGAATAGTTTTATTAGCCTTTTCTTATAAAAATAAGACTAAAACATCATGATAGAACTTCGATTCAATGCAATAAAAGCAAATGGACAATCAATTATTGGAACCATTAGTGCGCCTTCAGTTAGTGAAGGTAAGAAAAAAATTCAAGAGCTTGTAAATAAGCATGGTCTTAAAGCCAAATCAATTGAAAAGAAATCTACTTATTATTACAAAGTAAAAAAAGGTAATGAAAAACCTTTTAAAGGTGAACAAAGAGCTTTTAATAAACAAGAAGTTACCCAAGCCCTTACAAAATTAGGATATCAAGTATTATCAGTAAACAAAAAGCTATTTGAATTTAGTATGAAACCTCCAACACAGGAGATAGTTTCATTTGTAAAAATTAGTGCCGAATTGCTTGAACAAAAACTGCCATTTAGTGAAATAATGACTTTGTTAACAAATGATCTCGAAAATAAAGCCTTAAGAGATACTATTAAACAAATTAATAATGAACTTAAGAAAGGTGCCGATAGCGAACAAGTTTACTTAAAATACCAAACAGTATTCGGAAAATTTACTTCTTATATGCTGGGACTAGCCTCTAAAAGTGGTAATATGACCGAAATTTATAAAGCTACTGCAAAATTTTTAGAGAGACAACAAGAATTTAAGAAAAATTTAAGGAGTGCATTAATAACACCAATGGTAACACTATTTGTGTTATTTATCGCAGTTCTATTTTATGTGGGATATATATTCCCTGAAACAGCTAAGTTATTTCTTAAATTTGACATTCCACTTCCACCAATGACTGCTGCGACATTAGACTTTAGTGATTTTATTTTAGCAAATCCAATTATGCTTACTTTGGTAATATTAATTCCGCCTATCGCTTTATGGAGATTTTCGAAAACAAAGAAAGGTAAGTATGTAATGGATAAATATATGATGAAGATTCCAATAATGGGGTCTTTAATTCATAAAACAAATATTGAAGTATTTTGCAGAGTATTTTATACGCTATATACCGGTTCTGCTGATAGTATAGAACCTATTAGAATAGCAGCCGAAGCAACAGGTAATTTATACTTTGAAAGTCAAATTAAAAATGTTTCAATTCCAATGATGATTAACAAAGGGACAGGGCTTACAGATTCATTAGAAGCAAGCGGTATTTTTACAGCTACTGCAATTTCCAGATTTCATTCCGGAGAAGAAACAGGAACAATTAAAAATACAGCGTATCAATTAGCTAACTATTATGAAAGTGAAACGGTTTTCAGATTGAAAAATGTTATTGAAATGATTCAGGTTTTTATTGCAATGGTTATAATGATAGTTATGATTGGTTTAACTTTAGTTTCTGCAGAAACTGCAACAATTAACCCAAAGCCTCCGGTAATGTAAGGAAAAAAAGATATTATGGTTGAAGAAAAAATAGAAATGACAGATAAAATTGGATACCTTCTATTAAAAAAAGGTATAATTGATCTTGATATTCTACAGCAAGCTTTAGATGCTAAAGAAAAAGATATTAAAGGTGCAAAACGAAATTTAGGGCAAATCTTAGTTCAGGATTTTGGTTTTGATCATGATGTTGTTTTCAGAGAGATTGCCATTCTTTATGCTTTTAAGGAAATAATATTTAACGTAGAAGAATTTACAGAAGAAAGAATTGCACTATTAAAAAAAATACTTGACCAAGCTGGAGAAGAAGTTAAGAGTTTACTTATTAAGCATAAAGTATTACCATATAAGTATGATGAACGTTTTAAAGATAAATTAATTCTTGCTGCTGTTGATCCTACCGATAGAGGACTGACAAAAATTTCATATGCTTTAAATGCGAAAAAATATGAACTGAATTTTATAAAAAAACGAGATTTCGAAAAGTTATCAGAGATTCTTATTCCACAAGAGAATGAGTTTTTACAAATGGTAGAATCTTCAGATGAATTTCTGGAGATGGATTTAGATGATTCAACCGTATCGGAAGAGCAGCTTGATTCTGAGATTAACAAAAGTGCTCTAGTTAATCTTATTGAAGGTGCTTTAGTTGAAGGAGTAAGAAGAGGAGTAAGTGATATTCATATTTTTCCAACAAGTGGAAAAAGAACAGAAATACACTTTAGGCAAGATGGTAAATTAGATAAATGGTATGTTCAAGATAATACTTTGCCGGAAGCAGTAATGGCAGTAGTAAAAGATAGATCGAAAGGATTAGATAGATTTGAAAGAGAGCAGGCACAAGACGGTTTTATTCAAAGACAAATTGATAATCATATAATTAGATTCAGGGTTTCTGTACTGCCAATGGTTGGAACAGAATTAAAAAATAAATTTGAAAGTATAGTAATAAGAATTCTTGACGATAGAAATGTAATTAGAGATTTAAGTAAGCTTGGTTTAATAGGATATGCTAATGATGCGTTTGAGAAAGCAATTAATCAACCGCAAGGAATGGTTATTTTAACCGGTCCAACGGGTAGTGGTAAAAGTACTACTTTGATAGCTGCATTATATCAAGTAATTAATCCAACTGTGAATGTTCTTACAGTAGAAGATCCGGTAGAGTACGTTATAGAAGGAGCGAGGCAGCTGAAGATTGGTCATAAAATGAATTTTGAACAAGCTATAAGAGCTATTCTTAGACATGATCCGGATATTGTATTAGTTGGTGAAATGAGAGATAAAGAAACAGCTGAAACTGCTATAAAGCTTGCAAATACCGGTCACTTAACATTTTCTACACTTCATACCAATGATGCTCCTAGTGCGGTTGCCAGACTTTATAAAATGGGAGTTGAACCATTTTTAATTGCGTATGCAATAAATATAATAGTTGCTCAGAGACTTATTAGAAGATTATGCAATAATTGTAAGAAAAGAGTAACAGAGTTTGATGAAGCCGAAATGCGATCTGCTGGTTTGGATATTGAAGAATGGAAAAACTATGAGGTCTATGAATCGGTTGGATGCGAAAAATGTAATCATACAGGTTTTAAAGGAAGATTAGCAGTTCATGAGGCTCTTTATTTTACTAAAGAAATTAGAGAGATTATAGTTCGTTCCGGAGTTGAAGTTGATGAAGAGCAAATAAGACTACAAGCAAGAAAAGATGGAACATTAAACTTAAGAGAAAATGGGCTTGAAAAAGCGAAAATAGGTTTAACATCAATACAAGAAGTCATTAGCGGAACAATGGAAGAGTAGTAAAATGGTTACTATTAATAAAGCTCTTGAAATATTAAAGAACAATGTAACATCAATTCCGGATGCTTACCATGGACAGGAAAGGACAAATTACATTATTGAAATATCGGAGAAACTTAGTATTGAAGATAAAGAAATAATTATCAAATTTATAAATCATATACTAACTGTTATGGTAGATAGAGGTGCTTCTGATATTGAGGTCGGAGGTCCTGGTGCATCAAATTATATTTGGTTTAGAATTCAAGGTTTTAAACAAAGAGTAAAAGATTTACCAAATCTAAAAATTGATGAAGCAACTTTATTAATTGCAACTTTATTAAATAAAAGTCAGCATCGTCATTTACTTGCAAACAGAAATGTTGATTTTAGTTATACTTTTAGATATTTAAAGACTAATTCAAACGTTAGGTTTAGAGCGGATATTTACTTTGATATTGATACTTTAACTTTAAATATGAGAGCAATATCTGCTAATCTTAGAGCATTAGATAGTTACGGATTTCATCCTTATGCTCTCCAATCAATGAGCCATAATTATATCAAATTTGGTCTTTCATTAGTTACCGGAATTACCGGCTCTGGTAAATCGACAACACTTGATGCAATTATAAATTACCATAATGAAACAACTCCTTGTCAAGTAATAGTTATAGCTGCGCCATTAGAATTTGTTCATACTTCAAATCAATGTATTATAAAACATAGGGAAGTTGGAAGAGATGTTTTATCATTTAAGGATGGAGTAGTTCAAGCATTAAGACAAGATCCTGATATAATTGTAATTGGTGAGATGAGAGACCCTGATACAATTTTGGCATGTTTAGAAGTTGCTGATACCGGTCATAAAGTTTTTTCAACACTTCATACTTCATCAGCAATTGAATCAATAGATAGAATTATAGCGGAAGTAAATCCTGTAGAACAAGATAGAGTTCGGATGCGGTTAGCAGATGTTTTAGTCTCAGTTGTATCTCAAAAACTTGTTCCTGGTCTTGATGGGAATTTAGTATTGGCAAAAGAAATTTTGGTAGTAACTCATAGTGTAAAGGCGGCTATAAAAAATAATAATACAAGTGAAATTTATATGATGATGAATCAAGGCGGTCAAATGGGCATGATTACCATGGAACAAGATCTAATGAGATTATATCAACAAAGAAAAATTAGTAAAGAAAATATGATAGCATTTGCAAATAACAAAAATAGAATACGTCAATTATTTAAAGCGGTATAAATATGAAACCAATAGTTTGTGTCTCTACTGAGGGGCAAGATACTAAAATTGTTGTACTTTCTAAAGAAAAACAAGGCATTAAAATTCATAAGACTTTTTCAATGATAATGTCTGGAGGAAATGATTTTGAATTACCATATGAGGAACAAGGTGCAATTAGGGAAATTGAGAATTCAGATCCTTCAATTATTAGTGTAAAAGATGGTAGAATGTTAGAAAATAGTTTATCTACTATTGATAAACATGATGTTAGTTTTGCGGCTAACTATTTTGCACAAAGTGATCTAAAAAATGCTGAGTTTATTCCTGTTCTAACAGATCCAATAGTTAATCATCATAATTTTACCGGGAGTTTTAATAATAACAGAAAGAAGAATATAGAAGCTATTATTTCGGATATTAGTAAACAAAGAAATATTTCTGTTAAGGCAGATGCAATTGATTATGTGCAAATTGACGATAAAACTTTACATTGCGTATTTATTAGGGAAGATAATACAAGTGTAGATTTTATAAATTCTTGGGCGAACCACAATGGTAAAAGATTTTATAAAATTGCAACAATTAAAAATTCTGAAACTGCACTAGCACACTATGTAGCTAAAACAAATAAGTTTTTTGAAGAAGATTATACTCTAATAATAAATACTGGACACGAATCAAGTAAACTGATATTTCTAAAGGGAGATAAGCTTACTCATATTGGTTCTTCGCTAGATATTGGTACTAAAGATATTCATACTTATGATGTGTATTTTTCTAAGATCTTATTAGAAATGGAAAATGGTGGAATTCCTAGGTTAGACAACGTAATATTATGCGGAGAAGATAATTCAGAAAACTTAGTATTATCATTTTATGGTACTTTCCCAGAAGCAAATGTTATAGAATTAAATTTTGAAGATTTAGATTTATCTAATTTAAATGAAGAGCAAAAAGAAAATATATCTTCATTTGCTTTCCCAATTGTTGCTGGTTTAGAATATTTTGAAGAAAAAGAGAATAAATACAGAGGTATAAATTTCTTACCGAAATATATTCAAGAAAATCAGAAATTTTTCCAATTTGGATGGCATACATTATTAGTGCTTCCTATAATATTTTTTATAACCTTCTTTTTTACTTTTGAAATTTTAGAAAATAATAAAGTGATATTGGAACAACAGTCAGAAATAACAAGACTTAAGCAGCTTAAAGCTCAGAATGAATTGATTATTCAGGAAATGCAAGATTACAGTTCGCGAATTGATAATTTTGACAACACACAATCTTTATTAGATTCTGCGACCGTAGGAGCAGAAGTGTGGGGTAAAATGCTAACTAAGGTTTCAGATTTTATAGAAAGACGAAGAAATTTTTGGGTTTCAAACTTAAAGAGTAATTCTAATAATATGATTGATTTGCAGGGATATACACTTTCAAGAAATGTTTTAACAGAGTTTGTTGATGATAGACATTCATCTTTGCTAAACACAATTAATTATGAACCGTTAAGAGAGACTAAAGCATATCATTATAAATTAAGTTTTAATATAAATCCCGACGGAGCTAAATAAAATGAACCGTAAAATCTTAAGTACGTTATTACTTTTAATAATATTATTAATTATCGGTATTTCGGGGGCGGTTTATACATATTATTTTCAGGCAAATGATATTGAAAACAATCTGAAAGAACTAGATGAGTTAAAAATTAATGCCCAAGATACCAAGGACTTAAAAATACAATTGGCTGATTTGAAGAAACGGGTTATTCAATTGGATTCTATTCTTGCATTACGAAAATATATTATTCCTGTTAACATCCCTCAATCTGATTTCTTTAAATTTGTAACTAAAATTAGTTCAAAATTTTCAGATCAATCTTATGTAAATGTAGAATATAAGGGAGCTGGAGACCCCGGAGATTTCTATACATATATTTATTCCTTAAAGGGTACAGCAGAATTTAACGATTTATTTAAACTTGTTTATGCTATTGAGCAAAGTAAAGAGCTTAAAAAAGTTATAGATGGAAAATTAAATAATTTTATTGAAGTAGATAAAAAAGGAATTCCTCATTACTTAGTTAACTATGATTTTGAGGTACTAGTATATTATTCAGATAATAATACATTTGCATCATCTAGTTATAAAGAAAATAGATTAACATCTAATCCTCGATATAATATATTCTATCCATTAATTAGAGATGAAATACCTCCTAATACTGATAATTTATTAGATGTACAAACTGCCCAATTACTTGCTGTAATTCCTGATGGAGCATATATAACAGATGCTTCCGGTAATTCTCAATTATTATGGGAAGGGGACGAAGTATATTTAGGGTATTTAACTAAAATTGATTTTAATACAAACGAAGTGAAATTTGTTTTAAATAAAGGTGGAGTTATAGAAAAGATAACTCTAAAATTAGAACAAAAGTTAGAAGAGAATAAACAAAAATATACGAGTAAATAATATGAAAAAGATAATAATACTGTTTGCAATTTTAATTTTCTCGGTATCAACAAAAGCTCAAAGAAACTTAGAAAAAACTTTAACCGGATACGCAAATCCTGATGAAATGGTTTCCATGGCTGAATATACGCCATTTGAGAAAGCTTTAGAAATATTGAGTAAAATAAGCGAAAGAAATACCGGAAAAAGAATTGTAAGTACTGCAGGTGTTACCTCTCCAATAGGTGTAGAAATTAATAAACTGCCATATATGAAAGCTCTTGTTGTTATTGTTCAGTACAATAATTTAGAGTTTGAAGTAAAAGAATCGGTAATTGTAGTAAGGAAAAAAATATCCGAAGCGAAAGGATTAACTGAAGAAACATATGCTTCTGTTGATTCAAGAGAAGTAAAAATATCAGCTATATTTTTTGAAGCTGATGTGACTGAATTGAAAGAAAGAGGAATTAACTGGGAATGGTTAATGTCAAAATCCGGTGTTTCTCTAGGAAATAAGTTGCGTTCTTTTACGGAAGGTAAAGACAATTCAGATGGAAGTTCTTCAAGTGGTGGTAATGCAAATGAGAACAGTAATAAAAGTACTCAAAATCCACCGGAATATTTGTTAAATGGATTAAGCGAATTTACATCAGGGCAATGGACTGGATCGGTTGAAGGAGTATTTAAGTTTTTTGAATCAGAAAATCTTGGTGAAGTAATTGCAAGACCTAAAGTATCAGTTCGCGACAAAATGAAAGGTCGTATCCAAATTGGTTCCGATATATCAATTAAACAAAGAGATTTTTCGGGTAATGTTATAGATGTATTCTATTCTACAGGTACAATAATAGAAGTAACACCTAATATTTATAATGAGGATAATCAAGATTATATTTTGCTTAAAGTTAGTGCCGAAAGAAGTTCTGCAATACCCGGAGAAATTACTACAGAAATTAAAAAGACCTTGGTTTCCACTGATTTACTTATGCTCCCCGGAGAGGAGAAAGTTATTGGTGGACTTTTTATTAATGAAGAAGTAAATGTTCGACAAGGAATTCCAATTTTAAAAGATTTACCATGGTGGGTATTTGGAATTAGATACTTAACAGGATATGAAAAGAAACAAATATCTAAAAAAGAAGTAATAATTTTATTACAAGCTGAACTTGTTCCAACAATAAAAGAAAGAGTTGTACAGAAAAAAGAAAATGAAATAAATAATACAATACTAAGAGATCATCGAGATTTGAAGAAATATAAAGTAAAACCGTTTAGAGAAGATAATACTAAAGGAATGGAAGATAAATAGTCTTATTGTTATCTGAATTATAATAATCATCTAATCAATATTTCCTTAGTGGTTAGATGATTATTTTTTTATAAAAAAAGACGGCTAATAAATAATTTAATTAAAATGAAAATTAATTCTAAACTGCTCTTATTAACATTTTCAATAATTACAATTGTATCTATTAGTACGACCTTTATATACCACACACTTGCACATCAGTTATTAAGAAACCAACAATCAAAAGCTCTTGTTAATTCAGGTAATGATTTTATTTTTGCTTTTCAAGAATTTGTTGAAGATATAGATTCTGAGTACCAAAAAAAAATACTTGGTTCCGGTGAGAAGAATATAAATTCTAATTTAGATTTCATATTCGAAATAAACAATGATTCAACTATTCTTATTCAGACTATGTATATAAGAGATGAATCGAGTATCTACAAGAGGGTTTCCTCATTAAATGAATTCTTAAAGATTAATACCAGTCTAATTATACGTAAGCATAACAACGTGTATTATGGACGCCAAATTACTGGTGTTATATTAAATGAATTATCAGAAAAAATTAGATCGGAAATTGCTTTAGTTGAAGGTAATGTGGTTTCTAAATTTACAAATGATAAAGAAAAACATTATTATTTGCCTTATTTAAGTAGAATTAGTAGAGAATTAAAAGTTAAAAACAATTTTGAAATAATAAATGAAACTTTGAATGATATTGATCTTTCAGCCACGCATTATTCCCCAAATGTGTCAGTTACTTTAAATAAAGAGTTAGACTTTATAATTTACAGTTCTTCCAATGAAGCTGAAGAATTTAGAAGTACAATGAGAGTGATTACATTAGTTATTGTTACTTCGGGTATATTACTTGCTGTTATTTTTCTGTTTCTTTTTACCACTAAGTTTAGAAAGCAATTAGATTATATAAACGAAGGTGTAGAAAAAATTGCAAAAGGAGAAATTAAAGAAAGAGTAAAAATTATTACTAAAGATGAAGTAGGTAATCTTGGAAATGCATTTAATAATATGTTAGATGAAATTGAAAAACGAGATAAAGCGGAAAAAGAATATTTAGAATTTGTTTCAATAATTAATCAAAATCCAAGTTTGCAAGAAGTTGGAGATGCAACTCTGCATAAAATTATTTCATCAACAAAAGTAGATGTAGGGGCATTTTATTTATACGAAAGTGGGAAATTAAAAGCTTTTTCTACAATTGGTTTACCGTTAAAAGTAGATTCAATTATTGATGAAGCCGGATTTTATAAAAAGGCAATTGATAAAGGTGATTTAATAGAAATAAATTTTAAGGAAAATCATCCGGTAGTAAAAACAGGGATTACTGAGCTAAAAATAAGCTGGTTATATATTTTACCAATTTATTATAATTCTAAAATTATATCAATTTTAGAATTAGCATCTGTTAATAATCCTAATATGAATGTGAGAGAATATCTTAATAAAATTAAAGATCGATTAGCAATAGGATTAGCAAACGGGAAATCGCTTTCTGAGCTTAAAGACACGGTATTGGAATTAAAAAAATTAAATAAAGCTTATGAAGAACAAAACCTTCAAATTTCCAGCAAAAATAATGAGTTAATTCAATTACACGAAAAGTTGAAAAAGGGAAGTGAGCAATTAGAGATTCAAACTAAAAAAGCTGTGCAATCAGAAAAACTAAAATCTCAATTTTTAGCAAATATGTCTCATGAGTTAAGAACTCCGCAAAATGCTATTTTAGGACTAACTGAGTTAATTCTAAAAGATAAATCTACTTCAACAGAAACAAAAGAAAAACTAAATGTTGTTCTGAGAAACGGAAAGAAACTTTTAACTCTCATAGAAAATATTTTAGAGTACTCTAAAGTTGAGTCCGGAAATTCAGAAATCAAGTATTCAACTGTTCTACTTTCTGAATTTTTAAAAGAGGTAGAAGCATTTGTACAACCGTTTTTTATTGATGGTAACTTAACTTTTGAAGTATGTATAGATGAAAATTGTGATTATGAACTAAATACTGACATAAAAAAAGTAGAACAAATATTATATAATCTAATTGGTAATGCAGTTAAATTTACAAAAGCTGGTTTTGTTAAACTTGAGGTAAATGTAAGGAATAATAATCTAATATTTAATGTTATTGATTCCGGTCCCGGAATTTCAGAAGAAGACCAAAAAATTATCTTTAATGAATTTACTCAAGTAGATGCAGAGTTGAATAGAAAGTTTAGTGGCACCGGACTTGGCTTAGCTGTTTGTAAAAGATATATAGAGCTGTTGAATGGAGTAATAAGTGTTGAAAGCAAAATCAATTTTGGTTCAAAATTTATCGTTGAATTACCGAATCATATTTCAAAAAAACTTCATCCAACAATTGAAAATTCTAAATTGAGAAATGAGAATAAAAATCTTAGGGGAATTATAATATCTAATGGTACAAATTCAACAAATCTTATTGAAGACTATTTGAAGTCTTATAATATAGAAGTTCTTCTTTATAAACCTTATACAGATTTGTTTAGTTCAATTATTACATCGTTACCGGATTTTATAATTATAGATATACTTAATACAAATAATATGGGATGGGATTTACTCTACAAAATCAAATCTAATAAGCAACTTTGTAATATTCCTGTTATTGTTGTTAATATGGATGAAGAAGCTAATTGTGGACTTGGATTTAATATTTATCAATACTATTCAAATGAGTTGAAACGAGAGAACATATATAACTCAATTGAAAAAATAGAAGAATATCAGGGTATAAAATTTAGAAAGTTACTGTTTGTCTGTAATAAAAATAAATACGAAGAAATAGAAGAAGAAGTTTTATTTGATGAAGTTAAAAGTTATCATCATAAAGGTGATAATACAATAGTTGAATTTGTTAAAATGAAAGAACCAGATTTAATATTTATTGATTTATTTGATGTTACAATAAATTCTTTTGATATTCTAGAACAATTAAATTCGGAGTTTTATTCTAAAGATATTCCAATTATTGCATTTATAAAAAATTTACAAACAGACAAAGTAAGTAAAATTAATAACAACCTTTTAGAAAGTACTTTAGTTTACCAACATCATCCTTTAGATGTACTGAAAGTAATAAAAGATAGAATAGAATTGATAGATAGTTCTGTATTTAGCAAAGATTCTAACATTATAGAAATTGATAAAGAACCTAAAAATAATTTTGTACCTACTCCAAACAATTTTGATAAAGTAAAAATAATGATTGTAGATGATAATGCTGATGCCAGATTTACAATTGGTGAAATAGTTAAGAGCTTAGGTTACGAAACTATTTTTGCTGAAGATGGATATGAATGTTTAGATTTATTAGAGCAAGAAATTCCTGATTTAATTTTATTGGATATTATGATGCCCAAAATGGATGGATTTAAGACCATTAAAGAAATTAGAAATGTTGATAGATTTAAAGATATTAATGTATATGCACTTACTGCTTATGCTATGCTTTCTGATAAAGAAATTATTGAAAAAAATGGTTTTAATGGGTTATTTACAAAACCTATAAACAGCTTACAACTAGAAAGAAAATTAAATCAAATATTTAAGTCTATAGCCTAATGGAATCCAAAAAAATTTTAGTTGTTGATGATCAACCCGGGAATGTTTTTCTATTACAAGATAGATTAAATAGAGAAGGGTTTGCAGTAATAACTGCATATGATGGACCTTCAGGTATTGAAAAATCTTTAAATGAACTTCCTGATTTAATTCTACTTGATGTAATGATGCCAGAACTTGATGGTTTTGAAACATGTGAAAGAATTGTTAGTAATGAAAAAACCAAGCATATTCCTATTATCATGGTTACTGCACTTAATTCTTCTGATGATATACAGAAAGGATTTGAAAAAGGGGCTTTCGATTATGTGAAGAAGCCTTTTAATAAAGCAGAATTGCTTGCAAGAGTAAAATCAGCAATAAGATTTTCGGAAACAAATAAACTACTTGTTGAGTTAGAAAAAATTGATACTTTCTCTGCTATTGTAAAAAAAACAAATCATGAATTAAGACAGCCTCTTACTTTAATAAATTTATCTATTACGGCGTTAAAAAGAGAATTAGAAAATAACGTTGTTGATAAGGATGCGGCATCAAAACGAGTTGATTTTATTGAATCAGCTATGCAAAATATAATAGATATTATGGGTAAAATGTTAAGTATAGATAAAATAGAAGTCTCCCAATTTCTTGAGAATTTAAAGCAGAATGAATTTCGTATCAATAGTGAAGAGGAGCTAAAGTAATTCGGTAATTGTATTTTTTACAGCTTCAAAATTATAAGGTTTCTTTAATACTTTTGTAATATCTTGGTTTAAGTTGTTATTTTCTAAATTTAAGCCGGTAACCAGTACAATTGGTGATTGGGTATCTATTTCTCTAATTTTTTTACTGCAATCCATACCTGACATTTCCGGCATAGATTCATCAATAAATAACAAATCAGGTCTTTCAGAAATAAATAATTCCAAAGCTTCAGTTCCATTTGAGGCTGTAAATACATTTAATTTCATCGATCTTATTAAATCTTTAAGTACCTCTCTTTGAAACTTATCATCTTCTGCAATAAGTACCTTTTTATTACTATAACTTTTACTAATATTTTTTGATGCCGGAAACATTATTCTAAAAGTAGTTCCCACATCTATTTTACTATGTACACTTATTGTTGAATTATGTTCATCAAGAATTTTTTTTACAATTGATAAACCAATACCTTTATTTGATTTATTTTTCTTTGTGGAAAATCCTTTTTCGAATATTCTTTCATGGAGTTCTTTGGGAATTCCTTTTCCATCATCAGAAATTTGTAATAATATTTTGTTATCTTCTATTCTATTAATCTTTATATCAATAAAAGGTTTTAGTGAATTAGCTTCTTCTGCATTAACAATTAGATTTAGAATTATTTTTTTGATATCTGTAGGGTTGCCAAAGATTGTATGATCAGAATCATCAAATTCAAAATTTATTCTATTCTTATTACTTTGTTCACTTAATTGAATTACTTCTGCAATAACTTCTTGTAAATCAAATTGTAATTTATCTTCTGAGGAATTTGTAGTCTTATTTTGTAATTGTCCTACAATATCAGTCGCAAATTTAGAGCTCAATTCTATTTGTTTAATTAGTTGTAAAAGAGTAATATCTTCGCCAATTTTGTCTTTAAGAAGTTCAGTACTGCTAAGAATATTGTTCAACAAATTATTTAAATCATGAGCAGCTGCTTGTAATTTCGTTTGTTTAGGAAGATGGGTTTTCGGTACGTGTTTATTCTCTTCCATTATTTTAAGCTATATTTTTTGATTTTTGTATATAGTGTTTTCTGACTAATACCTAAAGCTCTAGCAGTGTTTTCTCTATTCCAATTATAAAGATTTAATGCTTTCCGAATGTGTAATTTTTCAATGTCTTCAAGTTTTAACAAATCCGTATTATACTCTTCTTCTTCAAAATCGTTTGTTTTAGATATGTTAGGTAGACTTAAATCTTTTGCTTCAATTATTTCACCATCAGAAAAGATAATAGCTCTTTCTATAATATGTTCTAATTCTCTTACATTTCCGGGAAACTCATAATTTAATAATCTATCTTTTGCTTCGGGAGATAAAACTTTAGGCGAATTAACTGAACATTTAGTATTTAGAAAATGATCGGCTAAAAGTGAAATATCGTTTTCGCGTTCTACTAAAGGAGGAATATTAAGTGTAATTATATTTAACCTAAATAATAAGTCCCTTCTAAATTTCTTTTGATCGGCATATTCAATCAAATTTCTATTTGTAGCAGCAATAATTCTAATGTTAGAAGATAAAGTTGTAACTCCACCAATTCTTCTAAATTCTCCGTTTTCTAAAAATCGTAAAAGCTTAGGTTGAAGAGTTAAACTCATTTCACCAATTTCATCTAAAAATAATGTCCCGCCATCAGCTATTTCTACAAGACCTTGTTTGGCAGTCTTTGCATCTGTAAATGCACCTTTTTCATATCCGAATAATTCACTTTCCATTAATTGATCGGGTAAGGAGGCACAATTAATTGCTACAAGAGATTTTTCGTTTCTTTTTGAATGTTGATGAATGAATTCTGCAAAAAGTTCTTTTCCTGTTCCAGTTTCGCCTTCTAATAAAATATTAGAATCGGAAGCAGCAGCTCTTTGAGCCAAATGAATAATTTCTTTAATTTTTTTGCTTTTACCAACTATATTGAATGTATTAATATTTTCAACTTTTTTATTAAGAATTGTATTCTGTTCCAATAAATTTTTATGCTTAGTTGCTCGTTCAATGGTTAATAAAAGATGTTGAAAATTGTAAGGTTTGTTAATAAAATCGTATGCCCCAAGTTTTATACATTCAATTGCTGTACGCATATCGGATTGTGCAGTTAATACAATTACCTGCAATCTTGGTTTATTTTCATTTGCAAATTTTAGAACTTTTTCTCCAGAAACAAATTCCATTTCTAAATCTAGAAGAAGGATATCATAATTCTTTTCTTTTAGCTTTTGAATTGCATATTTGCCATCATAAACTATATCTACATTATATCCTTCATTAACTAGTTCTTCTTTTAGTAGATAACATAAAGTTTCGTCATCATCTGAAATAAGTATTTTAGGATTTTTTATCATATTGCTGAAAATTGGGAAATTATAGATTGCCTATTAAGTTAATGGAAAAAACACGTTTGTAAAGCTTTTTTAATAATATTATAGATTTTTTTAGTATATAATCGAAGGGAAAAAGGAATAATTGAATAAATTCTTTTTTGTAAGAAAAAATAAAAAGTATTGGAATTATAAAAAAAAGTTTTTAGTTTTAGGGCTCTGATTTTTGGGCGCGTAGCTCAGTGGTAGAGCATCTGCCTTTTAAGCAGAGGGTCGGTGGTTCGAGACCACCCGCGCTCACAAGTAAACCCTTATAGGACAATGTCTTATAGGGGTTTTTTGTTTTAAAGAAGATCGAAGGGAGTAAATATTTGTTATTATTCTCAAAAGAGAACATATAGAAAAATTGCATTTCATAAGGATTTTGTTAAAATTCTCAGCAAAAGAATTGAACATTCAAAAGACCTTGGGATAGTAGTAAAAATTATGATAAGGATTGATGTGAATTTGGCAAAGTTGATCAGTTTTTTTTGTAGGTTTTGAATGAAAATACATCAAAAAAATAATAAAAATTGGAAGATTCTGAAATAATCTTATGAACGGGAATATGGAATTATTTCCGTCCAATGTAATTTTATCAAAAATTAAAAATTACATTCGAGCAAACTTTAATAAGTTTTTATAACTACCCTGATCTGCTTCCCTTAAAGATTCTATATAGAATTGTCTTGCTTCACCTTTATGTAAAAGATCTTTTCTGCCCCATGAAAAAATCGGTAGTTTAAAACCATGATTAATTAAAGTATCTCCAAGTAAGCGTGAATGCCTACCATTTCCATTAGGAAATAAATGTATTTGAACAATCCGATGACTGAACCTAATCGAAATCTCATCGGGTGCAAAAGTTTCATTCTCAATCCAATAGTTACAATCATCAATGAGTTGTCTTAACTCAATACCAATCATAAATTTATCAACACCAATATTTTTATTCGATTTCCTAAATTTACCAGCCCACTTCCATGTATCTCCAAACATTCTCTTGTGTAGTTCTCTAATAAAGTCCTCAGACAAAATTTTTTTTAATTTAAATTTATTTAGCAATGTCCACTCAATAGCCTTTTCAATATTTAATTGTTCAAATTCATCTAACTCACCACGAGTTGTAATAGTCGGAATTAGCAATCCTTCCTTTTCATCCTCATCAAGTGGAGTTTGACCATTGATATACTCGATATTCAATCCCATAAATACCTCGGCATCTCATCACTAATGACTTTTGTTTTTTCCATAACAGCTTTTTCAAGTCTTTCCGGAAGATTCTCTTGATTTTCAAGTCTCATTGATTGAGAAGTACGAGAGACTATTTCTTTTGCCAATTGATATGCTCTATTCTCAATAATTTTACTTAGCGAATCTTTCTTTGGAATTAAACAATAAACAAATTGCATATTAAGAGCTTCAGCAGCTTCTGAAATACTCTTCAAAGTAATACTGCCACTTTGTTCTCTATTCTCTATTTCCCTTGCACTTTGAGCAGTTATTCCGAGTCTACTCCCAAACTGCGAAAGTGTCATTTTTAACGTATTTCTTATTGAATAAATCCATCCCTTTGAAGGGACATTGAGTTCCCTTAGAGCCTTGTATTCTTCCAGTTTCTTTTCAAGTTGCTCTAATTGTAGTTTATGAGTTCGTTTGTTCATCAGGTAATACCCTTAATTATTATATTAAAATATAAGGGTATAGCCTTAAAAAATCAATGATAAATTAAGGATATAGGCTTATTTATTCATCTCTTTTAATGAATTCTCCCACTCTTCTTTGCTTTATTGAAAGGTTTTATATTATTAGAAAAATATCAAGTTCTGGTTTCTTATATCTAAATCTATTCTTATACTGTACTAATAATAAAAATAATTCTGACTTAAAATTGTGGAGACATAATTGCAACTAAAAATGATAAATATAATACAAGCGTATTTAATAATTGTTCTCTTAAGTGTGTTAACTTCTGAAATAACTGCAAATTTTCATTTGTTATCTCAAGAAAAAAATGTTTATGCTTCCTCAATTGAACAAACTTCTTTATTGGCTGAAAATGCTGTTGATGGTGATCCTTTTACTCATTGGGTATCTGCCGAAATTATTCTACATTGGGGGGCTGTTTATGGTAAGAGTTATGAAATCCAGATTTCTAACGATGCAAATTCGACCACTATCAAAATGGATACTACTAAAGATGTAATTGCTGTATTTGAACAAACAGATTCAAATGCTAAAACACCTATAGAAATAAATGGACAATTAAGTGTTGATGGAGTTCATCTAGTTAATCAGTACGGTAATCCCATACAGTTAAGAGGAATGAGTACACATGGTTTACAGTGGTTCTGGAATAATTATACAGATGAATCATTAGATGTGCTAGCTTATGAATGGGGAGCAGATATTTTACGTATTTCAATGTATGTTCAAGAAGGTGGTTGGGAAACTAATCCTGATGAATTTACTGCTAAGGTAAATACTTTAATTGAAAAGACAACTGACCGTGGAATGTATGCGTTAGTAGATTGGCATCAATTGGACCCACCAGACCCAAACTATAATTTAGACAACGCAAAAATATTTTTTACTGAAATAGCAACTAAACATAAAGATAAAAATAATATTATTTACGATATTTGTAATGAACCTAGTGATGTTCCTTGGAATACGATTAAAAGTTATGCTGATAGTTTGATTCCAATAATTCGTAATATAGATGATGATTGCGTAATTATAATGGGAACTCACGGATGGGCTTCATTAGGTGTGTCTGATGGAAAAAGTCATAAAGATATTTTAAATAATCCGGTAGATTTTCCAAATGTTATGTATGGATTCCATTTTTATGCAGCCTCGCACAGGGAAAATTATTTAAATGAATTGAAGAAAGCATCTAAAGTATTGCCAATTTTTGTTACTGAATTTGGAACTCAAAAATATGATGGTGACCAAGAAAATGATTTCGATTTTTCTCAAAAATATATCGACCTTATGGCTGAAAGAAAAATCAGTTGGGCAAACTGGAATTATTCAGATGATTTTCGTTCAGGAGCAGTATGGAAAAGTTCAACAACCGGAATAAATAATGGACCTTGGACAGATGATAATCTAAAACCATCAGGTATATGGATTAAAGATAAAATACTTAATCCTAATGATGATTTCCCTATAAATCCTACATCAGTTTCTGATGACTTGAATGAGCAAAATTCTGAATTACCTTTCAAATTTGAGCTGTATCAAAACTACCCAAATCCGTTTAATCCAATAACTAATATTAGTTTTAACTTGGTTAAATCGGGGGTAGTTAGTCTAATGATTTATAACTCAATTGGACAAGAAATTAAGGATGTAATTAATAATGAAATTCTTAATGCCGGTTTACACAATTATGCAGTTAATATGAATAAATTTTCTAGTGGTGTGTATTTTTATATCTTAAAACAAGGAAGTAATGTTCAAATACAAAAAATGGTTCTTATAAAGTAGAGTATAGTGATTGTATAAATATTGTACTGATTAAAACAACAATTTAGTTTTATATAAAAAACAAGATTAGCTATACTATTATTACCTAAGCAAAAATGGTTTTGGCTTTAATATCTTATTTTCTTGGATTATTTCAACAATACTACCTTTTTCATTTTTTCCATATTGCCGGTCGATAAACGATAATAATAAATTCCGTTAGTTTGTTCAAAATAATAATAGTTTAGTCAAACTGCAAAGAACTTATTGTTTATCCATACTTTGTTAAGAAAATAATTACAACATAAAACCACATTTCAAAATATTAAAAGAAAAGATGAAAGTACTAATACAATATTTTAAATATTTGTAATATAAAATGGATTTATTTATTTTAAAAATAACCCAATGATATTATTGAATAATTGTGATAGAAATAATAGTGAACGAAAAATATACTTTACTCCATGAATCTTTATTATGTATTGAAAAATATTTTTAGCTCTAACAAAAAGATACTTTCAATTAGAAAAAATTGGGGTAAAAAAATAGAAAAACACCGCAATTTTGATTTAATTAAAATTTATCACAATTATTTTTCGGAAGATTCGGAGAAGGAATATGTAGATAAACGGACTTGGTCAGATCTAAATTTCAATTCAATATTTTCATTGCTTGATAGAACTACCTCTAGTATTGGTCAACAATTTCTTTTTCATTTGATGCACAAATATGAAAGTGATGAAAGGAAATTGAAATCTAGAATTATAATAGCAAAAAACTTTAGTAATGATTCCAAAACACGAGAATCTATTCAATTGTCTTTGCTAAATATCAACGATATTGGTTCATATTATATCGCAAATATTCTTTGGGGAAGTTGTCCTACTATTCCTAAATATTATTTTAACCCGTTGTTCGAAATAAAAGTTGTGCAAGGCAGTTGGTCTGAAAGTTGTTTAAATGTGGTTGGAAAATCACTTACAACTTACAAAAGGACTCGC
>PDWI01001381.1_pt1 | contig 38403 bp, 49 predicted proteins | sample 1430891 | NCBI WGS metagenome assembly PDWI01 (sample SAMN01162508, study PRJNA174530) | Oral metagenome, whole genome shotgun sequencing project. | biome: Marine environment; feature: Marine mammal; material: Swab sample of the gingival sulcus; isolation source: swab sample of gingival sulcus... | reverse complement strand
AGCTTTATCTAAGTGAGCTTCTTTTAGCCTCCCGCTCTTATATAGAATTTTTAGTCTTTCAAACATCGGTATCCTCCTTTACGATAAGCTATCTAAAATCAGCGTATCCACTGCCTCTTCTAAAGATTTTATTTTACCCTCAACTTCCTCTAGCTGCTTTGGTGCTTCTTTGTATTCATATATATATTCTTTAGTTTCTTTGTTTATATATGTAATTGCAACCTTCCCATCTACAAAATCAGGTTGTGGGGGATTTCTCATATCAATCCCTTCTGCTAGTTTTTCTGCTGAGTAATGTTTATATATACTTTCAGAAATAACTGCAATAACCCTTGATTTGGTTGGCTCGTCATTTTTGTTTGTAAAAACTTTATACATTTTTAATCCTCCTCAAAATATTGGTAATAAATGCGATTTGCAAAATAAAACTTATTTCCTTTTTTGTTAAGTGGGACCAAAGCCGAAAATACACTTTTTATGTTTGAATATGACGGAACGTATATATATTTACCGTGATATAAATCACTTGCGGAAATTGGATAGCCATAATTTTCCCTACTTAAATACACATGAGGGAAAACAGACGTCCCGCTTATGTTTGAGCCTGACACAATTTTTAAACAATATTTATTATTTATTTTTTCTGGTCTTATAAAAACTAATCTTAATCCTGATATCAACTGGTCAAAAAGGCTGTAGTTCGAAGTATTTGGCTTAAAATTCATGACGTTATCATATGAAATTGTTGCATCCTGAACAGATTTAGTTATGCCACCCCCATTAAATGTTAAATTAACCCGACAAATGTGGGCGCTATTATTAGGTTCCTCGCCATACAAGCTTAACTGATTTGTATAAGTTGGGTGCCAAAATTGGGTCCTAACTCTAAAATTGTTCTGTATTTCACTGAATGTGTGGCTAAACTCTCCTGTTAAAATTTCCAATCTCGCTGCACAAATATCAACATAATTACTTGAAGTATTGTTATAAAAATACAAATATTTAACATAGTCAGTTGTCAAGGAAAACCTACTCTGTATATGTGGTTCAATTCTCTTCCCTGACATACCGGAAGGGTTATTTATTGTCTTTTCATACCTGATATTACCGTTAGCGTCATAGCAGGTTAAGTGGTGCTGGTTATTACTATAGGAGTCGAAAAGCAAGTACATATCACCATTATCGGCTATATAAGTTCTTGCATACTTGAAATTACTGTAAGGATTTGGAACTGTTTTTTCCCATAGTAAATTTCCTGTTGCGGAGTGGCAGTAGAGTTTATGTGAACTTACTTCGTAGGAATAAACCGTGCCATCACCACTCACATAACATAAATCATAAATTGAACCCGAACCAACAGCAATACTCCACTCCTGCACTAACCCTATGTTATTTTTTAAATCTTCCGTAGTAGGTATTTTAAACCTTATCAAGTTGCCCGAGCTCGTATCGTACAAGTATTTAAAATCAACATCCGTCAAACAATCACTGTATAGCGTATATGAGCTTGAAAGATGAGCACTTTTTATATTGAATCCAGAGATTTCTTTAACATTAACACCTCCGCCACCGGTATTTATCCTACCCATTAAATCACCACCTTATACCTAGCTGACACATCAGCTGATAGCTCTTTTTTAGCGTAGAGATTTACCCCACCTGCTACTTCTTCGACAGTAGGGCATATCTCAGCGTCATTTGCTATTGCTAAGTCATCCTTAGTTATCACTATTTCCACCCAGTGGTCTGCTGTTATGCCTGCTATACTTATAGTTATATATCTAGGGTAGTCGCCAGCGCCATCGGTGCTCCAACCGCTAGCGGGGATTGTTAGGGTGCCTCCTGAATACTTAGTAGCTGTTATATCGCCGTTAAAAATCACATCCCCCGCTACAGTACCTCCCACAGTCTTATCGAGTCTGTTTGCTAGCTCGGCATCGATAACATCCATATTTGAATTCTGGTCGAGCCTCGACGCCATTGTAGTGTCGGTTTCTTCATATTTTTTAAGGTTATAATTAGTCGTATCCTGTGCCATGCTATCCTCCCCACTGGCTTAGTTCAGACCAAGTTAGTGTTTCTATGTTTTTCCACGTTTCATCTTCAATCATCTTCCAGGTCACGTAAGTATACTCATAAGCAACTGCTAAGTGAGCAGGGATGATGTCTCTAATAGCGTTTTTAAACACTTCCTCATTTGTGGGAACTCCCATCTGTGAAATGTATTTAATTGTGACTAAATAATCACTAGGAGTAAACTCTATATCGATGTCACCACAACTAAAAGCCAGAGCCATCTCCTTAATCATTTGGTGTGTAGTTGTTCCCGTACCTCTTAATTTAGCTTTAACACGCTCTCTCCGCTCATCTAAGTCGGTGAGGTTAGACACCAGACCAAATTGAGACTCTAGAAGGCTAAGCCCTATATCACTAGCTGTGTTTATAGTGCTTTCTTTTTCGATTTTATCTAGTTCAAGCTCCAACTTCTCTAGTTCTGAATCTAAGGCTTGGAGAACGTCTGCCACAGTAGGCACGTCTGTCACGTGCTTAGGTAAGTATCTTGATAAAATCATCTTAAGTCACCCCCAAAGTCCCTAATTTCGGGAATTCTTCAGTATTTAGAGGGATGTTAACGACGCCGTTATTTATCTTAAGATTTTGAAAGTCCTTTACCCCTTTCGAGTTAAATATCAAGTCAGAAATCCTAGCATAGCTTACGCCTTGGTAGTTATTATTGAAAGATATTTCCTTAAAGTGGCTAATTAGGTTGCTTTCAATTTCATCTTGTACCTCGCTGAGTGAATAGCCCTCTATATCGACATCTACGCTTACATTGATAGTTTTAGCAACCCCAGATTCAACTGTTAAGGTAGCGCCAATTGGAGCCTTGCCCTCTCCATTCTGGTCAGGACCAATATAATCTTTGACGGCATCCACTAGCTCTGAGCCCGCAATGTCCATTTGAGAATTAAGAATCAAGACTTTTACAGTTCCCGCTCCTGCGTGTAAGGGCACAACTCTTGCAGCGCCTACTCCGCTTACCTCAAGTGCCCAGTTCCTATAGTGGTGCTTATTACCGCTAGTCGCCGGAGTTCTTATTTTTGCGAGTATCCTAGACTTGAAAGCCACGTCTGTTTCTTCTTCCGCCCCATTGGTTAAAGGGTTAGGGTTTGTGACACTAGAAACCCCTGTTATATCGGTTTGGTTAATCGCCCCTGATGGCACGTTCCCTCCTACACCTTCAACAGTGCAGATTATGTTCACATCCACCGTCCCGCTTGTTAAGGTGACTGGCGCCACGCTTTCGAATTGGGCTGTATCAGAGTAGAATATCGAGCCTTGGGGGACTTCAGTTCCCGCAGTTCCTGTTAGTTCTAGAGTACCTGTAGACTTGTTAGCGGGTTTTCTCGATATCCCGTAGTCTTCTGCTTTCTGATCTAAGAACTCACCCTCAGCACTTCCTATAAAATGGTTTTTGAATAAAATATCGCTATAGGAATAAAATCTACCAATCTCCATTCCTGCGCTTTGTAACACGTCTGAGGCAAAAGACCCCTCCTGCTTATTCGCCACTCCTTTTAACTGCGCTTTCATATTCTGAATTATTGTGTTTGTGTCCAAGTCTCGTTCACCTCCCCGTATTCAGTGCTAAGTTTTATATTGACGATTAATTCACTGCCTTTTTGATCAAAGTCGATGTTATCAACTGATAAGATGTAAGGGTTTACCAACAAACACTCTATGATCATACGTTTTATCTCTGATTTTCTTTCCGAATCACTGATTACTAAACCTATAAGAGAGTCGAGTTCAGACCCATAATCAGTGCTATAACCCGCGCAAAAAAAGCGCCTTGTCCTAAGCGCCTTCCATATCCATATTTTTAAAGCTTCTGGACCGCTTACCAGATAATGTTTTCCGTCCTTTAGCTTAAAGTCCCCCGTATCGAAATCGTATGCGTATTCATACAGCAAGGGTAATTCTGCCTCTGTTTGCCCTGATACAACATCTGCCATTTGTGGCAAAATCATATAACCACCTCACTTTTACACAAAATAAAAATCTCTTTTTCTTTTATAAAGCAAGTAACATTATCCGCTATATCAAAGGTTAGTCCCTTGGGCTTTATAAAGGTGAAAGAGTCTGAACTGTATCTGTTCTTATCAATTTCTATTTTTAGAGGGCTTATCCCCACAACCATAGCGAGGCATACCTCTGAGTCTACGCTAGCACCGCCTTTTATAAGATGTGCTAACTTCTCATATCCACCCGCCATAGTTACCACCTCTCTAGATTAAGGTCTGCAGTATGGACACCGTTAGAATAGCTATGCTTGTCTGAAACGATTAAAAAATACGCTCTTTTACCGTTTGATTCAAGTTCCACCGCTTTCCCTGTAGTATATGTCCAATCAGCTATAATTCCTACATTTATGCTAACTTTAGGAGGTTTTAGTAAGTTTTGAGGATATGAACCTTTGTTAGCTATTACGGATACCGTGCCAAATCGCTTTTCATCGTCGCTTGAAACATAGTCTTTTACATTCCCGTCTTTATCCATCACTAAAACTTTGTTTACCATAGTATCAAGGCTATCTTTATAGGTTTTAGATGTAATAGTGCCGACAGATGTACCTTGTCTATACTTAATTACGTTGCTAGCTACTTCACCACCTGTAAGTATTTTGATTTTGCGGTCAACATACTCGACAAAGTGGGGCTTACCAGTTTGTCTGGAGAGTTCATCTAAGGCGAGCCTTATAACGTCGTATATACTCTTTCTACGAGCGTTTACCGTTACGTTGTTATTCGGATAGTCTCCTTTTTCAAACTCTAATCCTGCCTCATTAGCTGCGCTAGTAAGCACTGTATTTATAGGTGTATTGTTAAAAACCGAATTGCTGGCTACATTTTTAGTCAGGTATATAAGAGGGCTAAAAGCTATGATTTTATTAGAGATAGAATCTCCGCTAGACTCTATCGTCCAGACAAATCCATAAAAAAATTCGTTCGAGCCATCCTTAATGGAGATTTCATCTCCTACATTAGGGACAAAACTTGGCGTTTTTTGAATTTCTATATTTAAAACAGCGGCTACTTGTTTTAAAGTCCTTGATACGGTCAAAGGTCCGCAAATATCCGTGATGTCTGTTCTGTTAAAAACTACCGCTACCGCCACCAGAATCCCCCCCCTCATATCTTCGTGGGTTCTTTTTCTTCAAGAACTTCAAAACATCTACTACTTTTTCGCCTACATTAAAACCTCTTGAATCTAGCACCTTAGTTACTGGGAAGACTGCGTTTATTATTTTTTTACTCGTGTCAACAACTGCTTTTACCGTCTCATTTTCTTTAAAGGCTTTTACCGTCTCTCCCCATAAGCTTTTTTCACTATTAGTCTCAACCTTTGTAGCTACTGACATAGCTTGATGAGTTACGCTGTTTTTCTTTGAGCTTGTACCTCCCGCATGAGGGCTCAAAGGTCTTATTCTTAGGTTTGTCGTAGGATGGATTGGGGCTTTGTTTTTAGCTGCAGGGACATTGAGTTCCTTGTACTCCACAAGGTCCATATCGTAATATATATCGCCTGTAGGGTCCTTTTCGGAGCAGGATAGCGTTTTGATGGCAAACATGTGATTAATACCGCTACTAGGTATCAGAACCCTTATAGGCTCCTTGCTATCTCTCCACTTTTCAATCTTAGTCTTTAAGTCTGAAGGTGGTATGAACTCATCCACTACAGCAAAAGGATATTCCCTAGCTGGGAAGAACGACGAGAAGGTCAGCTGTTTGAGTTTTTGCTTCCCCACAACAGCTATTTCCCCTCCTTCTACTGTTTCAAAAATCTTAACGTCTTGCTCTGCCGTTTCACTATATCCAGAAGGGGTTATAGGGAGCACTAACCGCTCCCCTGAGTTACTTATTAAAATATATCTTTTCAAAGCCCCCTCCTAAACGTTCTGATAGGCTAAGCTGAATCGTTTAAATATGATATCGCCTAACACCTCTTCGTCTATATCCCCGCTTGTATTCACGTTTATTGTTACATTCACTGGTCCAGCTTTTGATGATGTGTTCTTTGTCATTTCTCGCTGGATTATGTTTTGAGTAGTACCCGCAGGGTAAATCCTAGATCCACGAGGGAGATCTATCATCTCTTCCCCTAACTCGTTTATTTTTGTTATACCGCCACCAAAATACTGTGTTCCTGTTGCGTGACCCGATGCAGTTACCTTGTTTAAATTTTTTGTATAGGGGCTATTAGCTCCCGCAGATAGCCAACCTGTAAAAGTCTGTACCGCTCCAGCAGCAGCTTCAACAATTCCAGCTAAAACTTGAAACGCTCCGCTAATTACCTCTGTTGCAACAGCAAGCGTACCACCAAAGTCATTAGCTACGCTTTCAGCCGCACTTCCAACCCATTCAAAGGCAGGTCTTACAAAATTCTCTACAACACTAGCCACTACAGATAGCGCAGGTCCAAAGGACGTGGCTATAAGGTCTATGGCAGGCGATATTAAGGCAACAGCTCCATCAACTAAGGGTTTTACCAAATCCCACACGTAGGTCACGCCTGCTATGGCTTTTTCAGCGATTTCAGGTAGTGCCTTTGCTATATTTTTCGCTATAGGTATTAGATCTTTTAAAGCGGGTTTCAGTTTATCTATGATTTTTAAACTCGCGTCCGCAAATCCAGATTTTATAGACCCTATACTGGTTGATAGCAACCCCGCACCAGTAGTAGAGAGCTTCTCAGCACCTCCGCTATACATTTCGGTTAAACTCTTGCCGTTTACCCCCTTCATGGCGAGGATGTTTCCACCAGCTTCGTCAAATAGTTCCTTAGAACCCTTGAAACCAAACTCCTTCAAGCGTTCCATTTCGCCCATTTTAGCGTCAGCAATCGCTTCCATCGCCATTTCTATTGTTTTACCAGGAGTTAGCGCTGCCATATCTTCAGCTAGCTTAACCATTTCCATAGCTGATTTCGTGTCACCTTCACTAATCTGAATAGCCCTAGTTCCCGCTGCGACTACCTCCCCCGTTTCAAAGGGAGTAGCGTTAGCGTTCTCTCTAAGCGCACTCATATAGGTGCTAGCGGCTTTACTATCTCCACCCAGGAAGTGTTGCATAGATACCTGTTGTTTTTCCAGTGTTGTTCCAGCGTTCCAAATAGCTTTGCCGGTCTCCATAGCAACTTTTGCACCAACCGCCATTAGGGCAATTTTTTTCATCTTACCCATAAGGCTATCAAGCTTCCCGCTAGCCCTATCATCAACGCTGATTTTAGGATTTGCTTTCTTTTTACCTAAGCGGTCTAACTTAGTCGTTATCTTCTTAAGAGGGCTCGTTGCCTTGTCTTTAATTGACATTTTAATCGGCTTTACCTTTTTGGCAGACTTGTTAAAAGAATCCACCATCTTAGTATTCGTTTTAAGTGCCGAACCGAGTTCTTTAGTACTCTTTGTGATTTTTTTAGCGACGGGCGAATATTTATCAACAAGTTTTATAGTGCTAGCTACACTCATAAGATATCGCCCCCTTCCTCAAGCTCTACTAGCATGCTTGCCATGTGCAGTCTTTTTGAATATAGGTCAAGGTTGAATATATAATCTAGGGTATGCCCCTTTTTAATCAGGTGATGAATCAACACCATTTCACCATCACCACCCTTTATTAGTTTTTTATGGCATCAACCTCTTCCACAACCTTATCGTTATACCCGGCTTTTTCCAGTAGAGTCGCAGCGATATTCTTAACCTCGCCCGGCAAAAAGAGTTCTCCGACTAATGCAATTGAGTCCTTAACGCCAAAACTATCAAGTAGTTCCTTGTCGGATAAATCAAGCTTTGAACACTGGGATATGATAAATTCATCAGAACAAGTCCCGTTCCTAAACTCTAGGGCGTCATCTATTAAAACCTTGCTAGGCACAGAAAAATCGAATTCTCCCATACTCTTCACATTTAGGGTTATTGTTTTTTCATGGTTCGCTTTAATCGCCGCTTTATTTTTTATTAAATCCTTAACTGTTATCTTAGGCATGTACCACCTCCGTCATATCTGCGTCGCTTGGAGTAAATCCGAAAGGAAAGCTCCTATTTATAAGCTCACCTTTTACAAAGTTAGCTATAGTAAGCTCGTTAAACCAAACGTTGTTCAGGGTTGTGTTTTCCCTCTGTCCGCCTTTTGCATCAGGGTCTGAAACAAAAACATCTATATGACTTCTAGGGTCCTGTCCACGCTTATAAGCGGCAAGGAGCTCTTTAAATCCCCTGTCATATGTATGAGATACTGTAAACTCCCCTGTTCCCTTAAGACCTGTGATTTTAGTGTCTAGAGAGTTGCCGTTAAATACTTCCTCCCTCATTACTTCAACCTTAGCTTCACAATTCTTCACTTCAAAAACGGGAATTCCGTTTAAATACATCGTCCCGTGTGTCCCCGAAAGAACATTTCTTACATCCATCTATGCCTCCTATAAATTGATATTTAAAGTTAAATCCTCTAAAGCATCAAGTAGCCTTATCTTACCTGTTAAGAAAAGGGTCGTTCCTGTAGGATATGCTTTGAGTTCAGCGTCTGTGTAGTTATCAGGGTTATCCCCCTTAGCTTCAATAAACTCTTTAATCGCTTCTAGATCTAAACCCACGCTATTATCATAGTTAGGGTCTAGAACAGAGCTTAAAAGTCCTTTAAAATAGATTTTATTTATTGCGTTTATGAATATTAATTTATTTTCATAAGAAGCCGTAACCTTACCCACGAACTCGTCGTTAAATATCTTTTTAATGTCTTCTAAAATCAAATCCATACCATCTACGAGCTTTATCTTCTTAAAAGACTCTGCGCCACTGGTATTGGAGTTAACCCCCCTGCCGATTTTCACCTTTTCACTGTCATTTACTAGGATTAACTTACCTGCGTCTATATCTGCGTCTGGGTCTGTACTAGCTTCACAATCTAAGAGGTCGCTTAAAGCGTAGTACGTAGATGACATCGCTAAGCTAAGTCCAGCTAGGGTTCCAGCTATCCTTGCTGTGTAGTCAGCGCCCCCTACTTCGTAATATGTCGTTTTGTCTGTTCCGATAGAAGAGAACGCTCCACCAAAAGCCCCTTTATCTACATTCACCTTTACGGTTGTGAAGTTTATAACCCCTGAACTATTCGGTGTGCCAGCGTCAAATAACACTGCTTTTCTAGCCTTACCAGCTGTTCTTTCGTCGTTTATATAAGTGACTATTGCCGCTTTCTCCGATGTTTCTGCTTCGGGGAATACTAAATAATTGTACTTAGTAGACTTTTCAGCTGTCAACACATCGCTTAATGTGTGATCACCATTAACCAAGTGGACTATCACTTTTTTAGCCCCCGCAAATAGCGCTGTTTTAGCATACGCTAGCCCCTTAGCAGATTTTGCCGATAGTGTAGTTGTTTCAGGAACCTTGGTAAATTCATACCGCAAAGGTTCCGTCGTTGAACTCGTTTCTGCAATAACTAAAACAATCCCCCTTTCGCTTCTAGGGAGTATGGTTCTAGATGTTTCAGTAAACTGTATCTGTATATTGGGTAGTCCCATTCCTTACCTCTCTTCCAATTTAAATTCATAACCTGCCATCAATTCAAAGACAGGGCGGATACCAGTATTTTTTTCGATTTTGTCTAATAGCAGAGCGTCTGCAGTAGGTTCTATGACGTCTAGACTGTCAGTATAAGTTATGGTAATCATATAATGGAACATGTCATCGAGTATATTGCTTTCTGACACATACCCTATGGTTAAGAACCTATCATTAACCACAAAGCCTGTTCCTATACCGACTGTCATGTCATCCTCTAATTCAACAGCTTTTTCAGTGCTGGGTTCTTTAAAAAAACAAACAATGTCTAAGCTAAGGTGCCTTTCTATCTTCCCGTCACTTGAAACAGAGCTTTTTGCGGTTATAAGTTCTACACTCGTGCTGTCCTCTGTAAAATGGCTTACATCATTAAAAAACACCCGTCTTTCAGGGTGGATTTTCTTAAGCTTGAATGCCAAAGCGCTTATCACATCTAGAGTTTTTATCATTTTTCAAGCTCCTTCTTAAGTCTTCTGCCTACTCGTTTTATCACCTTAGGCATTTGCGCCTCAGCCCTATCCTTAGCCCTATTCATAATATACTGCCCTCTAACGGACCCGACAACGGTTCCATTTCTAACAATCCTATGCCCGTACTCTACATGCGCAGCGTACTCTACCTTATTTCCAACAGAAACAGAAAATTCCCCAAAGCGTTTTTTAGCTTTTTTAACTTTCCAAGACCTTTTCAAATCCCCGGTAATAACTCCAGTATTCTCTCTGCAATCCGCTTGCCATGCCATACCAAGCTGAGTTAGTTCGCTTTTAACTAAAAAGTCCATTGTACTGGATATTTTTTTTACCTTTTCAAGTTCTTCCTTGAATCCCTCTGTTTCTATACTGGCTATCACTATGCCATATCCTTCCTAATCAAGGGCACGTCTATATGGCTGGGGTGGATTACCTTTTCCCCAGCTATAAACGTACGCACTTCACCTAACCTATCAACAGTTACCTCATCCCCTGCTATGATGTCTACATCAGGACGAGCAAAGAGCTTTGACACGTACTCTATACGCTGTACGGTATCTGTAGCCCCAGACGTAGAACCCTGATTCATGGATAAAGCGCAAGGGATGTCAATGTAAAGGGTTTGGGGCTCGAATTTGTCTAAGGTATCTGTAGTTGTAAGCACCATCCTCACCACAGTACACTTATCAGTATAGGTTTTTGCTAATATTTCTATCTCGTTCATAATGTCCCCACCCGCCTAAATTTGTTGAGTTGGGCTTTATAGTTTTTGATAAAGTCGGCGCCTATGTTACTTTGCTGATAACTAATCTGAGTGTCGCCACGTTTTACACTAGTTATCCTCTGTTCTCCGTTTTGGTTTCTGAACTGTTCTACCACAATCTCCACAATAATTAATTCTAACTCTTTCGGTAAATCTGGACGGTTGCAGTAGTTTAGCACCTTTTGCGTGGTAGACTCTATCAAAAAGGACAGTAGCTCATCATTGCCACTGCCCTCTGCCCCTAATAACAGCTTTACCATAGTTAACATTCTATTTTGCTTCCTTCACGTTCAAGTAAGACACCGCAACCTTAGAATCAGTCATCCATAAATCGTGGTACTTCCTGTAGTCCATAGACCAAGCGTTTGCAACCTGGTAGTTATCAGGAGTGAATATTCTCATTTTATCCTGCTTAGCAACTGCTATAGGACCAGACTTTGGAAGTATTATAAAATTAATGTTTTTAGCGTCTGTACCAGCAGCATATCCGCCAACAGCGTTAGCGTTGGCTGCGTCCTTGATGTCTATAGCTGTATACAATCTGTTATTAGGCGTCTCTATGATAGGCACGTTATCCACAGCTGGCACAGTTGTGTCTATTCCACCTTTAGAGAAAGTCACGTTTCTTATCTTGCTAGCCAAAGCAGTCTCAAGCTCAAGCATAACATCCGCACTTGCGTGTATGATAAGCTCTCCTGCATATCCAGCCTTCCTGATGGCTTTGATACCCTTCTTAATCTCCTTAAGTATAGTAGCCTCAGTAGGTGTGTAGCTAAATCTTAAGTTAGCTGTAATATCTGCTGTAAGAATCGCTCCTGCGCAAGTAGCTATCCTATAAGCGTCAACCTCAGGTATTACAAAATCCTTCTGGAAGGACTTCATTATGTTAGATGCGTTTAAAACAAAGTTGGATTCGTTAATGTCCATAGGATCTAGAACGAACTTCCTTCCCCTGTCCTGTGTCATTGTCTTAGTCTCGTAAGACAAGTTGATTGCGCCTTGCTTATATCCCGCGTCTTTGTCGTAGTTGGCTAACCCTTTAAGGCTTAATTTAGGTATCTTAACCTCGCTACCGCCATTATAGATAACTTGCCCTGCGTTTGCGTCCATCCAGCCAGTCAATAGACCGTGTGTCATATGTTCATCTAATTTCTTCTGAAATACAGTTGCCGCTGCTATAGTATTTATTGCCATTTTCTATCCTCCTAATTTCCAAAAATCTCGCTAATCTGCTTTTCTAAATCCGACATTCCAGAACTTGAACTGCCGAGAGGAGTTTTTCCTTTAAGCCTCTCATTAACCTTAGCCTCTACCGCAGAATTGAACGCCGTCTCAAGTTTCTCTATCTGAGACTTGGTTGTTTCTGCATCCGTATAGTGGATGAGGTCAGAGAATTCCACTGGGAGTTTCTTCTCTATGAGCAAATCCTTTGCCCCTTGTTTCAGCTCCCTAGCCATTAAAGCGTTTTCACGTTCTTTAAGTTCCTTCTCCCTTTTTTGGCGCTCGTGCTCAGCCTTTTCATCTGCTGACATCTTAGCTAGCTTCTGTGCTTCAGTCCTTGCGTCTTCAAGTTCCTTATTCTTTGCTTTTTCCCAATTCTTCTTTGCTGTTTCAATCGCCTTGGTGACTCTGCTATCAAAAGCGCTTTGGAAGTCCTTATTCTCTTCCAAAAAATCATCAAAACTCTTGTTTTCGTTAGTTTTTGTTTCTTCCGCTCCAGTTTCAGATGTGGTTTCCTCTGCCCCTGTTTCGTCTTCTGCAAAAAACTGTAGATCATACTCTGCTAACTGTTTACTCATTTTCCCTCCTTCGCCCCACAAAGTTTGTTCCAATGCGGAACCCCCTTTGCGTTACAAACAGCATTAAAAAAACACCCTGTTAAGAGTGTTTTTGTTCAAATAATTAAAATCCCGATTTTATTGAATTAATCTAAAATTTTCACATTTTCTATCATCGATTCTAAAAACGAGTTATATGAACCCTTATTTGATTTGATAGTTAGTATATCCTCATCTTCTTCTGCAGTGTCGGCATCCGAAAAATATGCCATACCGACCCATTTTTGTTCCTCATCGTCAATTAATTCAACTTTCCTGTTATTGTATTTTTTCAAATCCATAATCTTACTCCTTGTGATATGTCGGAACCAAATGTGCTCCAGTTTTAGAATAATGTATTGTCATCCCATTGATATTTTTGTTTGACAAAGCGTCAAATCCTTTTACTTCGCCATCTTTAAAGTCAATGAGCTCTCTATGTGTTCTCCTATTTTTTACTATATCAATTCTTCCTGTCCCAGAATATTTCTCGTACAAAGCATTTACATCAACATCATCTTCGAAATAACTCTTACCTTTAGAAGCAGTTGATTTCATATGTTTTGCTTGTTTTTCTGCGTTTACTTTATTTTTCCATATTCCTTTTTTAAATTTGTTATTTATGTAGTACTTATCTTTTAGTCTTTCAAAGTTCTCACTGTCATTATACTTCAATTTCTGGAACTTTTCAAAGGATTTAGGCGCTTTCTCGCCTAATACATCCTTGTATCTTTCGTACTGCTTCTTATCTGAATATTTGTTTTTGTGTGACTTAGCTTTCGCTAAGTACTCAGGGTCTTTTTCTACATACTCTGCATACCATTCTTCATAGGACATATCGGCAGGAACCTTATGTGTTTTCCCATCAACACCCCGAGCAGCTCTGGTTTTGGGGTTGTAATATGGGTTTACTGCCACAGTTGTAGACCTGCACCTAGGATGGAGCGGAGGGAAGTTATCACCAATTACCGCCTTATCTACTTCAAATACCTTGTTGTCGTGTTGTTGGCAAGTATCTGATGTCTTTACGTCCAAGGTAGCTGAGAACTTGTATTCCTCTATTCCCATTTCCTTGTAAAACTCTAAGTCAGCAACACTCTTTGCATATGCTACCTCTGTTCTTATAAGTCTTTCTACATCCGTTTTAAAGCTCTTTCTTAGTGGCTCTGTTGCCACCTCTGCTATACTCTTCTGGAAGTCTTTTTCTAGCCTTTCTATGCTCCTACCAGTCGATATGCTTGATGTGACGAGTTCTTCTACCTTGTCAGCTACCTTCCACTCCCTTTTCCATATTCTCTGAGAGTAGTTTTTGCCTTTAAACGGCAACTTAAGTAAGTCCTTAATATCGTCATCAGCTATTTTTTCAATTAGATCGTCAGTTATAACGCCGTTTTTATGGAACTCGAACATATTGTTGTAGTATGTATCCTCAACCGTTTCTTTTAGTAGGTCACCGACTAGGTTATCTTCATATACCGCTAGTTCCGCCATACGTCCCTTTATTCGTCCATTCAGGGCTTCTAACCTACCTATCCTCGACTGCATTGCTAAAGTGTTTAATTCAAGCGCTAGAGCTGTTCTCTGGGCATCTGATGAGGCGTTTTCTATAGCGGATAAGTATTCCCCTATCTCCATACGCCATTCATAGAGTTCTTTTTTGTCTAAAAGCTTCTTTGCTGCATTGTAGCCCAAACCAGTTTGAAGCATATATACTCCCATAAGGGCGTTTATGTCCTTCTTGATATCTAACTCAGCCTTTGCGTACTCTTTTTTTAACTTTTTAACTACCTCATCACCATTTTTTAATGCGTTTTCTAAAATCTCTTCAGAACGCTTCTTCCAATATTCCTCGCTTTTCATAATTACGCCTCGTATCCAGAATCAAAGCTGGCTTCACTCTCCGCCTTCTTCCTTTCAAGCTCGGCATCTACATCATCGACAAAGGGAAGTCTTGAAAGCAAGGTCTGTTCGGAGAGATAAGGCGCTAAATTATTAATTATTTGGCTAAGCTCGTATATGTTCTCTGGCAAGGTGTTATTAAACTGCATATCTATATCCGTGTAGCCTTCAATCGAGTTTGTAAGCTTTAACACGTTAGATATTAGCTCTATTCTGCGCATTAAACCCTTTCTAAACTTGTTTTCCTTAATCCCCCTAAGTTCCTCCATAGCGAGGAGCTTGTACTTAAGGCTAACCCCTGATAGGTTCCCTGCAAAGTTCTTGTCAGTTAGATCAGGAGTAAATGAAAACTTGTGTATATCGTGCTGCACTCTAGTTTTAAAGTTCTCAACCCATGAATCATTGACAGACTTCACAAGCCAGTACGCTTTCCCGCCTTCTGGAAGAAGAAGTATCTTATCTTTTTTGAATTTAGTTACATCTTCTTCGTTCGTCCCTTGCATTCCTTCAAGGTTAAGATATGCGTCAGTAAAATCGTTCAAATCCTTAAGAGTGTTTGACTGGGTTTCGTTATATGCGTCTATTAGCGACAACACAGGTTCAAAATCCCCTTGCTTTTCTTTGTTGTTTTCATAAATCGCAACTGGCACAGCGCCAAAGAAATGCTCTTCTATTTCATCGCTAATTAATTCCGCTTGATCTATATCCTTTCCTTCAGCATACTCGACTTTCTGACTATCCCTAATTTCAATCCTGTACATATCATCTATCTTGTAGTATCTCACAAAGTACAGAGGCTCCTCTGCTAAGCTTGCGTCAGTTATAACAAAAGATTCAGCGGGGTTTAGTGCCATAAATCTTGCCTTAGCTTCCTCATCCGAATATAGAAGTTCGTAAGCAAGCCCGTTTATGCTTGCCATCTTCGCAAGTTCTGTATTATGGTCGGCTTCATCATTGTATTTAAAAACCTCTAGTAGCTTGTCTATAAACTTCTTATCATCAGAGGTATAAGTTACTGGTTTACCCATAAAATAGCCAGTAAGGACATCTGTGATGTATTTAGGATAGGGGGTACTGATTGTGCTGCCAGACGCTTTATTTTCATAGCGTTTTTGCAAATCTGAAAAACGAGTACTTAAAGCTTGGTGTTTCTTGATATACGCCTTTATTTCCTTTAAGTTCAGCTCTTCTTTTCTGGTTTTAAACAATTTCCCCTCCTAACCGAACAACATCCTCTTATTCACCGATTTTAACTTATCGCCTTTAATCCTTGACTCTACCGCGTATCTCATTGCGTCCATCAAGTGGTTAAAGTCATCAACTGGTTTATTAACTGGTTTCCCAAACTTGTCCTTATCCCACTGATAGTTACTAATCTCAGTGAGAAAGTTAACGCACCTTGGATGGATTATTATTTTATAATCTTGCAAGTAGTCAATCCCGTTGTTTATACTGTCTTTGCCTTTCCTAGCACCCCTGACCCGATATAATCCGAGCTCCTTTAGTCTGTCGATGGACTTAGGTTCTGCTGAGTCAGCAACTATCTTTTCTTTTGCATAACCCATGCTTTTTATTTCTTTATAAATTTTTTCATTCGACAACCCTTTTTTGTAGAGTTCATCAAACACATATATTTGCTTCTGTTTCTCGTCTATCAGCCCACAGAATAGGGCTGTGGGGTCATTGGTATACCCGAAGTCTAATCCAAACACGGAATCGGCAACACTTTCTCGTATCTTGTCTATGTCGAAAGCTCTTTCTTCCCAATTTTCAAAAACAAGACCCTCTACAATCCCCCAGTTTCCTAGCCCTGCTACTTGATACCTTCGAGGGTTGTTCCTTTTCATGGTTTCGAACAACTTTCTGTCCGAATCATCCAAGAACTCGTTCATGGTGTAGTTAGTTGTTATAGCTAAGATGTCTGGGTCGTCCTTCACATCAAAAAAGCGGCTCTTTAACCAATGCCGCTCATTCCAGGGGTTAAACGTTATTGTTATTTGCTTAAATAATCCTTCTGAAACCTCTCCTCGAATAGACTCGTCCACCATATCAAAGTCTGACTCTTTCATAATTTCGTAAGCTTCCTCGATCCACAGCCAACAGAGGTAACCTACATCAACTGTTATCGATGTAACTTTCAGAGGGTCGTCTAGCCCCCTAAAATATATCTTTTGCCCGGTAGGTATATATGTCATTTCCAGAGGTGACTCGGTTACTTTCCAATGTTCTTCAACTCCTAATCTTTTTATCGCCCACTTCAGCTCCGTGAAACAACTCTCTCGCAGTGATCTATAAGTCTTCCTCACAACAAGGAGGTTAGCTTCGCTATGCTTCATCAGCTTAGCGATGTAATAAAGCGCTGTTGTCTTTGACTTCTTACTCGCCCTAGAACCCTTAACTACTCTGTACCTGCCTTCATAGTTCCAAAACTTTCCGTAACTTCCTCCAACAACTGCTCTCAAGCTTAATTTCTTAACTTTCATCGCCTATATCATCTACAATCATAACAGGTACAGCACCTTTGACATCAACCTTGTCTGTCAACAGTCCATATCTTTTGGATAGCAATTCCGCAGCCTTTAATTTTTCCCTCTCATCAGGTGCCTTCTCCAATCGTCTTGCACTTGAACACCCATCGCCTACTCCTTCCACAACTACTATTTCGCTAAAGCTCTCTCCTCGGACAACCGAGGTTAAATACTCCAAAACTTCTTTTGCATCAGCTATCTTTTCAGATTCAATCTCTGCAAGTCGCTCGTCAATGTAGGCTTTTATAACAAGTTTTGACAAGTTTTCAGTTGCTATTCTATTCGCTGTCTTTTTGCTATAACCTGCTTTGATTGCTGCCTGCGTCGCATTCCCACTGATGATGTATTCATCAGCGAACTTTTTTTGCTTTAAAGTCATTTTTTTCAAAATACATCATCTCCTTTCTCTGCAAAATAAAAACCCCTTAAACGCCAAAACTCCCTTATGGGAGTTCTAACGAGGAGTTACAAAAAGTTTAGTAATGCCCGTACACCGTCATATCTAAGAGTGGTCCAGTTCTCTTTACACTTTTGGACAATACCATAATAGCATGAAACCATGTGACATGGGTATGACATAAACTAGCCTTTTTTCAACTCTGATAAAACGCTAGGATGTAGTCGGTGCAAATGTCTCAGCGAATAGTGCATACTTTCAGCTATGTCACTCCATGTCATATTTTCGAAATATCTTAACCAAATTAGCTTCTGCCTCTCTTGGCTTAGCCCTTGAATTAGGAGTTGGATTCTTTCTCTTTCACGATAATACTTCTTACTCAGCGTATTAATCTCTCTCTGCTTTGCAAAAATTTCATCGTAAAAATCTAGTAAATCCTTTGCACCATCACCTTTAACATCCCCATATCTAGGCGCAGATAGCCCCCCCGCCTTAGTGTATAAGGCATCTAATTCCGCTTCTAGCTTCGCTAAATCCTCTGCCATATATCTGAGTTCGTTAAGCGCGTTCTTGGTTAACATAGTCCATCTCCACAACTTCCATTATGCAATAATTTGCTAAGTCTAACAGCGTATCTCTAATTGACTCGTCTGATACCTTCTGCACTGTACCACCCATCAGTGTTTTTAATCTTCCGTATTTGTCGCCTAAGCGTATTAGGATGGCGTTTGGGTACTCTTCTCTTAGCTTTGCGAAACTATCGCCGTAGTCATTGTTCTTAAGCTCGTATGTTTCGTTTAGTTTTCTGCAGATATTTTTGTGTTTCTCGATTTTACTCATCTGTCACCTCTTTCTGGTATTCCTCAATCCTTGCCTTAAGGCTCCTCAATAACTCTTCCTGCACGTCCCCCTTTCCCTCCAATGCTGTCATTACATCCTCATCTCGTGTGCCTTGTGATACCAGGTGGTGTATAAACACCTTTTCCGACTGCCCCTGTCTATGCAGTCTCTTATTCGCTTGTTGATAGTGTTCTAAATTCCAGGTAAGCCCGAACCAGATTACATGGTTGCCACCCTCTTGCAAATTTAGACCGTATGCCGTGGAAGCAGGATGCGCTAATAAGATATCTATCTCCCCCCTATTCCAAGCGTCCTCGTCATCCGTGGTCTTTAACTGCTTAATGGTTTTCTTAGATCCCGACAAACTCTCTCTAATTCTCTTTAAGTCGTGTTGGTAGTTATAAAACACCAACACTGGTTGCCCCTCTAGTTCCTCCAAAAGTTCATGCAATGCCTCTATCTTGCAATCATGGATCTCGTGAATATCCTTGAACTCGTCATAGATCGCCCCATTTCCAAGCTGCAATAATTTATTCGATAAAGCAGCTGCACTCGCAACATCAACCACCGTCATATCGTCTATTTCAACTAGCATTTTCCGCTCTAGCTCCCTGTACTTCGCCATCGCCTTATCATCTAGAACTACCGGATTTTCTTGATATATGATATCCGGTAGCTCCAAATAGTCATCAGCCTTCATGCTGATACAAATATCCGAAATCTTAGCCTTTATGCTCTCTTCTGCAAAATCCTTGGCCTTGTACGAAAAAACCCGTTCCCTGCTTCTCTTATCCGGCTCCATATACCTTTCACGGAACCCATGAAAACTCTTTCCAAGCCTCTCTCCTCCATCAAGCAGATACACCTGAGACCATAGGTCACCAAGCCCATTAGGCGACGGTGTACCGGTTAAGGCAACCATTCGTTTGATGTGAGGCATCACACTTTTTAAAGCCTTAAATCGTTTTGCCTTATGAGATTTAAAACTACTAGATTCATCAAGAACCACCATGTCAAAGGGCCAGTCATTGCGATAATAATCTACAAGCCATCCGGTATTCTCCCTGTTCACGATATACACATCTGCTGGCGTATGCAGCGCTTTAATCCTTTTAGCCTTTGCCCCTAGAACAAGGGATATTCTAAGCAGCTTCGTATGGTCCCACTTATCACGTTCCTTTGTCCAAGTGCCCTCTGCGACCTTCTTAGGCGCAATGATTAAAACCTTGTGGACTTGAAAACGATTGTATTTAAGCTCCCTTATCGCCGACAAAGTGATTGATGTTTTCCCAAGCCCCATGTCTAGAAACAGCCCGACACTTGGGTTTGAAACCACTCTGTCGATACAATACGCTTGATATCTATATGGCGAATATATCACCAGAAACCACCTCTCTTTTAAACCTTTCCAAACCTTCTGCCCCGCTCACGACTGTAACTATCTGCCCTAAATCCCTTAGCCTATCAAGTTGCACCTTTTGTAACGGGGTAAGTCTCCCCCCATCCGCCTTAAGTTCCACGAAGACTGGGGGCATGTCTTTCAAGATTACAATCCTATCCGGCACACCTGCATTGCCAGGCGAAATGAATTTGTATGCTCTTCCACCCCTGCCCTTGATGAACTCGACCAGCCTCCGTTCGATTTCTCTTTCTCTCAAAAATTTATCCTTTCTGATTTGTCTGAAATGGTGTAGACATTCTTTCGATTTTCCCTATATACTCCCTATATATAGGCTGTATAGCCTGTATAGGCTACGGTGTAAGCTATAGCCTATATTTAAAATTATTTATATGAAGTTTGTCTACGTTGTCTACATCACTATTCAAACTATTGATTTTACTTTTGTTAGGTGTAGACAAACCCCGTTCACTTTCTGATTTTTAATGTCGACATTGTCGACACCCGATTTTTTGTGTCGACATTCTATTTTTTAGTTTGTCTACGGGTAAAATCTATGACATTAGTACTATTTTTAGCTATGTTTTTCACCCTATCAAAACCCCGTTGCTGGCCGAATGGTCCGTACCTACGTTTCGATTTATTACGCTTCCAACCGCATAAACTTTCAAGAATATTGTTAATTTCCACCGCATCCATGCGCCTCATATACTTGAGATCGCTGTTAAAACACTCGACCCATATCTCAGCAGCACATATCTTATCTCGGTACATTAAGTCTCCATCATATTTTAAGCCGCCACCAAAAAACATTTTACGTTCGTTTATTGGCATCTCTTCCCATTTAACAGGTACCTTGATGTTAAGAAACTTTTCTATAATTCCTTCCTTAGCATTAGACTGTTTGTGGCGGTCCTGCTGTTCTCTTGCAAGCTCCTCTAATTCATGAGATAGGTATAGCTTTTCGCCTAATACAAAACGCATGTATGCTTCCGCCCATATCTGATCTCGTTCCATCCTTAAATCGTCCCAGACAGACTTTATGGGTTTTATAACTCCCACTTCTACTGGCCAGAACCGTCTGTTTCCCGTACTGTCTTTTAGAAATTCAGCGTCGTTACTTGTTCCAAAGAAAACGCACTGGCGTTTGAATCTGTTAGTTCTGCGTCCATAAGCTTCCCTATAAATATCTTCTCTCTTACTTAGAAACTGTTTAACCTGGTTTGTTTCAGCACGGCTAAAGGCGGTTAACTCTCCTACCTCGTTTATCCAAACACCTTGAAGCATTTCTGCAGCATCTTTTCCTGAGAAACTAGCTAAGCTATCGCTAAACCATTCTCCCGCTAAATTTCCTAAGAATGTACTTTTACCGATGCCTTGGGGTCCTGTTAGAATAGGCATGTAATCGTATTTAATCCCGGGCGATATAATACGAGCTACCGCAGCAACTAGGCTTTTACGGCACACTGCACGGGTATATGGTGTATCATCAGCGCCTAAATAGTCCGTTAATAGGGTATCGAGACGGCACTTACCATCCCACTTTTGCGTTGTTAGATAATCCCTAACATCGTTAATTAGGTTGTATCTAGAAACTAATAGGAGAGCGTCAGCTATCTTCGTTTGACCGGTAATCTGGTAATAGGTTTCAAGATACATCCTAATCCCGGCATCGTCCGTATCAGACCAGTTTCTACGAATGTTTCGCTTGTCCCAAGGCAGTGCACCTGTAGCAAGACCCCTGTTTGCGAACTCATCAAGGGCTATCTTCCCTTTTAATAGTGGGTCATTTTCTAGCACGGTAACGATGTTTGATATTGAGTTTTCAAACCTTCCGGTATTTGGGTTTTTGGATAGCTTGCTTAACCATGCTAGATCCACCGCACTAGAATTGGTAGACTCGGAATTGTTATCGCTGAAGGTCTCTTTTGCTAGTTCGAAACGTTCTTTACCTAATAGATCACTGACTTTCCTGTCCGATATTGCCAAACGTTTCATCTCCGTATATGAGGGGAGCTTACTTCCAGGGGTGTTTTCCCTAGCCTCTTCATCTAAGTCCCCGAAAAGATGGAGTCTTACTAAGTCAAATGCGTTTACTAGCTTACCGCCGATAGGGTCTGTAGCGTGGTGGGAGTAGGCGAAATCGCCGTTATTGTATATGATCACACCGCCAGTAGTAGACCCGCCTGTATAGGTGTATCTATCGTCCTTATCTGTTGGGTCATAGGCATTAGGGATGAACGTTTCCATTGCGGATAATATGTTATATGTCCTGCAAAAAGCCCCTACTATACCTTGTTTAGTAGTAGGATCCTGCTGCCTTGCGACGAGCCTTTGTTGTGCTACTTCATATCCAGGCACTTGTGGCCATTCCCTCACATCTTGCCAGTTGGAGTACATTTTCAAAATTCCATCAGCTGACATAAAGGGTTTATCCCCGAACATATATACATATTCGCTATCAGACGATACGCTTGGCCAATACATCAAGCGGTTAACTTGGAAGGTTGTAGGGTCTGCTGCGCCTATACCTATCATATAAGCCACCCTACGTGCTATAGGCTCGTATTCATCGGCGAACATAGTTCTATCACTCGGGATAACTACTCTTAGTCTAGGCTTGTATTCTGCGTGTTTTCGAGTACTGTATATCACATACGCACAGCCTAATGCCTCAGTAGCTTTAATAATTGTGTCAGTAGCACCTGCTGCGATATTGTCAAAATCCAAAGCTATGAGGTCTCTCCCTAGCATTTTGTTTGCTGCACGTGACCCATCTTCTGAATAACCGCCGACGAAGCCTCCGACATCTTTTAGCCTATCTTGTTCGGTTTTGGTCATTTTTAAATACTCTTCAAGAGTTTCTGTACTTCTTTGCGGTGTTTTTAACTTCTCAACAAACTCCGACCAAAATAGCACACTGCTGGGCCACTTAGTAGCTGTTCGATGACCCGCAGTACATATTGTTATTTTTCTGTTATTCATAAAAGTCATTTCGCACCTAATCTTTCATATAAAAAGGGCTTTCAAAACCTGCTGCAGCTAACTCCAAATCAGGCGCCCAGTCTATGCGTTTTGACATTAAGTCACATAATTTATCAACAGATAGATCATTGCTTCCATCTACGACAATCTCATCGTGTACGTGCATGATGATATCGCATTGATCATATAGCCTAATTAAGCTTTCAGCTAGGCAATCTCTTGCTATAGCCTGTACTACGTTCTCTGTTAACTTTCCGCCATAAGTCTCGGTTAACTTCATCCCCTTTGAAACTGCGTCGTAGTAGGCTAATTGTTGGTTTCCGTATTTACCTTCAATAAGAGCGGGCTTGACGTAATATAGCTTTCTGCCCGATGGAAGTTCTATGGTTAGGAAGTCTTGACCATAGACTATTTCTCCCTCACGTCTAATAGTTAGGCATTTAACCTTTGATTCTTGACCCGTCTTCATAGTATTTAGTGTGGCATCTTCGATATCTCGCCAGAGATTAACTATATTTGGGTTTGCGTCTCTCCATCTGTTTACAATATCTGGAAGTTCTTCTTCGCTTAGTCCTTGTTCTAACGCTCCCATAGTGATAAGCGCTCCCTTACTCCCCTGGTAACCAAGGGCGAGAGTTGCGATTTTGCCCTTTCGCCTATATTCGTATTCAGGCTGACCCTTTACTATCTTATTTATAGGGATGCCGAACATCTGCGAAGCTGTGGCTTCGTATATCTTCCCATGGCTGGCAAACACATCCATAACCCACTTTTCTCCCGCAAGCCAAGCAAGAACTCTTGCCTCTATTGCTGAGAAGTCTGCGACAATAAGCTTCCTATCTTTTGATGCAATAATTACTGTTCTTATCAGCTGAGATAAAGTATCTGACAAATTGCCATATATTATTTTCAAATGGTTTATCTTTCCTTGCTTAATTAAGTCCCTAGCGAGATCTAGTGCGGGGATATAGTTACGTGGAAGGTTCTGCGGTTGGATAAACCTTCCCGCCCATCTTCCTGTGCGGTTGGCTCCGTATATTTGGTGTGCACCACGCATACGTCCGTCTTCGCAAATTGTATTTTGAAAGGCATCGTATTTTTTAATACTTGCCTTAGATAGTTCTTGCCTAATTTCTAACACCCTTTTAATGCTAGGGTCCTTCGTTGTTTGGAATAATTTCTCCACAGTAGCTGCGGTAAGGTTTGGAAGTTCTTCGCCTTGGGTCTTTTCAATCCAACCTTTTAACTGGTCCCTACTATTCGGGTTTTTTAGACCAGTGATCTCTATCGCCTCAGCCATTAATTCATCAGATGACTTCTCACGAATAAATAGCGCCGCATCAACTAATTCACGGTCTACTGGAATCCCATATAAATGAATCTTCTGTTCTATACTCCATAACACTTGCTCTTTTTCCGGTACAGGGAATACCGATAACCTTTTGTAAATCTCCATCTCTGTTACAACGTCTTGGATGCAGTACTTCTTAAAGGATTCCCATTTTTCGGCATCGTGATTAGGTAGGTTTCTTGTTCTTCCGCCGTTGGATTTGGTGGGTTTGCAAGGCACACAAAAATATTTAATTAGTGCAGAACCTACCGATAATTTCTGTTTGTCTTTTGGTAGACCTACCGCTTCACCTATTTTTGCAAGACCCATAGGATATCCTAGATAAAGTCCGTGAAACATAGTACAGCGCCACGAGGATATATCAACCTCATAGAACCTAGAGAGACAAGTAATCTCAAAAGGTGCGTTATATGCGTGCTTTATAATGGAAGGGTTGTTTAAAGCGTCTATAATGTTTTCCGGAATTGATTCTCCACAAGTGAGATCTACTATCTCGACTTCTCTAAAATCAACAGAATAGGCAAAGAGTAATATTTCAAAATCTTTAGACTCGGCGTATGCATACATTCCAGCCTCTTTAAGGCTAACACTGCTATATGTTTCTATATCTATACTTAAATTCTTCATAATACTCCCCTTAAATGTAATAGAGTGGGGCAAAAGCCCCTAACTCTAAAACGGTAATGGTTGACCCGTAATCGGATTAACCTTCTGCGTTGACTGAACAGCACTGAACACATCACTGGCTCTAGGTGCAGAACCGCCTAGAGGTTCTCCATCCGCTATTTTCTGAATCGGACCCAGCCCGCAACCAATCCCTTTCTTTCCCGCAAAGGAATATGGATAGAAGCTTATGTTAACTCGTGCGTACATGCCTGAATACACTTCTGTGGGGTTGATTATTGGGTTAAGGTTGGCGTCAACTACTTCTGGCTTATAATCTACCTTAGCGCTTGCTGTGAAGACCCAATGTCCTTTACACTCATCACCAAAAGGCATTCCATCCGATGGTTTAACCCCATCGCCATCATATATAGGTACTGGTATTTGCGGTGGCCTTACCCCACTCCACTTATCAGAAACACCCCTCTCAATAGCTGCTTGAACAGCGGCGTCAAGCCTTTGTTTGGTTGCTACATCTGACTTCGGTAATAGAATCGTACAACTATACTTTTCTTCTTGACCGGGTTGATATGCATATGGCTTTAACAAATGCACGAAAGATAGCCTCACCTTATCCGTTGTTACTGTTGAAATATTACTCATTTTAATTCCTCCTTAAATGCCTCTTGGGCGGTCGTTATGTTTGTTATTGCTTCACGCTTATCCGATTCCTTGGCAAGCGTGGGTTTTCCTTGTTTCTTTACTACTAAGTCGCCTACGAGGGAAGAAAATTCCTTTTTCCCAACTAATTTTTCCGTTTTAGCGAGTGATAGTGGCTCTCTCACATACAGAACTGATTCGTCAATACCACTATTAATTAGAGTTTCAAATGCTCTGTCTCCATCAATCCATTCTCTAGATCCTCTACCTTCAACTGCTTTCCACCCCTTAACATCACGTCCGGCTAAGCATTCTGAAAGCGCAAAATCCTTTAAGTCTTTTAGCCATGCAGCGATGTCTGAGCCCTGTTCTAAATATTCGCCAACCTCGTCATTAGATAGAAGCGGAGGTTTAACGGCTGTAAAGCCTGCAAGCTTTATATTGTCATCCGCCCTAGTTCTACAATTAGCCCTCGCCGGACAAAATCTGCAGTGATCTCCCGCAACATAGTCGCCCTTTCCTTCAAAGGCGAGTTTTGCCTTTTCTTTTACCGTTTCACCAAATTCGAGCAGCTTATCTAGATCCAGCGACCATTCAGATATGTTATCTAATCTAGGCTGAACGATTGATAGGTGAATTTTTTTAATGTCATATAGCATCCAATACGCCCCTACTGCACCCAATGCGTATAACATCATCTGAGGATTATCTTCGGCTTTTACAGCCACGCCTTTTCCGTATTTAAAGTCGATAATGTGTAAGTTTTCGCCAGATATAACTATACAGTCAGCTGTTCCGAATCCCCCTTCCGCATACCTAGAATAGTCAACCCGCTTCTCGATAGCGACAAAGGGTTTTCCCTTGTATTTAAGATAGACACTCTTAACATATTCAAAGTACTCTTCCGTATGATGCAACATCTCGTCGTGCCAGAGACTGTTCGTTTTAAACTCATCCACTCGTTTTTTAAAAGTCTTAGGTCCGATGCCCTTGGTGAAGTACTTTTGAAGCCTTAATTCCGCAAGCTCGTGGGCGAGAGAACCCTCTCTCGCAAAATCACTTGTCGTGTCGGGGTAGTTTTCAGTTAGCCTAACGGATGGAGGGCAGGCTAACCATCTGTGAGAGCTGGATGCGCTGAGTAATGCATGTTCTGCTGGCATTATATATCCCCTCCCAACTCTCTCAGTTTAAGTGCGAAGTCGTTGTATCTATCCTGTGGCAACTCTACAAGCGAGGCTATATTAAAGGAGTTTATAAGAGCCATTAAATCGTTAGTCTTGCCCTTATCCATAAGCCCTGTTGCCGCTATCGCTAATTCATCCATTGTGTAGACCTTGCTAACAGTCGGAACAGCTTTTGGCTCCTCTGTAGTAGGCTCTTGAGTTCTTACTGTTGTTTCCTGTACCGTCTCTACCGGTTCTTCAGATATTGTTATGCTATGCTCCGATTTGGATTCATCAGCACTATTTAATAGTATGGAGAATATCCCACTCTCCAAAGCGTCTTTTGCTTCTTTACTTGATAACTCGATATTAAATTTCATTGCCTTGTAACTCCTTTCGTGTTATACTGTACTTGCTTACTTCTTTTTACATTTTTTGTAAAAAGACTTGTCGCTCGCTCCTCGTAGTGAGCGTTTTTTTTTTGTTTTGTGTTCATCACTCCACCTCTATTACTAGAAATGGCGTTAGTAGCCACTTCTTAGCCCTTTGCACTAGCGACGGCTTCCTTGCTACTCTACCGCCTTCGCTAATTTCGACTATGTAGCCCAGCTGCAGTGCTAGGTCTATGTCGCTTTGTTTCTCAATTTGTAGTTTTTTCACCTTTAGCCTCCTTCTCTCTTTTCTGTTCATTACTCGCCTCTAATATTCGTGATCTAATAAAAACTTCATCAAAGCTTCCCGCCTTATAAGCTTTATTCCATCAATCTCCACAACTGGGAGCCCTTTTCTCCTCCACTTCTTAAGTGTCCCCTCGTTGATGTTTAGGATGGTGCAAGCGTCTTTTAACTTCATCACTGGCGGAAGCTGTTTCGCTTGTAGCGTTTCTGCAACTTCTTGCACTGCGTCTGAGAAAAGCTTGTGCAGCTCGGTTTTAAACGCACCATCTATTAGTAGTTGCATAGATCCTCCTTTCACGGGCTCGTGTTTCTAATCTTCGTATAAGTCCTTCCAATTGCAATTAAGTATCTTAGCTATCTTCTTTGCGTGTTTAATTGGTAATTGCTGTATTCCTGTTTCCCATCTTGAAACATGTTGACTACTTACCTTAACTATTTTTGATACGTCTTTTTGACTTAAACCTGCCTTTGCTCTAAATTCTCTTAATCTGCTCATTTTATCCTCCTTGCTTACTACCGAACAATCTGACAAAATGAATATAAAATTAGATACTTATATAACTGATGATTTTAGTTTTGAAGAAATTTCATATCACATTCATCTTCTTCTTGATTCTAATTTTATAGAAGCAAGAAAAATTTCAACATTAAGCTCATCTTTTTCTAACTTCATTGTGTTTAGATTGACAAACGATGGACACGACTTTTTAGATTCCATTCGTAATGATAAAATCTTTGAATCTGTTAAAACTAAAATCAAATCAACTGTTGGGTCTGCAACATTAGACGTAATAAAGTCCGTGGCAATTTCCATTATTAAAGCTCAATTAAATATTTAGCCTCCTTTTCAACAAGTTTTTGAAAAATGTTTTCAAGCTCTGTATAAGAATCGCTAAATGCTTCAGGCACCATTCCACTTAAATTGCTTGTTAATTCTTGTTGTGTTTCTAACAAAATCCTGATTCTTTTGTTGCACAGTATTTTATCCATCATCTCCCCTCCTTTGCTTTTCAGATTTGGTTATATGGTGTTTTACCATTTGTTGTTTTTTATAATTCCCTTTGCTATAATTATTTGAAAAAGCGGGGCTGTTATGAATATAAATAAAATTGATTACAAAATACTTAAATTCATCTATGACAAAAACGTTATTCACATTGACTCAATATATAATCAATTTCCTGACTCTATCTATAACACTGAATATAAAATGGGTAATTTTAAAAAATGTCATTTCATACAAGTTATTTTTGATAATGAAGCAACAGGTTTGTCTTTGCCTACAAAATATTACTCCCTCACCCCTCTTGGGATTGAAACTATAAACAATTACCTATTTACTAGAAAAAATAATTTAAAAAATACTCTTTTTAGTAATATAATCCCTATTCTTATTTCGATACTCGCTCTTTTAAAGTCTTATCAAAAAGAACTTATTTCACTATGGAAACACATAATGCAATTATTGAAATAATTAGTGGTAACCATTTCCATATTTTATGATTTTGCATAATTTTTCCTTTCTTGTTTTGTTTGGTGTTGGCGGTTTTGTCTACTTAATCGCTAAAAAAAATTTTTTCTTTCTCAAAAACATCAGAGATTCCTAGTTCTTTGCAAAGCAAATCCGTTTCCAGGTTGGTAAAGGGGACTTTGCCAAGTCTTTTCAATCTAAGATATTGCGTAGATATGCCTAACACTTTCGCCAAGTGGCTATATTTTTTCCCAGATTCTATGATTCTATTTTCGAGTAATTTTTGGTTGAGCATCCATTCTTCCTTTCTTTTGTTTCTATTTTTGTCTACAAAACCTATGTTACATTATGTTTCCAAAAATGTCAACTATTTTTTCAAAAAAAGTTGCGGCTTTTTTCAACTTATGCTAATATGGTAACATGAAATAATAGGAGAAGGAGGTGGGAGAACGTGAATATAGGCGATAGAATCAGGGCAAGAAGAGAGGCTTTGGGATATACGCAAGAAGAATTAGCAAAGAAATTAGGTTACGCTTCCAGGTCATCCGTAAATAAGGTAGAAAATTCTCGAGAACTATCTAATAAAAAGGTTCAAATGTTTGCTAAAATTTTAAAAGTATCTCCGGCATACCTTATGGGCTGGGAAGACGATAAAAATGACACTAAAGAATTCAAACCTGTTTCTAAGGGAGTTAAAATCCCAGTCCTTGGAACTATAGCTGCCGGCATTCCTATTGTCGCTATTACTGACATTATAGATTATGAAGAAATCACAGAGGAAACAGCATCTAAAGGCGACTATTACTTCCTGAAAATTAAAGGGGATAGTATGTATCCTCAAATCCAAAACGGGGACAGAATATTGTTCAGGTCACAGCCTGATGTGGAGTCAGGTCAAATAGCCGTGGTTATGGTAAACGGAGGGGATGCAACATGTAAAAAGGTTATGAAATCTGAACACGGAATAACACTTATCGCTTATAACCAGGCTATTTACGAACCTGTGTTTTATAACAATAAACAAATTGCCGAAATGCCCATAACCATTATAGGAAAAGTTGTAGAAGTTAGACGAAGTTTATGATTGGAGGAAATAATGGAATTCACAGAACAAATTAAAAGTTTTGGAAAAAGAATCGAAACTATGAGTAGTGAAATTTTAACAGAAGAGGCAACTAAAACTTCTATAATAATGCCTTTCTTTCAAATGTTGGGATATGACGTTTTTAACCCTAATGAATTTGTATATGTTTAAATTACTAAGAAAGGAGGGAGATATGAACACTTTTGCAACAGTATTCAAATATTTACGAGAACGAAAAGGTATTACACAAGATTCTATAGGTAAAGATTTGGAATTGTCGAAAAGCACAATTAGTATGTATGAAAACGGAAACAGGACTCCAGATTTTGAAACGTTAGAATTGATAGCGGATTATTTTAATGTTAGTATCGACTTCCTGATGGGGAGAGAAAACGACACCAAAGAATATAAACCAAAGATAGAAACCGTCACCATCCCCCTATATCAGTGCATAGCTTGTGGGTATATGACTTTTTTAGACAATGACATAATAGATTATATAACCCTGCCTACAACTATATTAAAGCCCAGTAAGGAGTATTTTGCGAACTATGCCAAGGGTGATTCAATGATAGATAGAGGGATAAAGGACGGAGATCTATTGTTTTTTGAAAAAACAAATACCCTTGATAACGGTCAAGTGGGTGTTTTTTGTTATAAATCTGAAGCTACTTGTAAAGTCTTTAGAAAAACGGATAGCGGTATAATTCTGATGCCTGCAAATAATGATTATGACCCTATCTTTGTCGATAATGAAGATTTCAGAATTGTTGGTAAATTAGTCTATAAGCTTAGTGAGGAGAAGTAATATGTTCGGGTTTGGGAAGTTAAAAAAGATATTGAATCCAAAAAACAAAGATGAAAACGAAAAACACTCTTCTATGCCAATCGAAAAAGATTTGATTTCAGTTGAATCCCAAGATTATATGCAACAAAATATTCAAAATCTAAATAGCAATTATGCCCAAATTGTACTGGATGAAGGTCCTAATATGGCGAAAGCTATATTTCTACAGAAATACAATCATAAAGGCATATCTGAACGTTATGAGGGTTATTTTAAGTATAAATACAATGTGAAGGATGCGAAAAAGTTGCATAAAGAGTTTATAAAACAAGGACTTCTAGTTGAAATGAATCTGATGGAAGATGTTAATTTTATTCTAAAACAGAAAACAGTTAACGAATTAAAAGAAATATTAAAAAACAAAAACTTACCAATTTCTGGGAAAAAGTCTGATTTAATAGAGCGTTTATCAAATACGGTTTTATCAAAAGAAGAGCTCCAAATAAAAACAACATTATATAAAATATCTCCAGAAGCAAAAGAATATTTAAAAAAGTATGATTTTCTTCATATGCTACATAATTGTAGATATGAAATCGACCTTGAAGATTATTTACAGTATAAAAAAGAATTGGAAAAGTCTGAAAATTTCCCAAAAGCTCGATTTGCCGATGTTTGCTGGGCTATTTTTAACAAACGAACCCTTAAACATTTCCGTGAGTCAGATTACGGGCTATTAAGAAATAATTTTTTCAATATGTACAGGCTAACCAAAGAAGAAAAAAGACCTCTTTTAAGAATGCTTTGTAATGTATTGTTTATAGATTTATCAGGAATGGGAAATAGTAATTGTGTAGAAGATTTTAATTCAATGTTTTTCGAAGGCTCCCCCATAGCACCTGCTTTATCTGCTGAAATAAAAAAATATGATTTAAATGATATAACAACTGAAATGAAGGTTATAAATTTTGAACTGCCTTTTCAATACTTTACTATAGATCAAATGATACAAATAATATCAGATGAATATAATGAAATAAACCATAATATTAAGAAACTAAAAAAGATAGCTAAAAAGCCTGAAGAAAATTCATCGAAATACGTATATTACGATTTTAATCCCTATTATGATTAAAATTAATCAACTATAATCAATCTCCGAGATATGACGGTCTCAACAAAAAGGAGTAAGCGATGAAAATTACTAAATATAAAAAGAAAGACGGTTCAATTTCTTGGGGCTTCAAGCTCTATCTTGGCGTAGGAACTGACGGAAGAAAAAAAGAGATCTCACGCAGTGGTTTTAAAACCCGTAGATTAGCTGCTGCTGCTGCGGATAAGGCTCTAATGACTTATAGTTCAAACAGAACAAGCTTTGACAAAGCAACCTATAACGATGTTTTTAACCTATGGTATGAACAGTATAAAAGAGACGTCAAGGAATCTACATATCACAGAGTTGAAAGAGATTATAGAAACCATATCTTGCCAAAGTTCGGGAATATTAAAATAGCGAAAATAACACCTGCTATGTGCCAAAAAGCCTTAAATAGATGGGCGGTAGACTTTGCCAACTATAAGAATATCAAGTCGTATTTTACACGGGTCTTTGAGCACGCTCTAAAGCTAGATATAATCAATGTTAATCCTATAGATAAGGTTATTATGCCTAAACCTAAGAAGCGGGCTAAAAAGGATAAAGCCCTGATATACTACACCAAGCCCGAACTAATTAGGTTTTTAAACGCTGTCGAAGCCCAAGGCGAGCCTAAATGGCACGCATTTTTCAGAGTTTTGGCATACAGCGGAGCTAGGAAGGGAGAGCTCCTAGCCCTAGAGTGGGAAGATGTAGACTTTAAGAACAACACAATCACTATATCTAAAACCATAGCTCACGGCGTAGGAAACAAAATCATAATCCAAGCACCAAAAACAGAAAACTCAGAAAGAATAATCACAATGGATCCACAGAGTATGCAGGTGCTTAAAGAGTGGAGAAACGTTCAAAAGTTATTGATTAGCGGAAAAGTCATACCTATTAAGGCTAACAATATAGTTTTCACGAATAACAAGGGAACGTATTTAAACCCGCCTAAAGCGGGTCAAGTAAATGATAGAATCTGCAGAAAATACAATTTAAAGAGAATTACGATACATGGGTTCAGACATACCCATTGTTCACTACTCTTTGAAGCGGGTGCTAGCATTAAAGAAGTTCAAGAACGCTTGGGTCATGATAGCATTAAAACAACTATGGAAATCTATGCCCACGTTTCTGAAAAGTCTAGTAGAGCAGTGGTTCAAAGGTTCGCAAACTTTTTAAAATAATTTTCGGTAAAAATTCGGTAAAAATAAAATCGATTAAGACATACCAACGTTTATAGGCGTTTTGTGCAAATCCTGTCTCTCCGACCAAGAAAAAGCACTCGGGTTTATCGGGTGCTTTTTCAATGAAATTCGCCTCCTACGTTGGCGAGTGAAATGTCACTATCACAACGTGAAATGCTACCAGACATTGATAAATGGCGAACTTCGTCGTCACTACATAAAATTCCAACTCTTATGTACGCTTCTAGTACACTGCGACCTGAAATTTTATTAGTTCCTAGAATTTCTTCCATTTCTCTTCGTCTGGAGGTTTTTAGCATTAAAAAATTATATTTAATATAAGGTGAATTTTATTTCATTCGCTCAAAGACGGCATTTATAACTTTTAAGTGATTTAAAACACCCCAATAATATCTTTGCTTCCCATGCATTTTTGTGATAAAATTAGGGTGTAATCCTATATTTTATGGGATTTAATCCTAATTTTATCACTAAAGGGAGGGTCTATGTATTATCAAAGACATATAGAATCACTTATTAAGAAAGAGGGAGAAGCCTATCCAGTCATTATGTTAACTGGTCCACGCCAAGTTGGAAAGACAACTCTTTTAAAACGCTTAAAAGAATCCGAAAGGACCTTTGTGTCTTTAGACAACCCTGGTGCTAGAATGCTGGCTAAAACACAACCCGAATTATTTTTCGAACGCTATAAACCGCCTATACTAATCGATGAAATCCAATACGCCCCCGAATTATTCCCATACATAAAAATAATTGTAGATAAAGAAAATAAAAACGGATTATTTTGGATTACTGGCTCTCAAATTTTTCCATTAATGCAAGGAGTCAGTGAATCTTTGGCGGGAAGAGTTCTTTTATTAAGGCTTTATGGGCTCTCGATTGGCGAGCTTACATCTACACCTTGTAAAGACTTCCCCAAAGATTTAAAGACATATTTCACCGAAGGTCCTTCAGTAGACATAGAAAAAAGAATCATACGCGGTAGTTTCCCTCGCATAATTGTCGAGGAAAAAATTAGTCCAGAAGGCTTCTATAATTCATATTTTCAAACCTACTTAGAAAGGGATGTTAGAACAATTGCAAATATTGAGAATATGATACAATTCAATAATTTTATAAATTTAACTGCAACTAGAACTGGGCAAGAACTCAACATGGCATCTCTTTCTAAAGACCTTGGGGTAGACAACACGACTATTAAACGCTGGTTAAAAATACTTGAAATTTCTGGAATCATAGCATTCCTAAACCCTTATTCCGCTAACCTAGGAAAAAGGATTATTAAAAGACCAAAGTTATATTTTATGGATACTGGACTAGTCTGTTATCTATGTGGGATTGACTCAGTAGATACCTATCAAAAAAGCCCTCTAAAGGGAAGTATTTTTGAAACATTTGTCGTAAGCGAAATACTTAAAAGCTGGTGGTATTCTGGTAAAACACCTAGGGTCTACTATTACCGTGACACCAGCCAAAAAGAAATTGACATAATAGTTGAACGTGGAAACCATATATACCCCTTTGAAATCAAATCAAATCCAGAACCAAAACGTTCAATCAAACAATTTAAAGTATTAGAAAAAAGCCCTAAAACCATAGGTTTTGGGGGAATTATATATTCTGGTAAAGAGATGATCCCAATAGATGAGGGGGGGAATTGGATGGTCCCAGTGGATAGAATATAATGTTTTCGCTGGCAAAATTACTTGCTTCTTTAAGTAAAACCCCATCTAAACTTGGTCTTTCGTCAATGAGATGACACAACGGGGATGCCTATTTGCGTACACCCTAAAAAAATTAGGGGGGGGTCGAAAGCCTGCATATCGTTTACTTTGGTGGGCACTCTAGCGGTCGCAGACCGTATCTCATCACAACTTAAACTCTGAAACCTCGGATTGTAAATTACCAGCTATTTCGGCTAAGTTAATACTCACGTTAGAAATATTATTTATAGACTCAGTTTGGGTATCTACATTGGCACTAGCTTCTTCTGTAGTAGCAGCATTTTCTTCAGCAATAGCCGATAAATTCGCTATCATATCTATAACTTTATGGTTTTTCTCCTCTATCACTTTAGAACTTTGACGAATCTTAGCAACTATGCCCTTACTCTTTATAACTGCCTCTTCAATCTGATTAAACTTATCCATAGTAACCTTGTTCTGGTTATCTGAGTCGCTTACTATCTTAGCAGCATTTTCCACCCTAGCAACTGCAATTTGAGACTTTTCTTTAAGCGAATATATAATTTCCCTAATCTCTTCAGTAAATTTAGTAGAATCTTCAGCAAGCTTTCTGATTTCATCAGCAACTACTGCAAATCCCCTACCCGCTTCCCCAGCACGAGCAGACTCTATAGCGGCATTTAAAGCTAGCAAGTTTGTTTGGTCTGCAATAGACTGTATCATTTCAGATGCCTTAAAAATATGTTCTGCACTCTCGTTTGTTTCTATAATAATCTTATTTATATAGTCAGCTTCTTCTTTGCTCTCTGCACTTAGTTTTGACAAATCCCCCAAAGCCTGCTTTCCTTGGTCTTTTTTAGAAGCTATATCTTCTATTGCATCATTTAATTCATCAAGCACCATTATCATATCGATCAAATCCCTACTATTTTCCTCTACATTTGTGGCAGCTTCAGTGGTGTCTTGAGCTTGAGATGTTGCTCCTTCAGCTATATTTACAACTGCGCTTGCAACTTCTAAAGCGCTTTCATTTGTACTCTTAGCGGTAGCAGTAAGCTGCTGTGAAGTTGCTGCCGTAGTCATTGCGTATTCAGATATGTTATTTACTATACTATATAGATTGGCCCTAAGCGTCTTAATCGCCCTGTATATGTCCCCTATCTCGTCCGGTCTGTCAGAATAGTCTTTCATAGATTCATAATTTAAATTATAGTTAGCTAGCTCCTCAATGTCAGATCTCAAGGCATTAAAGGCAAAGGTTATTCTTGTAGCTGTTACAAAGTATATGATACCAGAGGATAAGATAATTATTACAGCTGCTAGAGCCAAGAGAAGTTTTGTCAGATCATATATAGGTTGAAATACCATGCTCGCGTCAACGCTTATCAAAACTATATCATTTGTTCCTTTAATCTTAGAATAGCCAGTTAGTTTTTGCACGCCTAAGAAGGAATATTCTCCAACACCAGCATCATTTTTAAGCATATTCTCTTGGTAAAACTTTGCAAAATTTTCATAGCCAGTATCAGTCTTGCTCTTTTCTATTATATTGATCTTATCATCTACGAAATTCTTGTTTTTATGCCCAATAATATTTCCGTCCTTATCTAAGATAGACATAATTGCAGATTCTTTCCAGTCAAATTCCAAGCAGGAATTGCTAAAGTAATCTGGAGAACTTATCCCCGCAAAAACACCATCTATTTTACCGTCTTTGTAGTATGGAGCAGTTGTGATTACTATATTTCCTCCAGTAAGCTTATCTACTATTAAATCAGTAGTATACACCTCTCCCGCCATAGACTTTTTGAAATAATCAGTTTCAGATAGCTCAAAGGTATCACCATCTGGAGTTAAGTTGATTCCCGTTCCATCAGACTTTATGTAAAAAAACAAGATAAACCCTAGCTCTTCTGCTCTTTTTTGATAAAATTCAACCCTATCTTCTTCAGATACAGAGCTATCAGTTAATATCTTATTTCTCGCTAGTTCCGTTATAACTAGTTCTGTCTTATCTATCTCGGAACGAACCAAGGCAGAAGATTGTTGACTCGCAATCTTTACGTCTTCTATTATCTGCTTGGTAAAAGATTCTCTCAAAAATAAGTTACTGACCAAGAGCAAAACAGATATTGATATAATTAGTATACCTATTATAGAAAAAGCAATATTGTTTTTTATACTCTTTTTTTTCTTAATTGCGACCATTCTTATCTCCTTATAATAAATTATATCTTTAGCAACAGAAAACCGTCCCTAAAATTACTTGCGAAAAAAATGTAAAAATGTAAAAAACATAGACAGAACAATAGATGATAATTACGTCTAATTTATCGACCAAGGTAGAAAACGATTTTATATTAAAAAAAAGATTTTTCAAAAAAAACATATAAATTAAGAAGACATATTAAGTCAAGTAAAATCCCTCTAGCCTATTTATAATTGTTATCAACCTAGAGGGACTTTTCTCTTACATTTGGTAGGATTGTTAAAAATAATTTCTACTCAAGAATATTTTTAATAAATCTCATCAATATTATAGCAACCTCCGCCCTACTTGCCTCACCGTCAGAATCGAGTTCCGTTGAGCTCACACCGTTTATTATTCCTTCAGAAACTGCCCAGCTCATTATGTCAAATGCCCAATCTGAAGTTTCAGAAGCGTCTATAAATATTGACAAGTCTGATGAGGAATTTAAATCATAGCCTTTGTAGCCAGAATATCGGTAAAGAACAGCAGCCATCTGTTCCCTAGTTATAGGATTATCTGGACCAAAAGCATCTTCACTATACCCCTTTACTATGCCTAGTTCAGATGCCCAAGCAACGGCATCTGTATACCACATTCCAGATGCCACATCTAAAAATGAACTTGGCTTTATGACAATAGGTTCTCCTTCTAATCTCCAAAGAACTGTCACAATCATAGCACGAGTCATTGTTACTTTGGGAGCAAATGTAGTTTCAGAAGTTCCCTTGAAGAGCCCCCTCGATACGACAAACTCTACACCATCATTAAACCAGTCTTCTTCCTCTACATCTTCAAACACCTGCTTCTCTACAGGCTTAAGTTTAAACACGGCATTAATACTATGATTTCCCTCTACATCTGAGAAAGTGTATGTAGATACCGCACCAACACTAGAACCATCCACTATAACATCTACAAGGTCATATCCATCAGAAGCCGCTATAGTAAAGGTCTTGGTCTTACCCTTTTCTACGCTTATAGAACCATCTGGGCTTATAGAACCGCCCTCTCCACTGGTAGCTGTAATTAAATAAATCTCTACTGGTGGATTACTTGGTGTTGGAGTGGGTGTTGGAGCTGGTGGAGGAGTGGGTGTATCTGTGCCAACTGCAACAGAGGCATTTTCACTTGTAAATGCAGGAGAATCACCACCTGTAACCGCACTGTATCTTACTAAATAAGTTCCACCCGATAGACCATTTATTTCAGTTTGTTCTAATCCAACTGAGGTCCAATCCACTGCAGAAGAAAGCCTATATTCCATATCACTTGAAACGCCGGTTATTTTACCATCTCCTGCCCCGCTAGCAGATTCATTTACTGTTCCAAGTCCACTTGGTGGGTTAGGTCTAGCAGGTATATCTAGGTTTAAGGCTTCGCTGTCAAAACTATTGTTTATAGGTACACCTTTCTTCACAACTTGTACTGTAGTTCCAAACCAAACCTCTTGAATGCCAATCTTTCCTGCATTATCTGCGGTAAAGTCAGATCCAGATATACCATAGGTAGCATTTGCTGTTAACCCAGTAATAAACTCACCCTCGTAATCAAAACCTAAATTTGAAGGCGTTTCCTCTATCCACTTGGCATATAAGGTCACATCCT
>PDWI01001380.1_pt1 | contig 38414 bp, 39 predicted proteins | sample 1430891 | NCBI WGS metagenome assembly PDWI01 (sample SAMN01162508, study PRJNA174530) | Oral metagenome, whole genome shotgun sequencing project. | biome: Marine environment; feature: Marine mammal; material: Swab sample of the gingival sulcus; isolation source: swab sample of gingival sulcus... | reverse complement strand
AGAAAATTATAAAGAATAAATTAGGACTATTAAACCTAGCACAAGAATTAGGAAGTGTTTCTCGTGCTTGCAAAGTATTTGGCTATAGTAGAGATAGTTTTTCTCACAGAGAGTGCAAGCACAAGACAGATTTAAAAAGCTTTGTGAAGAACATGGGGAAGATGGTTTACAAGAAGTAAGTCGTAAAAAACCAAACTTTAAAAATAGAGTTGCCAAAGAAGTGAAAAATGCCGTAATCTCATTTGCTGTTGAGTTTCCAGCTTTTGGTCAACTAAGAGCTAGTAATGAACTTAAAAAGAGAGGTATTTTTATAAGTCCAGGTGGAGTTAGAAATATATGGTTAAGAAAATCATCAAACTATGAAATTAAGACTTAAGACTTTAGAAGAAAAATCAGCTAAAGAGAACTTTATTCTAACAGAAGCACAGGTTTAAGCATTGGAAAATGCAAAGGAAGAAAAGATAGCTCATGGAGAAATTGAAACATTATTTCCTGGATATTTAGGTTCCCAAGATACTTACTTTGTAGGAAATGTAAAAGGTATTGGTAAAATTTATCAGCAAACATATATTGATACATATGCTAAAGTTACCTTTTGTAAATTGTATGATAGAAAGAATGCTTTAGTTGTTGCTGATTTATTAATGGTGTTAGAAAATAACTGACAGAAATTTCTAGGAGAAATTGTATTATGTCAGATGAAGTTTGGGTTTGTACAAATTACTCATAGATATTTCTCAAACTAGTTTCGTCTTCTAGACTAATTTTATGTTTACAATCAAAACTAATAAATCCTTTGTTTTTAAATTTACTTAAAATTCTTGAGAGTGTTTCTGGTGTAATGTTTAAAAGTGAGGCTATTTTTACATTTTTACTCATGTTGAAAATTTCACTATGCTCGACTAGAAATTTTGCTATTTTTGACTCCGAGTCTAGTATTAGCTCATTATGTAGTACTTCTGAAAGGATTTTTAGTTTATTACAAAGAGATTTGATAAGATTTAAAGTCATGAATTTGTCGCTTAAAAATTCGCTTAAAAATTTTTCATAGTCAATTTTCAAAACCTCTCCATCTGTCAAAAATTTTGCCGTAGCAGGGTAGGGAATATTTTCAAAATTTGCTAATTCTGCTATAAAATTAACAGGATATAAATTGTGCAAAAAGACTTCATTTGATTTTGCATTTGTTTTATATATCTTTAAGTTTCCTTTTAGTAGTACAAATAGTTTTTTTGGCTCATCGCCTTCATAAAATAAAATTTCATCTTTTTTAAATTTACTTTGAGTACTGATTAATTTTAATTTATCAATTTGTTTATTATCTAATTTGCTGAAAAGTTTTATATCTCTTAAATCTATCATGAAGTTACTTTATAATTTTTTTATCTATAATTTCAGCTCTTATATCTCCAAAAAACAATACATCTTTAAGCATTGCTATTTGACCTATGCCTTCATTGTCAATTTTAACAAAAAGCTCACCTTTTTTGCTAGAAAAGATTGGCTGATTGATGAAAATGGTAAAATTATGCCCACTTGTATCTTGAAAAATATTTTGCTGTTTTGCTTTGCTCATGGGTTTAATTTCCAATTCTCCATTATCCCCCTTTGCACCAACGGCATATAAAATGGTTTTTTTCGTGATATTATAATCTTTAAAATTAAAAAACATAGACAATATATCGTTTTTTGCATAAAAATCTAATTTTTTACTTGCATTGCTTTCAAGTTTGCCATCAAAATATATTTGTTTATTTTCTGTAATAAAACTATCATGAAAGCGTATAAAAGTATTTTTTTGCTTTAAAACTTTTTTCCATGTTTGCGGATTTGTGCTAAAGTTGTTTTTTCTTTTCAATCGTTTGACGATGTGAGTATAAGTGTGTGGAGCTAGAGTATTATTTATGATTTTTCCTTTACTGACAAAAATCTCATCTCTATCTCCACTAATAGCTCTTGCAAGACCTGTAGTATTGGCTTCTACTTTTATGGCATAGCTATCATGAGTTGTTTTCAAACTTGTTTTAACCTTGCCGATTTCTCCAAAAATACCATAGCTTATAAAATAACTTGCCTCGATGATTTTAGCATTTAAAGTTACAAATAATAAAAATAATCCAAAAATAATACGCATAGTTTTTCCTAAATACAATTTACTTGTTATTTTAATGTAATTATGTTAAAATCTAATTTAAATTTTAAAAAGGATAATCATCTTGAAGTTAGCATTGCAAATTTTAGAAAAGACTATTTTTGGCATTAGTATTCAAAATATACTTATATCACTTTTGATATTTATATTTTTTGTATTTTTAAGATCATTTTTAAGCAATATTTTATTGAACTTTTTAAAAAAATTGACAAAAAATACAAAAAGTACGATTGACGATAGATTATTGAATGCTTTTGAGTCTCCTTTTAGATTTGCTTTTATTATTTTGGGTTTTTATTTTTCAGCTAAATGGATTTGTGATGGTCAATTTAACATGGTATTACAAAACTTTTTTAATTCTTGTATGGTATTTTTAATTTTTTGGACCATATTTAGACTTGTAAATGAATTTAACGCTCTTATCTCTTTGTTCTCTTCAAGATTAGGTAAGCCATTAAATAAAGATATAGAAAATTTTATCGTAAAAACATCAAAGGTTTTGATTGTAATTTTGGGTTTTTTAATGATACTTCAAACTTGGGGCATTAATATAGCGACTTTTATAGCCTCTTTGGGTTTGGGCGGTTTAGCATTTGCATTAGCGGCAAAAGATACAACTGCAAATCTTTTTGGTTCTTTGGTTATATTTGCTGATAGACCTTTTAGGATAGGAGATAGCATAGAGGTTAATGGCACATCAGGAAGTGTTGAGGACATAGGTATCCGCTCTACTAGAATAAGAACTTATGAAAATACTCTCGTATCCATTCCAAACGCCGTGGTTGCACACGCTAGTATAGAAAATTTTACAAAAAGACAAAAAAGGCGATGCAAGATTTATCTAGGTTTAACTTACGATACAAGTTTAGATCAAATGCAAAATATCATAGGGCAAATTTCTCTCATGATAAAAAATAGAGATAAAGTTGATGAAGATTCTGTGATTATTTATTTTGAAGAGTTTGGCGATAGTGCCTTAAATATTTTGTGCCAATACCATGTAAAAACGACTGACTATAAAGAGTTTTTGGGTATTAAGCAAGATATAAATTTATCTATCATGAAGATAGTTGAGCAAAACAATTGCGAGTTTGCATTTCCAAGCAGAACACTTTATGTGCAAAATTTAAAAGCTAAGGATAGTGATAATTAAATGAAAACAATAGCAATATTAGGCAAACCAAATGTAGGTAAAAGTTCGCTTTTTAACCGAATGGCAAAACAACGAATAGCCATCACTTCCGATGTGAGTGGTACGACTAGAGATATCAATAAGAAAGAGATTTTATTAAACGAAACATTTTGTACCATTTTAGACACAGGCGGACTTGATAGTAGCAATGAGCTGTTTTGCAATGTGAAAGAAAAATCCCTACAAGCTGCCAAAGTAGCTGATATCATTATCTATCTAGTCGACGGAAAAAGTATTCCCGATGATGAAGATAAGAAAATATTTTACGAATTATACAAATTTAAAAAGCCTTTAGCATTGGTGGTAAATAAAGTTGATAATGAAAAAGATAAGGCTAGATTTTTTGAATTTTACGAATTTGGAGCGGAGAATATTTTTGATTTGTCTGTTTCTCACAATCGTGGCACAGGAAAGCTTTATTCATGGCTTGAAAGTTTGTTATTAGATGAGCCAAAGACACCTTTATTGATCGAAGATAATGATGAAAGTTTGGAAAATTTTTTAGACTCTTGTGAGCAAAAAGAGGAAGAATTTGACATTCATGTAGGCATTATAGGTAGAACAAATGTAGGTAAAAGTTCGCTTTTAAATGCTATTTTAAATGAAAATAGATCAGTAGTTAGTAGTGTAGCTGGTACGACGATTGACCCTGTTGATGAGGTGTTAAATCATCAAGAATATACCTTTCATTTTGTTGATACCGCAGGTCTTAGAAAAAGAAGTAAAATTGAAGGCATAGAGCGATATGCACTAAATCGAACTGAGAAAATTTTAGAAAAAAGTGATATTGCTTTGCTTGTTTTAGATGCTAGTGATAATTTTTATGAACTCGATGAGAGAATTGCAAATTTAGTCGAGAAGTATAAGTTAGGTTGTATTATTGTGCTAAATAAATGGGACGAGAGTAAGTTTGAGTATAAAAAAGCGATTGAGCAGATACGAGATAGATTTAAATTTTTGGCTTACGCACCTATTATCACTCTTTCAGCGCTTACTAAAAAACGAGTTGATAAAGTCAAGGATTTGATCATTGATGTTTATAAGTGTTATTGCAATAGAATTTCGACTTCAAAATTAAATGAACTTATCAAACAAGCGACTCAAAAACACCCAATTCCAAGTGATAAAGGCAAGTTAGTGCGAATTTATTTTGCAACCCAATTTGACACTAAACCACCACGAATTGCACTTGTCATGAATAAGCCAAAGCATTTACATTTTAGCTATAAGCGATATTTAGCAAATCAATTGCGAGAAAATTTTGACTTACAAGGAACACCTTTAATTTTAATTCCACGAGCTAGAGGTGAAAAAGATGAGGAATTTATAGATGAAAAATAATATAGTCTTAATCGGTTTTATGGGAGTTGGCAAAGGAAGTTTAGCAAGAGCACTTAGCAAAAAAACTTCACTTTTTGCTTTAGATACTGATGATTTGATACAAAGTTTAGAAAATAAAAGTATCAAAAAAATATTTCAAAGTAAGGGTGAGGAGTATTTTAGAGCTAAAGAGCAAGAGTGTGCTTATTGGCTTGAAAAAAATGTCAAAAATACCATTATTTCGACTGGCGGAGGATTTTATGGGGTAGATAATCTCAAAAAACTTGGCACGATAATTTATCTAAAATCAAGCTTTGAAGCCATCATGAAAGCTTTAAAATCAAGTACAAATTCGCGAAATAAATTGGCTAAAAGACCACTTTTGAGTGATGAAAAAAAAGCAAAGCAGTTATTTAATGAGAGAATAAAACAATACGAACAACTTGCAGATATCTGTATAGAAGTTGAAAATAAAGATAATAAAAAAATTATCAAAGAGATTTTAAAAAAATTATAATCACAAAATAAACAACAATATATAAGCAAGGGATTGATATGAAGCCTAAAAGAGTTAGTAAAAAAGATGCACTAAAAATAGCACAGACATTTAATGTTGATAAAATGAGTCTTTTTTTATCAAGTGTTGATGAAAATGCACAACCTTTTGCTAGCTATTCGCCTTTTGTTGAAGATGAAGAGTTTAATATCTATATTATAATTAGCGATATAGTCCCTCATTCTCACAATTTAAATACCACAAAAAAAGCAAGCATCATGATCATAGAAGATGAAAGTAAATGTGATCATATCTATGCACGAAAGAGATTTTACGGCAAAGTACAAGCACAAAAAATGGCCAACGATGATGAAAAAAGAAAAAAGATAATGGATTTATTTAAAAAAAGATTTGGAAAAGAGGTTTTAATATTTGATACGATGTCTGATTTTAACATATATAAGTTGATCTTGCAAGATGCTAATTTGGTCTTAGGTTTTGGTTCTGCTTTTAGCATAAGTCCTAACAGAAAAGAGATTTATCAAAAAAGCATAGGTCATAAAAAATAGCATTAAATACTAATGTTTTGTATCCATTCGATTTTATCTTTTATCACAATGGCGTCTATTTGAAAGTCTAAATCGTTTGGATTTTTGTAAAAATAATAGTCAATTGTTTTTAAAATTTTTTGATATTTTTGTGGAGTGATACGAAATAAAGGGTCATAATCCTTAGATGTTTTTACTTCTATGAAATGTAAAGTTTTATCTTTTTTAGCTATGATGTCAATCTCGCCAAAACGAGAGTGAAAGTTTGTTTTGATAATTTTTAAGCCCTTGCATTTTAGGTAAATTTGGGCTTTTATTTCGCCTAATTTACCTAAATTTAACATCTAATCTTCTATCCTTATCATGTTTGGCTTAGCTATTGTAAAATGTGAATTTTCTAGCTCTTTTAAAGCATTTTTGATATTTTTTTCTATACAATCATGAGTTGAGATTAGCAAAGTTGCTTCTGTTTTGTTTTGGTTCGGTTTTTGCACAAATCTTTGTATTGATATGTTGTGATTATTCATGATGTTTGTAATACTAGCTAGTACACCTTGCTCATCTTTTACACACACTCTTATATAGTATTGTGTTTTAATTTGCTCAATTGGCAACATATCAAACTGCAAATTTTCAAGAGGTTTTTTAAAGCCAAGCATTGGTGAATTTTTTCCATCTCTTGCAATATCTATGATATCCGAAATTACAGCACTTGCAGTTGCATCTCCGCCAGCACCAGCACCATAATACATAGTCTCTCCAACCGCATCTCCAATCACACTAACCCCATTCATGACACCATCAACTTTTGCTATCATTTTTTTATTTGAAATCAAAGCAGGATGTACTCTTAGTTCTATATAATTGTCAGTTTTTTTAGCAATGCAAATAAGTTTTATTTTATAATCAAACTCTTTGGCAAATGCGATATCATCTTGAGAGATATTTTGTATGCCTTCAATTAAGATATCTTCTGGTTTTGCATGAATGCCATAAGCGATAGAAGAGAGGATTAAAAGTTTATGAGCAGCATCAAATCCGCCTATATCAAAAGTCGGATCAGCTTCAGCATAGCCAAGCTCTTGAGCTTCTTTTAATACCTTGTCAAACTCAATATTTTTATCCATCATTTTTGTCAAAATATAATTGCAAGTCCCATTCATGATGCCACAAATCGAGATTATTTTGTTTGCACTTAAGCCCTCTCGCAAAGCTTTAATTATAGGTATTCCACCAGCTACACTAGCTTCAAATCCAATATTTACATCATTTGTTAGATGCTGAAGTTCATTTCTATGATATGCTAGCATGGCTTTATTTGCGGTAACTAAAGATTTGCCTTTTTTAAGTACCTCTTTGGCAATTTCATAAGGTTTGTCAATACCTCCTAAAAGTTCAACAAAAATATCAATATCATCGCGGTTTAATATACTTTGTAAATCATCACTTAAAGGCAAATTTACATCTCTTTTTTTATTTAAATTCTTAACCAAACCGATGACAGGAACTAACTCTTTTCCGCTTCTTGCTTTTATGATTTGGCTATTTTTTTGTAGTATTTTAACAACGCTACTTCCAACAACACCAACTCCTAATATCGCTATTTTCATTTTTTAACTCTCAAACTTCTTTAAATACTTTTTTATATTTCTTGCGGCTTGTCTGATTCTGTTTTCATTTTCTATTAAGGCAATTCTCACATAGCCCTCGCCGTGTTGTCCAAAACCATTTCCTGGACTTACGGCTACTTTTGCCTCTTGTAAGAGTTGTTTTGAAAACTCCATACTTCCTAAATGTTCGGCACATTTTGGGATTTTTGCCCATACAAACATGGATGATTTTGGTTTGGACATTTTCCAGCCCGCATTTCCAAAACTCTCAATTAAGACATTCATTCGTTTATGATAAGTTGTTCTTATCTGTTCGACACAACTTTGATCTTCATCTAAAGCTATGGTTGCTGCTACTTGAACAGGAGTAAAAACTCCATAATCAAACCAAGATTTTATCTTTTTAACAGCAGCTATTAGTTTAGGATTGCCTACTAAAAAGCCTATTCTCCAGCCTGCCATATTGTAGCTTTTTGAAAGGGTATAACCCTCAACTGCGACATCTTTTGCACCCTGTACTTCAAAAATAGATGGCGTTTTGTAGCCATCATAAGTAAGTTCTGCATAGGCAATATCGCTTATGATATAAAATCTCTCTTTTTTTGCTAAGGCTACTAATTTTTCATAAAACTCTTTTTGCACGGTTGTTGTTGTTGGATTGTGTGGAAAATTTACTAAGACATATTTTGGTCTAGGGATCGATTCTTTAAAAGCCTGTTTTAATTGTGCGAAAAAATTATCCTCCTTAAGTTCAAAATGTTCATCAAATTCTAATTTTATTTGATGAACATTTCCACCAGCGATTATAAAAGCTTGTGTATGGATAGGGTAGGCAGGCTCTGGTACAATGGCTACATCTCCTGGATTTGTGATGGCGGTTACTAAATGCACATAACCTTCTTTACTTCCCATGGTTACGATAGCTTCGCTATCAGGGTCAAGAGTAATACCGTATTTTCTTTTGTACCAATTGCAAATAGCAAGGCGGAGTTTATAAATACCAGCACTTGCACTATATCCGTGAGTTTTGTCTTTATTTGCAGACTCGCAAAGTTTATCTACGATATGTTGTGGTGTTCTTCCGTCAGGGTTACCCATGGAAAAATCAATTATATCTTCGCCATTTCTACGAGCATTTAGTTTTATCGTGTTGATTTCCGCGAATACATAATTTGGCAATCTATCAATAGTATTAAATCTTATTTCATCAAACATTTTTTTCTCCTTAAATTTTTTATTTTGTGCTTGTATTGGTATTTATTATAATATCTAGTCCATTATACTCTTTACCTACACTATAATAATCCAATACTTTACAGCAATCTTTAAGCCAATCAAATTTTTTATTTAATTGTTTAATTTTATCAGTTATTTCTATGTTTGTCATGTCCTTTTTGGAAATATAGCCTGAACCTTGTCTGTGCTTAAAACCATTACTTGCAAGAAAATTTTTAATATCATAATACGCTTGATTGTAATTTGCATAATATAACTTAAGCTTATTTGTATCCAAATCAAAATTAAGAGACTTTTTCATTGTCTCTTTGTCTTATGTATTGTAAAATATCTTGCACTCCGTCTTCTTTGTCGATCCAAATCCACTCTGTGACATTGTCCATAAACCAACTACTCTCTTCTAAATGGTTCCAGACAAAAATACCCAAATCCGATGGATTTAAATTTTTAGAAACATAAGTATATTTGTCGATTTTTATCATATTGGATTTTTTTGCTATATCGTCTATCCTGTCGTAAATATTTTCAAGCGTATAAGTGCTATGATTTAGTATTTTTTGTTCGTTCATGACGATTTTTATGGCAAAGTCATGTGATGTTAAATGTTCATTTTTGCTATATTTTACATTAAGGTTTTGTAACAGATTTTCTATTTTTTCTATTTTTTCTGCTTCTTGCACTTCTATTGCGATTTGCATTTTTTCTCCTTAATTTAATCTAATGGCTAAGCCGTGTTTTATATTTGACAGGCTAAATTGGTCGTCAAGATACATATAGTAGGAATTTTGTGGGATTTGCAAAGAGAGTTGTGCGGACTTTTCATCAGGGCTTAATTCACTAATTGGATTTAAGTGGCTATCAAAAAAGATAACTTTAGCGTACCAAGTGTCATGAATATTTGCACTTATTTGTACCTCTTTTGCTTGATCTACCTTGACCCAATATGCTGAATCTGGTCTTTTTAGTTCTACTCTTCGTCCTAAAATTAGTTTTTCACTATTCAATTTTGCATCTTTTGCATCTATTTTGTATATCCAATCTAAGGCTGAAGTTTTATTGATATTTATAATTTTACAATATCTTTTTTTTAAACTATTTGCAAGTAATGACGGATCGATAAGGGTTTGGGTGTTGATATTTATGGTCCATAAAAGGCTATTTTGTCGCTTGTTTATCTGTTTAGTAAGATAATAAGTATAGCCTAATTGTTCTAAAATATCGTTTGTAATTTTTAAAAAAAGTAAAGGATTTTCATTTACTTCAAAGGTAATGCTTTGCATTTTAGCATCAGCAAATGTTAGATTTAAAAGTCCATTCTCTTTTAAAGTATTTGCTATTAAAAGGGTATTTATACTGCCATTTTGATCTAAAAATTTTGCTTCATCGACAAATAAAGACTTGATAAAATCTTTTTTCTCATGATATGTTTTAGAACTTACAAAGGTTCTAACTGTTCCTAAAACATCAGCAAAAGCTACATTTACAAACAATAAAAATATTACAAATCTTACCAACTTTTACCCTTATTGTTTGCTATAAACTCTTTTTTATCGATCTGTTTTATTGTTCCGTTTTTTATGATGTAGTATTTTTTTAGCTTTGAAGTGTAGCTATTTTCTTCGTTTCCATATTTGAAGATGAAATCACCATGGCCTGTCATGATAAGTTGAGGATGGTTTAATTGTAATGTTATCATGTTTTGCGTTGAGTATTGCTTTTTTTTATGCGTTTTTAGGTCAATTATGCCTATCCACATTTTTCTTTTAGGCGTTATGAAAGCTTGTGTAATTTTTTCTTGAATTTGTTTTGTGATGTTTTGTTCTTTTGTGCTTATATTTTCATCATCGTTTGTTTGCATTATGTTTTCTTGTTGTTTTATTGGTAGAGTTTGATTTGCTTCTTCGCTTCGTTCTTGTGTTGTGTTTTGTTCTTGTTGTGTTTCGTCTGTATTTTTAAGAGTTTCATTGTTTGGTATTTCGTCTGTTTGTATATTTTGTGTTATATTTTGCTCATTTAACTCTTCTGTTATATTTTCATCACTGATATCTAAAATATTTTCATCATCTTCATTTTGCACAATATCAATATCACTTATATTTTCATCTACGATGGGTTTTTGAATATTCGTTTGCAAGTTTAGTTTATGTTTAAAATCTTCAATGAATTTCATGCCGTTAAATTTCCAAAATGCAAAAGCGACTAAGAGTATGAAAATGCTAAAATATAGCCATATTTTTGTATTGCTTTTTTTATGATTGTTTTCTTGAGTAAAGAGTGGATTTTTTGTTTTTGTATCATTTGTCTGCTCATGTTCTTTGATGTAAGCTTCGAACTCTTCGACCCAGCCACGCAGGTCGAGATTGTATTCTCGTCTTAAAATTTTTACAAATCCTAAAGTATTTGTTTTGTTTAGTTTTCCAAATTGTTTTGTTATCATGAAATGTAAAAATTTTGCCTCTATATGAGTTTTTTTTGAAACTTCTTTTATACCTAATTCTTCGATAATATTTATATCATTCATTTACTATCCTATCACACAAAATAGCGCTTGCCGCACTTACATTTAAAGAGTTAAAATCTCTAACCATATTTATTTTTATCTTTTTATCGCATTTGCTTAGGGCTTTTTGAGGTATGCCAAAGCCTTCGCTTCCTACGATAAGTACTTTTTTTTCTTCTTTTTTATCCACTTCTCTTATGTCAGTTCCACTCATGTCGCTAGCATAGATGCAAAAATTACTCTGCTTTAGCTCATTTATAGCACTAAGTCCATCTTGACAAAAGCATATTGGTAGTTCTAAAGCTGCACCACTTGAAGTTCGCAAAATGCCTTCTAAGTTTATGCTTTTTAAACCCGCAATAATAAGTCCATCAGCACCAAAAATATAAGCACTTCTACAAATCGCACCTATGTTTCCAACATCACTTAATCCATAAAGCATAAGTAAAAATTTTGCATCTTTTAAAGTATATAAATTTACAAACTCCAAAGGTTTGATCTTAGCAAAAAAGCCTTGGTGATTTCCGCCTTTTGCTAAGGCTTGGGCTTTTTTAAAATCAAGCTTTTTTATATCTACTTTTAAAGATCTCATTTGCGAAAAAAGTTTTTTATCGCACTCTTTAGCTAAGTAAATCTCTTCTATGCTTTGTGGTTTTTTATTTAACAGATGTAAAAAAAGTTGTTTTCCATATATAATCATGACGATATATTAGCTAAATAGTCTTAAATTTTCAATTTAATTTAGTCATTTTTATTTAAACTTAATTGTTTATACCATTCATGAGAGCTTTTATTGGTAATCTTAGCTAAAAGTTTTGCTTTTTGTTTTGGTTTTAAATCAAGTTCAAGTATATCTTTTTGATTTAATTGTAGATTTTGTTTAGGCGTTGAATTTTTTTGTATGACAACGACCCATTCACCTTTTTGATTTGTATTTTTTACTACATCATGGGCTTGTTTTATGTCACATTTAAAAAAGCTCTCATGTTTTTTACTTATCTCTTTTATGAAAAAAACTTCTCTAGTTTCTTTATATTGGCTTAATTGTTTAGCTAAAAGTTCTATTCTATGAGGACTTTCATAGAGTATACTTGTGTGTTCATGAAGCAAAATTTCGTCTAATTTTCTCTCTCGCTCCTTGCCTTTGTGAGGTAAAAAGCCAAAAAAAGTAAAGCTAGTATCACTAAATCCACTTGCCACAAATGCTAAAAGTGCAGCATTTGCACCAGAATACACTTCATAAGGGATATCATGTTTTTGACAAAAAGCTACAAGTTTTGTACCAGGATCGCTTATGCAGGGCATTCCCGCATCACTTACAAAGGCAAAATCTTCATTTTTTAATTTATCTATGTCGAGATTTTGCAACACTTCATTTTCATTGTGAGAGTGAAAAGAAAAATATTGTTTTTGATTGTTTGTGAGATTAAATTTGTTTTCTAATAAGGATAAAAGCTTTTTTGTTATGCGAGTATCTTCACAAAAGATATAAGATACTCGCATGAGAAGTTTTAAACTTCTATGCGAAATATCTTCTAAATTTCCTATGGGCGTTGGAATAAAATATATCATTTTTGCCCAATGTTGTTTTATTTAAGGTTGTATTTTCTTTTGAATTTCTCAACCCGACCAGCAGAATCCACAATCTTTTCGCTACCAGTAAAAAATGGGTGGCAAGAGTTGCAAATATCTATCTTCATTTCAGCTTTATTTGACATGGTTTCAAAGCTACTTCCGCAAGCACAAGTTACAGTGCATTTTACATATTCTGGATGAATATCTTTTTTCATTAAAATATCCTTATAATTTTAAATAACGCTCCGCTTTAGTTCATAAAACAATTTTATGAAAGTGGCGGACAAATCGTCCGCCACAAATAGGGGGGGATTGGTATTTTATCGAAACTTCCTTAAAATTACAATAAATTGAGCAAAAAAATATTTATCTTGTAGATTTTACTCTCATGATTTTTGGTACTGACTAAATACATTTTTATTTAAAATTAATTAGTTTTTTATGAATTTTATCATAACATTATTTATCAATTTTAATAAGGATAATCATGAAAAAAATTTTACTTTCATTATTGGTTTACTCTGTAGCATTTGGATATAGCTTAAACAAACAAGTTTTAAAGGCGGATTTAGATACTATTGGTGTAAAAAAAGATGTTGTTGTGATTGATTTTTTTGCTTCATGGTGCGTGAGTTGCAAAAAAGAACTTCCACTTATAGAAAAATTATCAAAACAAATTACAAGTGTTCAATTTATTGGCGTTGATGTTGATGAAGAAAAAGAAGATGGTTTAGCATTTCAAAAGAAATTAGGCTTAAGTTTTCATGTTTACAATGATGAAAAGCAAAAAATTATCAAAAATTTTAATCCAGAAGGCGTTCCTGCTATTTATATTTTGAAAAATGGCACAATTAAAAAGATACGAATTGGTGCAATCGATAATGTCGATAAAGTACTTAAAAAAGATTTAGCGGAGATAAAATGAGAGTTTTAATATTCATGATGTCAATTTTTATGTTAGCTGGTTGCTCTTTTCAAGCTCCAAAGCCGTGGGAGAAAGGAAACTTATCGCTAGATAGAATGCAACTTGGCGGAGGAGATAGTTTGCAAGTTCAAGTAAATGAGCATGTATTTACCTCAAAAGAGGGGAGTTTTGGTGGTAATGGTGTTGGTGGAGGAGGTTGCGGATGCAATTAAATAAAAAATTAGCCCTGTTTAGTGTTGTAGCTGGAATTACACCTTTGCTTAACGCTTCGGCTGGAGATGAAGTTGGCATAAAGCATACTTATTATCAAGAAAGCGATGATAGAATAAAAGTAAATTATACAAATGCAAATTTTAAATACGACATTGGAGCTGATTATACTTTTAATTTAAATTTAGGTTATGATGCTTTGAGTGGTGGAACTCCCATTTGGGATAGTATAAGTGGTGCTAGTAGTAGTACAAAAGAAGATAGCTCAAGTGGGGCGAGTCCTTGCATTGAAGATGGTGATTATATTTGTAAAGACACAAGAAGTACAAATGTGATTGGCGATGGACAAAAAGATATGAGTGATTTTGCTTATAGAAATGTTTATATGAAAGATACTAGGACATCAGCTAGTATATCACTTACAAAAAGAACTGCATCAAGAGATGAGATAAATGTTGGCTTTAGTTATTCAAAAGAGAGCGATTTTAAAAGTATTGATGGCTCATTTTCATATCTTTACAATCTTGACAGCACTAGAAACAAATCCATTACAGCAGGAGTTTCTTACCAGTACAATCAGGCAAAACATAGTGTTGATTGGAAAGATTTTAAAATCATAAATACACAAATTGGCTACACTCAAGTATTTTCTAAGGATTTTGTAGCATCTGTGAGTATTTTTGGTATATTGCAAGATGGAGAATTATCCAATCCATATCAAAGGGTTATTAGATATTTTGATGTTAGCATTGATGATGAGCCGTATTTTAAGTATTATCGTGCAAATGAGAAAAAACCTAATACAAGAAAAGCTTTAGGATTAAGTACGAAACTTGTCAAAGAGGTGACTACAAACACAGCTTTACACGGAAGCTATAGGCTTTATAAAGATGATTGGGGTGTACTATCAAATACGCTAGAATTAAGCCTTCAAGCAGATATTACTAAAAGATTTTCTTTAGTTCCATTTATGCGTTATTACAATCAATCAAAGGCGGTTTTTTACAAGTCTTGTGATGAAAAAAACTTTACTTTTTCTCAAGATAGTTATGCTACAAATGACGAAAGATTAGGAGATTTGACTACTTTTACTTATGGTTTGGGTGCTATTTTAAATATTACCAAACAATTAAGTGCAAATGTTAGTTTTCATCATCAAGACCAAAGTAATGATTTGAAAATGAATTATCTTAGCTTTGGTTTCAATTATCATTTTTAGGAGAATACATGAAAGCAAAATATTTTTTATCCATTTGTGCAATTGCTGCAATCGTAGGATGCGGGACAAATGATGATTATAAAGCTAAAGATGGCGGTAGTTTAGATGTTAAAGTCAAAGCTCAAGCAGATAACTCAACACCTAAATTAGACAAACCAAAACCAGATAAGATACAAATTAAACCAACAGAACCTACTGATGTAAGTTTAAAAATATTAAATTCAAACTTAAGTTTTAACAGCCATCATGAAGATGAAAGATATATGGGTTCATTTTCAAATGGGGAAAATCTTTTGAGTTTTTCAAGGTGGCATAATGCTTTAAGGGTGGTTGATTTAAATGATATTTCAAAAGTAAAATTTGATGATAAATTTATACATGTTAAAGGTCAAAAAGGAGAGGGAGAGATAGATGCTTCCACAGGTGCTAGTGAACAGATATTGTCTAGCATAGTGGAAGATAACAATAATCTTTATGCTCTTTTAAAACCGCATGGAGGTGGAGAAAATGATTTGGGAAAATCAGGACTTTATAAAGTGTCTTTAAATAACATTTCATCTAATATTTGGCAAGGTAGCGTAAGTGGAGGTGATTTTTATGCTACTAAAGATGGTACTAGTTTAGATATATATGCTAATACTTTGGCTCTTGGCACTAAAACAGGCATTGTGTTATTTAATACCAATAGCCTATCTAAGCCCAAACGCTCTTTAAATATAGGAGAGATAAAAACTATATCAATAAATGATGAATTTATATATGCTAGTGTTCATAAAGATACAGAAAACAAACTTGTAGTTTTAAATCATTTACTAAGCCAAACAAATAGCTTAAATATAAATACTTTGATAAATTCGACAGACAAAAAAGCATATCCTAAAAAAATTGTTTCAAATAAAAATGGAGTGTATTTTACTTTAAAAACTAACAAACATGCAAATATTTTATATTGTTATGATGCTAAGACTAGCATGATAAAGCAAATTGATTTAGCCACAAATATAAAATCTCTAAGCATTTCACAAAATGGCAAATTGCTTATCGTGGCAACAAAAGATACTTTGCAAGTAATAAGTGCAGACACATTAAAAGTGCGAAAAACTCTAAGTCAAGCTAATATACAAAATGCTTTCATGGATGATAAAGGCTTGATTAGTATGGTTTTGGAAAATTCTGTGATTTTTGCACAATATAGTGAAAAATGAATATAGATTTTAAAAATCCATACTCTTATGTATATTCATGTATGAGTACAAAATGTTCCTTGCAAATATATGCAGGGAGCATTTTAGATGCACAAAAAACTTGTAAGCAAATAGAGCAAAATAGTTATTATCTGGAAAAAAAATACAATTTTTACGATAAAAACTCATATCTTAATAAAATCATAAACAATAGAACAAAATCAAAAGTTAAGATAGACGAACAAAGTGCTAAAGTTTTGCAAGAAGTTAAAGTTTTAAGTCAAAAGGTAAATAATCTTTTTGATATTAGTGTTGGCACCTACAAGCATTGTTATATGTTAAAAGATAAAGATAAATTTAAAAAATGCATAGAGCCACTTTTAGATCAAACTGGTATAAATTCATGGTATATAAATAAGCGATTTATCGAATTTACTCATGAGCAAACTAAACTTGATTTAGGCGGAGTTATCAAAGAATTTGCAGTCGATGAAGCGGTTAAAATTTTAAAAAAAAATAATATTTATTCGGCGATTGTAAATTTTGGCGGAGATCTATTTGCCTTAGGCTGTAAGCCAAATGGAGAGCTTTTTACTATAGGAATTAAAAATCCAACAGATAAAACTCAAAATTTACTAAGTGTGCAAGTTAAAAATCAAGCATTTACGACTTCAGCAAATTATGAAAGAAGTTACAAGATAGAAGATGAGGAATTTTCACATATTTTGTCAAAAAAACCAAATCAAAAAGATATTTTAAGCTCAACCATCATAAGTGATAGTGTCTTAAAGAGTGGAATTTATAGTACATCTTTCATGATAGATACAAATATTGAAATTACTGATGATTTAAAAGTAGTTTTGATAGATAAGGATTTAAAAATTCATCACAATTTATAAAGGGCAAAAATGCCCTTTATATTTAATGAGCATACTTTTCGATAGAAATCTCTTTTTGAATTACTTTTGGCTTTAATATAGCCTTACCATCTTTTAGCATTGTAATAGTAGCTGTTATTTTGCCAGAAATTTTATTCTCTGGAATTTTCAAAAATTCACCTTTTTCATTGATGTATCCATCAAATTCTTTGGACAATTTATAATCCACATTAGCACCTAATACAAAACTATCAAAATGAGAAGTGCCTCTGATTTTGCCTTTTTTATTGTATAATTTGATACCTTTAGCCATATTATCTAATCTACTCTCAACACTTTTTACAGCATCAGCAAATTTACTTTCGGCAGTTATACTCTCTCCTATGGATACCTTATATGTATCTATAAATCTTTTGTATTTTGCTATTAAAAGCTTATCATTTTGAATAAAATTAATACCATAGCTTACATTTCTTGTCAAATCTGTTGCTTTTTGGGTGGCTTCATCAAGTGTAAGTTCAAAAGTTTTAATCAAACTTGGAAGCTCACCACTAATATCAACAATAGCACCTTTAGTAAATGCTATATATTTTCCATTTGGAGACATGGAAGATTTTGATTTTTCTACCGAATATCCGATATTAGCACAATTGACCTTTTTAGCTTTTAAATCAGTCAAACATACCTCTTCTTCTTCAAAAGTAGCAAGTTTTTTAGCATCAGGAGTTAGCTCAAAAAGTGAGTTGTATTTTGGACTATATGTTTTATTGTAAGGGATTTTTTCGCCTACAAGAGCAAAGTCACTCACACTTCTTTGTTCGATATTATACTTTTCATCTTCTGCCACTAAAACAAAAAGCTTATCATCTTTTACATCAAAGGCTTTTGCATTAGAAACTTGTAGTTTTTTAACTTCTGTTAAATCTTTACTTAGCTCATAAAGTGTGCCATCTTCAGCTAAAGTTATGATATTTCCACTCTTTAAAAACTCTATACCATAAAATTTACCTTTAAGATATGTAGCAGCATTTTCATCTATTTTATTATTGCTATCTAGTTTAGTCTTATAAAGTCCTGCATTTTCATGAGGCATTTTATTGTCTTTTCCTTGCCCTATATATTTTGGCTTAAGAACTAAATATACAACATCAGCCTCGCTTGGAGAAAACTTAACTTCGTCAAGAAAGTTCTCGCTAGCCCCTGTTCTAGCATCGTCATTAAACTCTTCTCCATTTACATTTACACCATGTCCTGCTTTAGGAAATGCTTTAAAAGAGTTGTAAGTTGCTTTACTGTTAGCATCAAAAACACTTAAAGAGTTGTGATAAACACTTGCAACTGCAATTTTGCCATCTTTATAGGCAATATCTCTAATATGGCTATCCATTCCGTCGTTTGCTTGAGTATTATCCACATAAGTTTTAAGGGCATCATTATAGCCTAGATTTTCACTAATTGCCTCCATTTTAACACTTTGCTTTCCAACATTACTAAAATCAGCATCTTTTTTTTCTTGTGCTAAAATTTTAACCTCTTTAGCATCACTAACAACAGGAGTATTCCCCTCCCCATTACTACCATTTGCTTTATTGATAGAGCTATCACTACCTCCACCGCAAGCGACTAAAAGCCCCGCAACTGCAATTGAAATAAAAGTATTTTGTAACTTCATGTGTATCCTTTAAAATTAATTATGATTGTGATTATAGATAAAAATATTTTTCAAAATGCTTAAATAATATTATTAATTTATAAATAAAAGCAAAAGCATAGTAAAAATTTGTTTATAATACGCAGATAAATAATAAACTTAGGAATGTTTTTATGTTTGAAAAAATGAAATATTTTATAATTGTATGTTTATGTTGTGCGTCTTTTTTGCAGGCAAAAAATCTTAAACCTAATGAAGCTTTTAATATCACATTAGTTCAAAAACAAGGCTTTCATGAGGTCTATTTTAGGTTGGGTAAGGATATAAATTTATATCAAAAACAATTAAAAATATATCTCCTAATACCTCAAAAAATTCAAATTACAAAAGATTTAACTTTTCCTACACCAAAGTTGATTGGTGACAAAAAAGCTTATAGTGAGGATTTTAGTTTTCAAATTCCTTTTTCTTTGATTGAAAAATATGTAGGCAAAAATGCTTATAGTTTAAAGATTAAATGGCAGGGTTGTTCAAATTCGGGACTTTGCTATCAGCCTATGAGATTTAGTAAAAAATTTAACTCTTCTCATGAGGATTTTGAGAATCAAAGAGTAATCTCAAAGCAAGATAGTATCGCAGAAAATTTAAAAAATTCTAGTTTTATTTGGGTGATTTTAAGTTTTTTTGGTTTTGGACTTTTATTGGCTCTTACACCTTGTGTGTTTCCTATGATACCGATTTTATCGTCCATCATCGTTTCTCAAGGCGGTGATAGCATGAATGTAAAAAGAGGTTTTTTGCTATCTTTAGTTTATGTAGTATCTATGAGTATAGCTTATAGCGTAGCGGGAATACTTGCTGGACTTTTTGGTGCAAATATCCAAAGTGCCATGCAAAATCCTTTTGTGATTATTGGATTTTCGCTGATTTTTGTAGCACTTTCATTTTCTATGTTTGGTTTTTATGATTTGCAAATGCCAAACTTCATACAAAGTAAAATAGAGAAAAAAACAAACAATCAAAAAGGTATTGTTGGCATTGCTATCATGGGCTTTTTGTCGGCTTTGATAGTTGGTCCTTGTGTAGCTGCTCCTTTGGCTGGAGCTTTGATTTATATAGGTCAAAGTGGAGATGCATTTTTAGGCGGGGTTGCACTATTTTGTTTGAGTATCGGAATGGGTATGCCCTTGCTCTTGATAGGAGCTAGTGCTGGCAAATTTTTACCTCGTCCTGGTATTTGGATGGATAGGGTGAAATTTTTCTTTGGTATTTGTATGCTAGGCATTGCTATTTGGATGAGTGGGCGTATCATGAATGCTCAAATAACCCTTTTATTGTGGTCATTTTTATGTATAGGTTCAGCTATTTATTTAGGGGCAATTGAGCCTTTAAAAGACGAAAATGGTTGGAGAAAATTTGCAAAAACTTGTGCATTTTTACTTTTACTTTATGGAGTTTTGCTTTTTGTTGGCTCGTTTAGCGGAGGAAAAAGTTTAGTAAAGCCATTAGGTCAAAATATGGCTGTGAAAATGGATCAAAAAATCACACATGTAAAAGCAAATTCGCTAAAAAAACTAGAAGATATTGTACAAAATTCAACAAAGTCTATCATGATAGATTTTTGGGCAACTTGGTGTGCTACTTGTAAGGAATTAGACGACATCACTTTTGCTGATGAAGAGGTAAAAAAGAGGCTAAAAGAGTTCAAAGTAGTAAAAATTGATGTTACAAACAATACAAAAGATGATAAAGAGCTTTTAAAAAAGTTCACTCTTTTTGGGCCTCCTGCTCTTGTATTTTACAAAAATAGACAAGAATTAAAAGATATGCAACTTGTTGGTTTTGTGCCTCCAGAAGAGTTTGTGAAGCATTTAGAAAAAATTTTGAAGTAATTTATTGTGATATTTAAGCAATTTTTCTCTATAATGAAATAAAAAAGAAAGAACGCTCATGAATGATTTTGACTTTACTCACCTACATTTACATACCGAATATTCTATGCTTGATGGTGCAAATAAGATCGGTGATTTAGCCAAAAACTTGAAGGCTCAAGGGGTCAAATCAGTCGCCATGACCGATCATGGAAATATGTTTGGTGCTATTGATTTTTACACGACCATGAAAAAACATGGCATCAAGCCCATAGTCGGCATTGAAGCTTACATTCACAACGGAGATGACTTGTCCGATAAGACAACAAAACAGCGATTTCACCTCTGTTTGTTTGCAAAAAATGAAATAGGTTATAAAAACCTCATGTATCTAAGTTCTCAAAGTTTTTTAAATGGATTTTACTATTATCCAAGAATAAATAAAAAATTATTAAAAGAGCATAGCGAAGGTTTAATTTGTTCGTCTGCTTGTTTGCAAGGTGAGGTAAATTGGCATTTAAACTTAAGTGAGCGAAATGTCCAATATGGTGCAAAAGGCTATGAGGCTGCTAAAAAAGCTGCACTTGAATATAAAGAGATTTTTGGAGATGATTTTTATCTTGAAATCATGCGTCATGGTATAGGCGATCAAAAACGAATTGACGAAGAGGCAATTAAGCTTTCACTTGAAACTGGTATAAAAATCATAGCAACAAACGATACACATTATCCTTTTAAAGAGTGGGCAGAAGCACAAGAAGTCTATATGTGTATTGCCATGAATAAAGAGTTTAAAGATCCAAATCGCTTAAAGCATTCAGTTCATGAGTTTTATCTAAAAACCAAAGAAGAGATGATGCGAAATTACGCTGACATACCAGAAGCCATCGCAAATACACAAGAGATAGCAGATAAATGTAATTTGGAGCTACACTTAGGCAATCCAACTCCACCAAATTTTAAATTTACTCTTGAATACTCTAAAGAAGCAGGGGTGGAACTTCCTTATCCAAATGAGAGATATAATTTAGAAAATGATAAAAAATATTTTGAGTTTGTTTGTAAAAATGGACTTAAGCAAAGATTAGAGCATGTCGATAAAAGTCTTCATGAAGAGTATAAAAAAAGACTTGAATATGAGATCGGTATCATAAATAATATGAAATTTCCAGGCTACATGCTCATAGTTTGGGATTTTATAGCAGTTGCTAAGAAAAAAGGCATACCAGTTGGACCAGGCAGGGGTTCGGCAGCTGGAAGTTTAGTTGCATATAGTATGCAAATAACCGACCTTGATCCAATGCCATATAATCTTCTTTTTGAGAGATTTTTAAATCCTGAAAGAGTTAGTATGCCTGATATTGATGTGGATTTTTGTCAAAGTAGAAGAGGCGAGATTATCGATTATGTAGCCGATAAATACGGCAGATACAATGTCGCACAAGTCATTACTTTTGGCAAACTCTTAGCAAAAGGTGTTATACGAGATGTCGCTCGTGTCATGGGAATGCCTTATCAAGAAGCTGATGCTATGGCTAAACTTATTCCTGATGAGTTGGGAATTACTCTAAATGGAAAAGGAAAAGAGGGCGAAGAGGGTTTTAAACCAGGTGCTTGGCAAAAAGAAGAGAAGCTTAGAGAACTTGTCCAAACCAATGAAAATGCAGCTGAAGTTTGGAAATATGCCCTAAAACTCGAAGGACTTTACCGAAATGCTGGAACTCATGCCGCTGGAGTGGTTATAAGCAATGAAGAGCTTTGGCATAAAACGCCACTTTACAAAGTTGCTCGTGATGAAACTATCGTTACTCAATATGAAGGAAAGTGGCTCGAAGATGTCGATTTGATCAAATTTGACTTTTTAGGATTAAAAACTCTAACTGTTATCGATGGGGCTATAAAACTCATCAAAAATCGCTTTAATGTAGATGTAAATTGGGCTACAATTGGGCTTGAAGATGAAAAAGTGTATAAGACCATTCAAAGCGGACATACTTTGGGACTTTTTCAAATCGAATCAGGCGGTATGCAACAACTCGCTTCTAAATTAAAACCGAGTAGCTTTGAAGATGTTATCGCGATGCTTGCACTTTATAGACCAGGTCCTATGGAGTCTGGAATGCTTGATGATTTTGTGGAGCGAAAACACGGAAGAGCTGAGATTTCATACATGATGGCAGAACTTGAGCCAATACTTAAGCCAACTTATGGGGTAATTGTCTATCAAGAACAAGTCATGCAAATCGTACAAAGCATAGGCGGTTTTAGTCTTGGAAAAGCTGATATGATCCGTCGTGCTATGGGTAAAAAGAAAAAAGAGATCATGGATGAAGCCAAAAAAGAGTTTGTCGATGGTGCAGTTGCAAATGGATTTGATGCACACAAATGTAGTGAGCTTTTTGATTTGATTATCAAATTTGCTGGATATGGTTTTAATAAATCCCACTCAGCAGCTTATGCCATGATTACATATCAAACTGCATGGCTTAAGACTTATTATCCTCAAGAGTTCATGGCTTCACTTTTAACAAGTGAGCAGACAAATACTGATAAGATTGTAAAATATATCGATGAATTAAAACATTTAAAGATAGAATTATTGCCACCAAATATACATAGGTCGATTAACGAATTTGCGGGTGGCAAAACAGACGATGGGCAAGATGCGATTTTATTTGGCTTAGGAGCCATTAAAGGTGCTGGTAGCGTGGCTATCAAATCCATCATCGATGAAAGAGAGAAAAAGCCATTTACCTCTTTGGTAGATTTTATCTCAAGAATTGATCCTTTTAAAGTAAATAAAAAGGTACTTGAAGCTTTGATTAAGTCAGGTAGTTTTGATGAATTTGAGTATTCAAGAAAAACCATGATGGAACAAATCGAAACTATGTTGCAAGCTGCTCAAAAAGCAACTCAAGCTAAAAAACTTGCTAAAACTTCACTTTTTGGCGATGATGAAGAGCTTACAAGCATTGATTTTAAGCTTCATGAAAACGGAGAGTATTCGCTAAAAGATTTGCTAAATTTAGAAAAAGAGAGTTTAGGACTTTATGTTTCAGGACACCCGCTTGATAGCTTTAAAGAAGAAATCAGTAAAGTAAAATACACACTTTCAAGCGAGCTTGAAGAGTTAGACGATAAAAGCACAGCTATCGTCGTAGGAAAAATCGAAGAATTAGATGTCAAAATCAGCAAAAAATCTGGCAAAAAATATGCCATAATTCAACTGATGGATTTTCATGGAAGCATTGAGATTACAGCCTTTGCAAGCCACATAGAAGAGCTTGAAGCTTTAGATTTGCAAAACCCAATCGCACTAAAAGTAAGAGTGCAAAAAAATGACCAAAGAACAGGCTATATGTTAGCTGGAATTTCAACCTTACAAGATGCAAACAACCAAAAAGTAAAAGCTACTAAAACAGAAGTCATAGGAGAGCCAATACATGTAAGCATTGATAAAGAGATATCTCCCGAGCAGTTAAGAATGCTTTATGATTCGTGTTTACTTCATCGTGGAAATAGACCTTTGGTGCTTGAATTAAGCGTCCAAGACCATAGCATCGTACTTGAAACCGAACTCAATGTACAAGACAACATAAATGAAGTCATCTCAAAAATCGTAAGTGTAGCATAATCATGAAAACACTATATCTACTAAGACACGCTCAAAAAGCCAAAATATATGATGATGATTTTACAAGAACCTTAAGTCAAAAAGGCATACAGGATGCAGAAATTTTAGCACAAAAATTGGCAAAACAAGAGATTTTTTTAGATGCTATTTTAGCAAGTCCGGCTAAAAGGACAAAACAAACAGCCGAAATTTTTGCTAAATATTTAAAATTTAACAAAGCCATATTTTACAATCAAAATATATATTTAGGATATGTAAATGACTTAAAAGAGGTCATATCTTATACTCATGATGATATAAACACCCTTTTAGTAGTAGGTCACAATCCAAGCCTTTCAGCCCTATGCGTAACGCTTAGTGATGAATTTAAAATAAACATGCAAATGTGCTCGATAGCTAAGTTTGAGTTTAAATGTACCTCATGGCTTGATATTTGCAAACAAAATGCTAAGTTTATGGAGTATAAACATCTATAAAAAAAGATAAGAACATGATAAGAGTTGCTATTTGATTTTGCTTAAAGTTACTTCTACTTTATAAAAATCTGTCGCACTTTTATGGTCAAAGCTAAAAACAAAAGTGATCTTATCATCTTATTTTTATTTTTAAAAAATTGCACTTTGGGTTTAAATGTAGGGACATAAAAACAGCGTCGTTTTGGTTAAATATGCTTGAAGCTAAATATCGCTATAATGAGAGTTTGGATTTGGCTAATAGGCTAATAAATAGCATAAAAAAGCTAAATCCTGTAAAACTGCAACAAGGGGCAAACGTATTTTTTGGCACCAACAATACCATATATTCGCAGTTAAATCCAAAAAAGTAGAGCGATTTGAATAGGATAATTTTTTTTTGTAGTTTTATTTTTATTTTTATTTTACATGTTGGATTTATTAAATTTATCTATTTTGATAAAAAAGAAAAAATTATCAAGGCTCATGAGAGTAAGCAGATTTTAGTAAAAATGGCGGTTTTAAAAAAGATAGTACAAGCACAACCAAAAGAGCTAAAAAAGGTGGTTTTTCAAAAGCCCATTGAAAAAAAAGCCAAAAAAAAGCTTCTCAAAAAACCAAAACCAAAAAAAGCACAGCCAAAAAAAATACCCCAAATCAAAGAGTTACAAAAGCAAATCGTGCAAAATAAGATTAAACCTAAAAAGCAAGTTGTGCCAACATCATACTCTTCATCTCATGAAAAGATGACTTACATAAGTCGCTTAAGAGATGCTATAGAGAAAAATAAAAAATATCCTAAAATCTCTCAAAGATTAAACGAACAAGGCTCTTGTGTAGTGGAATTTAGAGTTTTTAAAAATGGAATTTTGGACAATATCAAAATAAAATCAAAAAGCGGTAAAAACCGCTTAGACAAGGCGGCTTTAAAAGCAGTACAAAAGACTGCAAAATTTGAGCCTTTTCCAAAACAAATAGATGAAAATTTTATAGATATAACTTTGCCTATAAAATTTATATTACAATAAAGGTTAAAAATGCAACATTCATTGGTCGAATACATCGAGTTAGGCGGAATTGTCATGTATATTCTTGTGGCTTTAAATATGATTAGTTTAAGTGTATTATTGTGGAAATTTATCCAACTTTATATCGAAAAAAATCGTGCAAAAGAGGTGTTTTTAAAGATATTAAATAGCATGTTAGCCAAATACCCAAACGCAAGTTTAAAAGACTTGGAAAATTCGATTTATAGCGATGTTTCAAAATATTTACTCTCATGCGAAAGCGGATTTAGTACCATTAAAATCATAGCCACAATAGCACCAATTTTAGGGCTTTTAGGCACCGTTATAGGCGTTTTAGACTCTTTTGAAACCATAGCTGCGACTGGATTTTCAAAGGGGGTAAATTCTTTTGCATCGGGCATATCTTTAGCTTTGATTACGACCATTGGGGGGCTAATAGTCGCTTTGCCAGCTTACATAGGATATAACTATTTAGTTGGCTTATTAACAAGACTTGAAGCAAAATATGAAGAGCTTATAAACGATAGGATTTTACATGAAAAAAAGCTTGATTAAAAAACGAGAGCTCATCTCTATGGATTTAACCCCACTAATTGATGTGGTTTTTTTGTTGTTGATATTTTTCATAGTCGCAAGTGAATTTAAAAAAAATGAAACGATTTTAAACCTAACATTGCCAAATTCAGCCTCCTTACAAGAAGTTCATGAGAAAAAAGATGTTATAATTGAGCTTTCTAAAGATAAAATTGTTTTAAATGCAAAAGCTGTCGAATTGGAACAATTAAAGCAAAATTTAAGTACTTTTTCTAAACAAACGCCTTTGGTTTTTAAGATAGATAAAGAGGTAAAATACGAAAGAATTATAAAAATTATTGATATTTTAAATGAGCTTGATTTGAGCAATTTGCTGCTTGTAACAAAGCAAGAAAATATGATAAAGGAGATAAAATAACATGAGAAAGTTTTTTTTGATATGTATATATTTGTGCGTAAGTGTATTTGCACAAAAGCAAGACTTCATGATATTAAACGGCGAACCAAAATATAAAACAGGATTTAAACATTTTGAGTATGTAAATCCAAAAGCCAAAAAAGGCGGAGTGCTAAAAATAGACGATATAGGCACTTTTGATTCGCTAAATCCTTATGTACTAAAGGGTTCAAGTGCTGCTGGAATAAATATGATTTATGATACCTTAATGACGCCAAGTTTGGATGAGCCGATTACTTATTATCCACTTGTTGCTGAGTTTGTTGAAATTTCTCCTAAAAATGATTGGGTAAAATTTTATATCAACAAAAAAGCAAGATTTCATGACGGCAAAGAAGTAACTGCTGATGATGTAAAATTTTCTTTTGACATTCTCATGAGCAAAGGAAGTCCGCACTATAAAAGGTATTATTCAGACATAAAAGATGTAGTTGTAGAAAATAAATATATAGTAAAATTTAATTTTAAAAGAGACAACAATAAAGAATTGCCTTTGATTTTAGCTCAAATTCCCATCTTGCCAAAGCATTTTTGGCAAAGTAAAGACTTTTTAGATTCAGACACCATTATTCCTATTGGATCTGGTCCTTACAAAATTGATAAGTATAAATTTGCTAAATTTATTAGCTATAAATTATATGAAAATTATTGGGCAAAAAATCTAAATGTAAATATCGGGCAAAATAATTTTGGCAAGATAAGATTTGATTATTATAAAGATAGAATGGTAACTTTAGAAGCTTTTAAAGCGGGCGAGTTAGACTATAGGATAGAAAATGTCGCTAAAAATTGGGCTACACTTTATGTGGGCAAACAATTTGAAAATGGTAGCATCATAAAGCAAGAAATCCCCCACCAAAGACCATCTGGCATGCAAGCTTTCATGTTCAATTTAAGAAAGCCACTATTTCAAGATTTGCAAGTAAGAAAAGCTTTAAATTTAGTTTTCGATTTTGAATGGACAAACAAAAAACTTTTTTATAGCCAATACAAAAGAACAAATTCGTTTTTTGATAATTGCGAATTAAAACCCACAGGATTGCCCTCAAGTGAAGAGCTTAAGTTGTTAGAGTTATTTAAAAGCGAACTTCCAAAAGAGGTGTTTGGCCCTGCTTATAAAAGCAATGTTACAAAAGGTGATGGAAACATAAGAAGCGAATTAAGACAAGCTTCAAAAATTTTAAGACAAGCAGGATGGAAATTTAAAGATAATGTGCTAGTTAAAAATGGTAAAAAGTTTGAGTTTGAGATTTTATTGGCTTCAAGATTGATGGAAAAAATTCTAAATCCTTATGTGCAAAATCTTAAAAAAATTGGTGTAATTGCAAAAATTAGAACTCTTGATGAAATCTCTTATGTAAATAAAATTACAAATTTTGATTATGACATGATATTGTCTTCTCTCATGACTTCACTATCTCCTGGAAATGAGTTGAAAAATTATTGGGGTAGCAAATCTGCTGACATAAAAGGAAGTAGAAATTTTATCGGCATAAAGTCAAAAGCGGTGGATTTTTTGATCGATAAAATCATAACAGCTCCAACAAGAAAAGAGCTTATAGTTGCAACAAAAGCTTTAGATAGAGTATTAATGCACAATTATTATCTTATACCAACATGGCATATTTCTTCATATAGACTTGCTTATCAAAATAAATTCGAGCAGCCTAAAATCGCTCCAAAATATGGTTTAGGTATTTTTACATGGTGGTTTAAAGAGGAATATTTAAAATAATGCTTTCTTATGTTTTAAGAAGAATTTTACTCATAATCCCAACTTTGCTTGGTATCATGACGATAAATTTTTTCATCATTCAAACAAGTCCTGGCGGGCCTGTTGAAAAGATGATTTTAAAACTTAATAATCAAGAGAGTAAAACTTTGCAAAGGATAACACAAAGTGAGCAAAGCGACAGCATAAATTCTATAGAAATTGACAAAGAGACTAAAAATGTCTACAAAGGTTCAAATGGATTAGATCCAAAACTCATAAAAGATATTGAAAAACTTTATGGTTTTGATAAGCCGATATTGCAAAGATATTTTTTGATGTTAAAAAATTATGTGGTTTTTGATTTTGGTGATAGTTTTTTTAGAAATAAAAGCGTCATCGAACTCATAAAAGAAAAACTACCAGTCTCCATTTCGCTTGGAGTGTTTTCGACCATTTTAATTTATCTCATTTCCATACCTCTAGGAATCAAAAAAGCGTTAAAGCACGGAAGTAAATTTGATATTTACACTTCAAGTTTGATCATCATCGGCAATGCAATTCCGGGCTTTTTATTTGCCATTTTGTTAGTTATTTTATTTGCGGGCGGAAATTATTTAGATTGGTTTCCGTTGCGTGGGTTAGTAAGCGATAATTTTAACGACCTTTCATGGTATGAGAAAATAATTGACTATTTATGGCATTTAACTTTGCCCTTGATAGCTTTAAGCATAGGCGGATTTGCCACTTTAAGTATGCTTACAAAAAACTCATTTTTAGATGAAATTTCAAAACAATATGTCATAACAGCCCGTGCAAAAGGTTTAAGCGAACAAAAAGTTTTATACTCTCATGTATTTGCAAATGCTATGCTCATCATCATTTCAGGTTTTCCTTCCGCTTTCATATCCATGTTTTTTACAGGTTCACTTCTTATAGAGGTTATTTTTTCGCTCGATGGTATAGGGTTATTAGGCTTTGAAGCTACCATGTATAGGGATTATCCTGTCATGTTTGCAACTTTATACATTTTTACTCTTTTAGGGCTTGTTGTTGGCTTGATTTCGGATTTGCTCTATACTTGGGTCGATCCTAGAATTAATTTTGAAAAGATTTAATATGTCTAAATCACTTTTTCAAAAAAGAATTGCGGTATTTAAAGCTAACAAGCGAGGATATTATTCGTTGTGGATTTTTTCTTTGTTTTTTGTCATCACACTTTTTTGCGAGTTTATAGCAAATGACAAACCGCTTTTAATCGTGTATAAAAATGAAATTTACACTCCAATTTTTAAAAGTTATAGTGAAAAAACTTTTGGCGGAGATTTTCAAAGTGAGGCTGATTATAAAGATGCTTATGTTAAAAAGCTCATATCCAAACAAGGCTTCATGATTTGGGCACCGATTAGGTATTCGTACAATACGATTAAAATCAAATCAGACACTTCATATCCAAGCCCTCCCGATATGCAAAATCTTTTAGGCACAGACGATCAAGGCAGAGATGTTTTAGCTAGAATTATGTACGGCTTTAGGATTTCGGTTCTTTTTGGTTTGGCTTTGACGATATTTTCTTCTATGATTGGCATTTTAGTTGGGGCATTGCAAGGGTATTATGGGGGGAGCATTGATTTATTAGGTCAAAGATTTATAGAAATTTGGTCAGGATTGCCGACTTTATATTTACTCATAATTTTGGCAAATTACATACAGCCAACTTTTTGGTGGCTTTTAGGCTTACTTTTGCTTTTTTCATGGACATCTTTAGTCGGTTTAGTAAGAGCAGAATTTTTGCGTTCAAGAAATTTTGAATATGTCAAAGCAGCCAAAGCTTTAGGGCAAAGTGATGTAAAGATTATGTTTAAGCATATTTTACCAAACGCCGTAGTCGCCACGCTTACTTTCATGCCTTTTATTTTGTGCGGAAGTATTACAACGTTGACTTCACTTGACTTTTTAGGCTTTGGTTTGCCCGCAAATAGTCCAAGTTTAGGCGAACTTTTAGCTCAAGGAAAGGCAAATATGCATGCTCCGTGGTTAGGAATTAGTGCATTTGTAGTTTTATCCTTACTTCTAACGCTTTTAGTTTTCATAGGCGAAGCATTTCGAGATGCCTTTGATCCAAAAATCGCAGAAAAATAAGGTCAACAATGCAAAAAATATTAAATATTAAAAATTTAAATATCGACATTGGTAAAGCTCAAAATATAGTTAAAAATATCAATTTACAAATTTACAAATCTCAAAGTGTGGCTTTAGTAGGAGAAAGCGGAAGCGGAAAATCCGTCATCGCTCACAGCATTTTAAAACTTTTGCCTGATGGAGCAAATTTTCAAGTTAGCGGAGAGGTTTTATTGGGCGGAGAAAATATTTTAACATTTTCACAAGATAGACTTTTAAAGCTAAGAGGAGATGAAATTTCGATGATTTTTCAAGAGCCCATGAGTGCTTTAAATCCTTTGCATAAAGTATATAGGCAAATAGAAGAAATCATCATGACTCATGATAAAAGTAAGCAAAATCTAGAACAAAAAGTTTATGATTTGCTAAAAAAAGTCGAACTTCATAAATACGGAAATTTGGATAAAATTGCCTCTTCTTATCCTCATGAACTAAGTGGTGGACAGAGACAAAGAGTCATGATTGCTATGGCGATTGCAAACAATCCAAAACTTCTCATTGCAGATGAGCCAACGACAGCACTTGATGTAAGTATTCAATATCAAATATTAAATTTATTAAAAAAACTTCAAAATGATTATGAAATGTCAATTTTACTAATCACTCATGACTTAGCTATAGTAAAGCGATTTTGTGATTATGTTTATGTGATAAATAAGGGCAAAATAGTCGAACAAAACGAAACAAAAAAGCTTTTTACTAATCCAACAAATACTTATACAAAAAATCTTTTATCTCATGAATTGATTCCCAATGAAGCGAGTTGTGAACATAAAAAAACAATTTTGCAAGTAAAAAATTTAAGCGTTGAATTTTGTATTAAAAAATCTTTATTTAAAAAAAATATAAAAACTTTTAAAGCGGTTAAAAATGCTAGTTTTAGCCTACATGAAAGCGAATGTTTAGGCATCATAGGAGAAAGTGGGAGTGGAAAATCAAGTCTAGCACAAGCTATTTTAAAGCTGATTTCAAGCAAGGGAGATATTATTTTTTTAGATAAAAATATCAATTTATTAAACAAAAAAGCCCTGCAAAAATTAAGAATGGACATGCAAATTGTTTTTCAAGACCCATTTAATAGCCTAAATCCTCGCATGAGTATTTTTTCAATCATCAGCGAAGGGCTTGATATTCATACAAAAATGACAAACGAACAAAAACAAAAAGAGGTAAAAAATTTGCTTGAAATCGTAGGTTTGAAAAAAGAGTTTTTACACAGATATCCTCATGAATTTTCAGGCGGACAAAGACAGCGAATAGCCATAGCAAGGGCATTGATACTAAAACCAAAACTGCTCATCTTAGACGAACCCACTTCAGCACTCGATAGACAAGTACAATTTGCACTCTTAAAATTACTCAAAGAAATTCAAGAAAAATACCACTTAACATACATTTTCATCTCTCATGACTTAAAACTAATCCAAAGTATATGTAATAAAATATGCGTCATGAAACAAGGCGAGATAGTCGAACAAAACAGCGTCAAAGAGATATTTACCAAACCAAATCACAAATATACAAAAGAGTTGATTTCTTACGCTAAGTGAGTTATTTTCTCAAGGCTTTTAAAAGTGAATTAAGGGTGTAGTTTTTGCCATAAATTTTTGAATAAATTACATAATTTACTAAAACTTTTTTTGCGTATTCTCTGCTCTCAGAGTAAGGGACTAGTTCTAAGCTTAAAAATGGTTCAAATTTGCCTTTATTAAAAAGTTTTGTATTTTTTAACATTCTTGTTGTAAAGCCTATACCACCGTTGTAAGCGTAGGCGATGAATGCTACATGGTTTAAATGTGAGCTTAAATAATCAAGATGAGTGTTTGCAAAATCAAGGGCTATTTTTGGCTTAAACATATCAAAATAATCAAATTTTTTTAGACCTTTTTGTTTTGCCATGTTTTTTGCTAAAAAGGGCATAAATTGCATTAAACCTAAGGCGTATGAAGTTGAAACTACTACAGGTATGCATTTGCTTTCTTGCCTTGCTAAGGCGTAGATTAGGATTTTTCGCTCAACATTGACATTTGAGATAAATTCTTCATAAGGGGTGATGAAATAATTTTCATTCCAGCCATTGATTTTTTGTGTTAGATTTATAAAATATGGAAGTGTATCTTTGGTATAAAATTGCTTTGCAAACTCTTTAAGTTTAGTTTTATTTAAATCTTTTATATAGTTTTTAGTAGCCTCCCAGCTAAAAGGGTCTGTGTGGCTAAAATAAGACAAACTTTGTTTTTTAGGGGCGTTTGGCGTGAGGATAAAAAGAGGTTTATTGAGTTTTTCTTTTGCGTACAAAGAGTATAAATCCAATCGATTGTTGTTTGCTAAACGAGTTAAGGTTTGTATGTTTTTGTCTATTTGATATGTCCAAAACAAGGCTTTATTTTTTAAGTTTTCATCGTCGCTTAATTTTTGTGCTTTGATGAAAAATTTTTGTGCTTTTTTGAATTTTTTATGTTTTAGATTTAAAAGTCCAAGATAAAATGCTGTATTAAAACTCAAAATTTTTCGATCAGTTCTTACTTTCAAAAGTGATTTTGGTAGGTTTTTAAAATTTTCGTTCATGACAACTGCTAAGGTAAATTTTTCAAAATTTTTCTTATCTGCTAGATTTGATAAAAATCTCAAAGGTAATTTTTCGTCTAAGTATTTAACCCTTTTATCGTCACTAAAACCTAAAAAAAGTTTTAAAAAATCTTCTTCATGAGAGTTTGTTAAAAATTTAAATATATTTTTTTGATTTAAAGCTTTAAGCCAGATGAGTTTTTTTGCATATTTTTTGTGTAATTTTTTGTAGATTTTTTTTCTCAAAACTAGTGGTGTATTTTGCATTTTATGTACATTTAATCCAAGCATAGCACAATTTGGTTTTGCTTTTAATATTTCTTTAGGTTTTAAGATTTGACAACTTATTTTTTCATTTTTGATAAATTTATTAAAAAGCAAATCGAGTCTATAAGTTTTTCTAAAAATTTGCTCATATAGTTTCTTTGCTTCATCAGGTGAAAGATCATGAGAGTTTATGTACTCAAAAATAACAAAATCTTTTGCTAAACTTTTTGGCAGGTTGTAAATTTGCCCTAAGTTCATGGCAAAAATACACGAAATATTTATAAAAAATAGTAATAAAATTTTCATTTTTTGTAAGCTTTTGATTTTTCTAAATTTGTAATATCATTTAACATTTTTTTCAAACTCACATTTTTAACTCCGTATAGTTTTGAATATATCACATAGTTTAATAAAACTTTTTTGCCGTATTTTCTGCTCTCTTTGTAGTGGACTAATTCCATACTTAAAAATGGTTCATATTTTCCTTTTTTAAAAAGTCCTCTTTTGTTAAATAGGCTTCTCGTAAAACCTATGCCGCCATTGTAAGCATATGCTATAAATAAAGGTGAGTGAAGATATTTGCTTAGATAATCAAGATGAATATTTGCAAAATGCAAGGCATTTTTTGGCTTGAATATGTCAAAATATTTAAAGTTTTTTATCCCATTTTCCTTAGCCGTATCGTCGATTAAAAATGGCATAAATTGCATAAAACCAAGTGCATAAGAAGTCGAGATGGAAGCAGGAATAAATCTACTCTCTTGTCTTGCAAGTGAATTTATGAGTATTTTTCTTTGTGTGCTTTGTTTCTTTAGCAAATCATCATAAGGATTTATGAAATAATACTTTTTATATCCACTAAATCGCTCTTTTAGATAGCTATATTGGGGCAAGGTTTGTTTGGTGTAAAAATTTTGTATCATGCTTAATTTTTGTGTTTTATTTGCATCGTTAAAGTCATGAAAGGTTTTTGCCCATAAAAATGGATCAGTTGTATTAAAATCTTTTAAAGTTTGTTTGTTAGGCTTTGGTGTGATTATCTCAAATAATGGCTTTTTTAGCTTCTCTCTTGCATAATACGAGTATATATTCAAATCCGTACTTTTTGTTAATTCATGTAAAAATTTTTCATCTTTTGAGGCTAAATATAGCCAAAATGTTGCCTTGTTTTTCTCTATTTTTTTCGTCGTTTGTTGTATGGCTCGTTTGAAGTATGACATCGCTTTTTTCGTATCATCTTTTTTTATGGCTATCAATCCTAAGTAAAAAGCAGTATTAAAATCCATCTTAGCTCTTAAAGGATTTACTCTAAGTAAACTTGATGGTAAATTTTTATATTTATCACTCATGGCAACCTTCATGACAAAACGATAAAATCTTTTTTGATTTGCAAGACGAGTTAAAAATTTGCTCGGTAAAGTTTTGTCTAATACCTTTTTTCTATAATTTTGTCCAAGCGAAAAAAATAGTTTTAAAAAGTCGTTTCCATTACCATGACTAAGGGTTTTAAAAGTATCTTTTGCCATCATCGCTTCCATCCACAAAACTCTTTTTTTGTGAATTTTTTTGATTTTTGCATATTTTAATTTTTTCTTTTTTTTTGATAGCTTATAAAAACCTTTTGGACCTATGCCTAAATATTTGCAAGTTTTACATCGGTCATGATAGACAAAATCTCTATCATGTATTTTTTTGTAAAATAGCTTTTTTAACCTATAAGTTGGGCGATAAAGTTCATGATATAGATATTTTGCATCCTCTTTTGTGGTCGATTTTTGCTTGATAAATTCGTAAATAACAAAATCTTTAGCAAGACATTTGTATAAAGCTTTAATCTGCTTTGCTTGTGGTGAAGCCCCAAAACTAAGTGAGCTTACTAAAAAAAGTGTAAAGATAAATCTATGCAGCATAAAGTATTCTTGAGAGCAATTTGATCAAAAATAGATCAATAAATTGCAAAGCTAATACTACTACAAGTGGTGCTAGTTCGATGCCGTTAAAATTTGTCGGTATATATCTTCTAACAAAAGCATAAACTGGTTCTGTTAGGCGGTAAAGTACCTGTACTATGGGGTTGTATGGATCTGGTCTTACCCAGCTTAGAAGAGCTGAAATGATGACGACCCAGATGTAAGTTGTTATCAAAATGTGTAAAATTTGCGTAACAGCTTCTAGAAATGTTGTGAAAACTACCATGTTATTTTTCCTTTATTTTTTTATGTTTTTCGTTGATATTTTGTAATTTTTTTAGATCAAAATTTAATGATAAGATGGATTTTAAATCAAAAATTTTACTAAGCTCTTTGATATCTAAGGCGATGTCGTTTGGGGCTAGCAAATAGTTTATGATAGCACTTGGCAAAAAGCCATCGTTAAGTAAAAAATCTACACTTTGATGTTTTTTGTCGGTAAATTTTAAATTTTTTATAAAACTAAATTTTATCTCTTTTTCATACCCTAGTGATGCTAAGATTTGCTTTTGTTTGAGGCTATTTTTTTCTTGACTTTTGTGGATAAATGCAGTTTTTACATCTTCTATCATGTCGCAAATCGCTATGAAAAAATTTAAGCTTGGGTATTTTTTCGCATCTAATATCGAAAAATCCCCGTCTTTTAAGCAGATTTTAAAAGGATTTTCATTGTCCAACACTTCATGATCGCTTAAATTTTTACAATTGCACTTTTTTTCGCTATTTTCACAAAAACATACATATGCTTTTTTGTTTTGAAGCATCAAAGAGCCAAATTGTCTTGCGTATTTTAAACTTTCACTAGAAAATTTTGGGCACTCATGAAGACCAAATAACTTTAGATTTTGCATAAAATTTTCATCTATTTTAAAATTTAAATCATCAATGTAAAGAGAAAATTTTACACCATTTTTCAACGAACAGATAAAATTTATCAGTGCAATTTGTAAATCATTTATATCAAATTCACGAGAATTTAAAAAAATAGCTCTATACATTTTTAACCTTTTGATTTTAAAATGATTATTATACAAAAAAATTCTTATAGCTCGTTAAATGTAGGATTATCTTGCATACCAAGTATGCAAGATAAATTTTAAAAAGTCGTGTTTAAATCGTATATAAAGTTCGGCTGAGTTTGATGATATGGTGTTGCTTTGTCAAAAGGAGTTTTATTTTTAAAGTGTTGTTTGTAGATATCGTCTAAATAATCAGAATATGAAATACTATAAGTTGTTTTAAAATTATTGTCATACCTTTGGCAATTTCCATATCTGCCATTGTTGCACCACCAGCCACTCTCTTTTTCAAAAGGAAGTACCGCTAAGACCGTGTCGTTAAATTTGCCTTCATATTTTGTGCCTGCCCATTTTGAATCTTTAAATCTATCATATCCTTGTGGAGGTGAGCCAACTGCTCCATCAGTTATGCTAATACCAGCTTTTTGCTTGTTTATGCTTATTGATTTTGTGCCATCACTCATGTAAAACTGTACAGAGTTTATGTTTATTCCAGGTCTAAATACATAAATATAAACAGGATTTTTACCCATTATATATTCGGGCGGATTCACTCCATTTAGTTTATAAAACTGATTATCTTGTTTGTTTTCCCACTCATCAACGTCAGCATCCAATATCTTATCCCCTAAAAAACTTGCTTTAACATACTCTTTTTGTCCTGTTGTGCTAAGTGGCACTTGATATACATATCCAGACAATTTAAAAGGATAAACTTCATCAAACAACATTACATTCTTATCAAATTTATGTTCTAAAATTGCTCGATAATCCTTAGTATCCTCTTCTTTTGTCTCTTTTGCTTCCCATTGGCTACTATATGTATCTAGTGTTTTTAATAAATGCTTTGCTCCAAATAGTATCTTATTTAATGCTTCTTCATTTGCAAGGTAAGCATTTATAAAAGCATGACCACTTCCTTGTATGTTTCCTTCTGTTATGCCTGTTAGCTTTACAACAGGATCACCCCATAAAGCAACCCTAAAACCATCTTTAGCTTCTATGTTTTTTGCAGGACTTCCCACTTGAATATTTGCAAAATAGTCTCCATATCCTTTTTCTTTTACTTTTTCATATATTCTATTTGCAAAAAGTCCGCCTTGCGAATGTGAGATCAAAAGAACTCTATGTGATAATTTTAAACTATCATCATAATATTGTTTCCACATTTCATCTACATTTCTTTGCTCTTCTCTTGTAGCTGGATTTATCAAAAAAATTTTACCAAGCACAGCAGTTAATGTGGCATTTACATTGCCCATAGATAGTTGGTATATAATTTTAAAAAAATTCCAGCCACTTCCTTCAAATTGCCCTGATTTTTTTAGTTGTATATAAGCTTCTATTAGATCCATTCCAACACCTAAGTTCCAATTGTAAGCCAGTTTTGTGTCTCCATATCTTCTTTGGAGTTTTGGGTTGTTTTTGATGAAGTGTTTATTGATAAGTTTTTCTAATTTAACTCTGTTTTTTTCAGCGTCTACCCTACTATTCCAAATACCATTACCAAAGTAAATATCTGTTCTTGACTCATCTATACCATTGGCATGAGCAACGCCAACTAAAACCAAAAAAGCTAAAATTAACTTTTTCATGTTATTCTCCTAGTTTTAAGATGTTTGTTTTACATTTATCTAATGTATTTTGTCTGCTTTTAAATATTTTACCACTACAAGCTTGATTAAACTTAAATTCTTGTAAAATTCTCTGTTTGTTATTAAATATTTTATCTTTTAATTGCGGTTTGGCAACAACTTCATATTTTATTGTAAATAATATATATTCATGGGCAGTCATATTTGCTGTTTTTGTATCAAACCATAAAGATTCACAATCTATCGCATCATCTTGATATTTAACACTATCTAATGTAGGATTTTCAATAATTTTTTGCTCAGCCCATGCATACTGCAAAGCGATAGCAGTTCTTGTTTTTGGATACTCTTCTTTTGCATATTTTTGGATTATCCACCTTTCCACATCATCTCTTATACCATTATTATTGACATCAATGCCAAGTAAGGTT
>PDWI01001378.1_pt1 | contig 38428 bp, 43 predicted proteins | sample 1430891 | NCBI WGS metagenome assembly PDWI01 (sample SAMN01162508, study PRJNA174530) | Oral metagenome, whole genome shotgun sequencing project. | biome: Marine environment; feature: Marine mammal; material: Swab sample of the gingival sulcus; isolation source: swab sample of gingival sulcus... | reverse complement strand
GTGATACAGGCTCAAGGGTATAACTCAAAGGCCTCGGATACTCTACGGTATCGGTGAAGAGGGCGGGAGACCTATCTTTCTACAAGCTCATGAACAAAATTATGGCTTTAGTACGGGACGGTCTTCCCAATGACGGTTAAATCATAAGAAAAATTGATAAGCGTGTCTTTATAGCTCACTCTATTTTTCTTGAATTTAAAGATACAAGTATGGGGGTGGCTTAGCTTGGATAAAAACCTCATCGCAAAGCATAAATTCCTTTTGTCATTTCAAACAATGAAATAACAAAGTCACTAGCCGAAGCGTAGCGAAGACAATTCAGGGTTGGATTGGAGAACTTTTGAGAAAGGCTTAGCTAACGCTAATAGAGATGGTGCTTATCCAACGCGTGTTAAAGTTATTTTAGGAAATGGTGAAATTAGAGAATGGCCATGATCATATGAAATTAGATAAAAGTGAAGTTATACAGTATTTAAATAGTCTCTGTGAGACACAGCTAATGGAAGTGTTCTATCTGGCTGTCAGAGATAAAAAGAGAATAAATAATGGTGATATTGATGATGCCTACTGTATTACTAATAGTGGCTTCTATCCCAACTTTGGGGAACAGGATACAGAATTTCTAGCTTTGCCAATAGACTGGAAGGGATATGATGAAAATACAAGTAAGGAGTCAGTTTTCTCAGGTCAGTGTCCTGAATGTAAAGCATTGGCTGCTTGTATTGAAGTAGAAGCAATGTGTCCTATTTGTAACACAGTTGTAGGGTGTAATTGATATCATAAATCAAAGTGGTAGCCTTACTTGAAAAACCACTCAAAAAGTGGGGGATTACACTTCCTATAAATGTAAGAGGAGTACATATAAAAATTCAAGTACAAGGAAATAAAGTTATACAGGCTTTCCCAGAGATAAAGTGAGAACAATAATGAAAATTTGTGTAGACGATTTTAATTCATTGAATACCGACAGTATTATGATCGAAAGTTGCAATGATGAAGATATGAGTTTTGTTGTTGCTTTCGAAGAAAGGGGGAAGAATGAAGATATTTATGGCTTTTATTTAAGATCGTTGAAAAAAATATATATAGAAACCTTTCAAGATGATTCTAGTTTCTTGTCTGTTCAAGAATGTTTATCAGATATTAAAATAATCAGACTTGAACGAGATACAGCATTGTCCAAAATAAAATCTTGGATGTCAGCTTTCCAAATAGGAAATAAACTTCCAAAGTTTAGAGCTTTAGTTGAAATGAAAGAATACATTGATGCTGCTATCTTATTGGAAGAATCGGATGATAGTTTATCTTTGGTTTTGGATAATAAAAAAACTAGGTGTTTAATTTTTATATTGTGATCTTTAATAATTAAGAAATCAAAGAGTCAGACTCGATTGATCAACGAAAAACCCTCAAAAAGTGCGGGGGTGTCATTTAGATATAAAAGTTTTGACTTAATTTGATACACTTTTACAGCTTATGACGTCAATAACCATCTGGTGAAAACCACCTATAAGGATCTTGCGTTCAGAATAGCTGCCGCGGCTAGTGGTGGACGAAGACCTATACGTGCTGAAATACATGGTAAGGGAAAAGGGTATAGACATCACTTTCATACTAATCCTAGAAATGGTGCACATGTATGGTGATAAGTGGGGAGGAGAATGGGTTTTTTAAAGAGAAATATTGAAATTGAAGACTATCTTGATAAAGAAGATGTAATGTGGGAATTTTTGAGTGATAGAACTTATCAACAAATTTTCTCTAGTTGGAAGATGATTTATGAGGCGAAAGTAAATGAAAAAATATACGAAGAACGTGGAGATTTTACAGAAACCCTAAATTCTAAATCACCTTTTGAAGGATATTTATTTAATGCCCCTAATTACAAGTTTTTATATGATAAGTTTAGAACTTTACACTCAAGGCCAACTTTTGGTTACAAAATAAACTGTAATGGAATCAAGAGGCACTTTGTATTGCAAAAAAACTTATCAGTTATTTGTGATATTGATTTTAATTTTACATTTGCGTTTCATGCCGAATTACCTGATTTGTATTGTGATTTTAATGCTACCTAAGAATGAATAAAGGTAAATTCAAAGCAAATTTTGAGATTCACAAAACCAGCCCATTTACCCCTAAAATCAGAAAATTAAGTGTAACTCTAAATGGCAAGGTAGATCAGCCTCAGGAGTATTGATTCAAGGAAGAATTGATCCTAATGGTAAAATTGTATCCGCATTTCCTGTTTATGGTAAATAATTATGAAAAAGAATAATTCTTACGTTAATGACAATAATGATTTTAGATTTTCAATTTCAAATATCGATAACAAACCATTTAATGATTGATTAGATAATGATGTCCAAAATAGTCAATAGTTTATCAAAAATATACAAAAATCTATTAATAAAATAACATCACAAGAGATAAATGCAGACGAGTTTTGGGGTAACGACATGGTGCTATTCTTAGATGAGAAAGGAGCTAGAGTTCACTGTAATCTGGCATATGATGATGAGATAGAGGTATTTTGCGATGAATTCCCTATATCTGAGACAATATCGCTGAAAATATTTAATGATCTAATAAAATGCTTTTTAGAACATACATTTTAGTTAATCAGCCTTGAAGATTAAGTGCAACAGACTGTTTATTAATAGCAAACTAGAAAATTGTGGATTCAACAACCAAATGTAATTGTAATCCCCCCATTTATAACCGAATTTACCAGTAGAAAGTTAAGCTGCTTTCAGCATACTTTTTGGTGGAACTCCCCCAATAGCCGAATGCGGTCGTTCATTATTGTAAGTCCAAAGCCACTGTGTGGCGAGTAGTTGAGCCTGTTCAATACTTTCAAACAAGTGTAAGTCCAACCATTCATGCCGTACAGTTCTATTAAAGCGTTCGATGTAGGCATTCTGTGTTGGCTTGCCTGGCTATGGAAGTCAGATGATAAGTACGAACGAGTTAGTCCGTAAGCCTTCTAAATCGTCAGGATATACTGGAGGGGATATTCGATTGGTTTCTTATTCAACAGGGGCATGCCCTGTAGGTGATATGCATGGTATAGCTCAAGCATTAGCAAACAAACTACGGGTTACAGTTAAAGCTCCGAATGATCTTGTTTGGATTTTTAAAAACGGAGATATGACAGTAGGTCCTAATCACTGGACTAAAAGTGGAAAGTGGATTGACTTTAAACCAATGAAATGAGGCTTTAGCTTTATGTGGAATAAAAAGTGGTTTGGTTTCTGGAAGGAAGATGGAGACCATTATAGTAAGTGTCCCAGCGTAAATGAATGGGTTGATTGCGTTAAAACAGATACTAGGGTTATAGATTATCTAGATGGTGGTAGCTTTGTTTCTGCAAGTCCTGTAGTTGTTCAATGTCATATCAGTAATGAGATAATAGACTCATCAAAAGTAATTTTGACCGATGGATACTGGATGTGGCCAAAAGACCTTTCACATTATGTTTCTAAGCATAGAGTGCAAGTTCCCCATGAGTTTTATTTATTAATGAAATTAAAAGGTTTTACTTGCCCTAAAGTGGATGACGATTTTGATATTATGAATTTAGAGTATCCTGAATAATAATCTTTATTGCTATGCAATAAACTCTAATTTCTTCTCCAAAAAACTGCCAAAAAGTGGGGAGATTACAAATTGACATGGAAGTTAAGTGGCATGCTCCAGATATTAATGCTGCAAAAATGTTCCCTGGTTCTAACTCTGGTAATATGTGGACTGCTCAAATTAAAGCAGATGGCAAACTTTTGGGGTTAGATGGAAAAAATGTATCGTAGTTCTAAACCTAGAAATGAAACACATATTCAGGTCATATTTTAGTTATGGGTAGTAATATTAATGGATATTGATGAGTATGAAGATATTCCTGATGGTTTATCAAAAACAGAGTTATCTACTTTTCTAAATATTTTTTTTCAAGAAATTCAAACGGAACAGATTGAAAATAGCTTAAAAAAACTGGATATACTTTGTGATAAACAATGGCATACGTATGAACTTCCTGATGAAGAGGTAAAAGAAAAAATTAGAAAATTATTATTAGATAACTTGGATACTTCTGATGAATATTTAGAATTAGTTTTAAGTACTTGTTATTGTTTTGGTCTAGATAAAAAAATATTTTCTGATGTTTTAGATAAATATCATGGTTGGGCAAGAAATGAATTTATTGAGATTTTAGAGAAGTCGAAAGGGGATAATATTGATCCATATTGGTCTTTAAGAACATAGAGGTGATAAATCGTTGAACTTTAACTTAATGGCAATTCCGAGAGGGTTAAATAATGCACTAGGAAGAAGTACTGCTGGTTTAACTATTGGTAGGTTATTCAAGAATGTCACTGATAAGCAAATCCAGAGAAATGCTTTTGAAAGAAATTTAAAAAAATACGGGGATAAATGGGGGCCAACAATTGACTATTTGAGGCGCAATGGTAAAAGCTGGGAGCAAATCATAGAAAGTTCTAGTCGTCCAAATTCTTCTTTGAAAGAGTTAATTAAGATATTTTTTGGTAGATAGGATGGAATATACTAAGTCAAAAGATTCAAGTGATAGGTTAATGATTGAGAATTATGATGTGTCCTCAATTAAATATTGGTGGATTAAAAGGCAGTTAATTAAAAAATTTCACCTTGAAAAAAAAACTGATGCTTTCCAGGGTGCTACGGAAAAATTCCAAATTTATTCTAGTGAGGATGCTGAAATTTCAATAGATTGGGATAATTGGAGTGGGTTTACAGTCACTGCACTAAATGCAAAATCTGATAGACTAGTCCTTGATATTGCTAATTTTTTGAATAAGAAAAATAATGCAACGAATAGACTTTCACTCTAAGAAACAGTATTTGTTTAAAGGACTTAGCTTAAGCTGCCTTCCCATAAGATTTACCGATTGGGAAAATAATATTGAATTATTAGAATTTGTATTTAATTTATTTGTTGACGGCTTTTACGTTGTTCAATCAGATAGTACCCGAGTTGATAATGAGGATATTAAAAGTAAACTAGATTACTATCATAGTCTTCGGGATACTTTTATTGAAGCTGGACAACTGAATTTCTCTAAAGTTTTTTTCCAAAATACCGCATTGTAGAAAAAGTAGAAGCCACCAATCATTATTGTCCTTATGATATTTTTGAAGTTTTTGATGAAGAATCATTAAATTTTTTCTCTCTTGTTCGGGGGGATTATAAAATCATAGAGTCGCTGAATTGACGATTTCGAAGTGATAAATAAGGGGATTACATTGATGAAATAAATAGTGCAATGATTAGAGCTGCTTCTAAAGGGAAGTTAAATGGAAAAATTACAGAGAGAAGTGCTAGTGGAATAAATATTGAAATATCCATTAGTGAAGGTTCTATTAAAACAGCATATCCTGTCTTGAGATAAATAAAGTGAAATTAGAATTTTTTTATGGTAAGTACGGTCTTTTGGATGTCAAAACTGACCCTGATACTTGGGTGCTTGGGTACTATTTAACCGATGAAAACGATATTGAGGGAATTGATGAAACTTTGGCAGAAATTGAGTCAGTGAGATCAAATAACGGATTTTGGAAGATGAGCTATAACAAAACATATTTAGAGATAAGTCCTACTAGTATCCGTTGTGGTGATTTATATAATGAAAAAGATTATATTGATATTAAACCTGATGATTTCAAGAAGGTTTTAATAGAATGGAGAAAATTTATCAAAAACAGACACAAAAGAGTGCATACAGTAGCCATCTAAATATAGTGGTACGATAGTTGGTTTATGGTTTAACTCTAAAACAGGAATTGTTGAATTGACACTTCCGAGATAGTTATGAAAGTTATATTAAAATTTAATGATGAATGGGTAACAGAATATGGATATAAAGGTTCTTTAATACCTGCTTGGATATACCTTGAACATCAAGGTGAGTTTTACCCAGATAATGACTGGATTGATAATCCAACAAGGCTGTTAGGTTGGTGGTTATATTCTATAGAAGAAATTTTGTTGTCAAAAGAAGGGCAAGGATTTAGTTTTATGGAAGGTCCATTTCATATTAATGTTCATTCGGATGATGATAATTTAATACTTGAGAGTGAAGATAAAGAAATTTCATGGGTAGTAAATAAACTTCATTTTGCTAAAGAGCTTGTGAGAGCAGCAAATCAAGCTTCTCGAAAATTTAATGACTTTGGTTTTAATGAATTATCAGAAAACTTAAATATGAGTATTAAGAGAGTAAAAGTGGCAATTGGTTATTATTTAAAAGCAAACAAAGAATAGCACGATAGGTTGATGAAATTAGATGCAAAAGTTTTGACTTAATCTGACACACTTTTATATATAAATCAGCAAATATTGACTCATAATTTTACCTACAAAACTAAACTATTCCTAAAATCAGAAAATTAAGCATATCGTTATGAAGCAACGCCGATAAATCTTTGGTTTTAATTAACAACTGGTGCAGGATTTACGAGATATTTTTTAGTAGATAGTATGAAATATATTAAGCAACAAACAATTAGGATGAGCAAACATCCATATACCAAAAACAACTGTTCATCTTCTTGTAAGTCATTAATATAAAGTCGATAACTGGTTGATTAATGAGTGAAATATCAAGATCCAATGGCTTAAGAGAAACTAAACGGCAGTATTTACAGAATAGGATACAATATTAATTAGGGCATAATTTAATCCACTATTCACAGTTGCTTACTCATAATTACCGTATGAGAACCAATAAAATTCTACAAGTCCCCCCCCTACTTTGAGGCACTTTTTTAAATACAAAGTCATTACCAAAGACAATCAACACATCTATTATCAATATGATAGCTTCGGTAGATGAACACTATATAGCACACTGAAAAAAACGATAATCTAAAAGTGAATACACTATATACCAGCTATGCAACTACCGATCACATGGGCACGATTAAAGTATTTAGCCCTGACCCTAGTGGCTTATTGGGTGAATCCGTTTGGGTTGGCTAAATGTAGCGTAGATAAACCATTAGACTGGGGAGGAACAGATCTCAAAGGCTTATCTTGCAAGGGTTATGTTCGTAGGCATGGTGTATCAACGCCCCAAGTAGAAATATAGAGCATGGTATTTTTAATGATACCCCTATTAAGCAATGAGATCTTGGTCTTTTAGACTTATAACGAATTCACCTAAAGCTTAAAGTCTTTGAATACCTGAAATGACTGAATTAACCTCTATTTCTTCATTATTTTCATCCATATAATGGCTTATTTTTCAGTATCTCCCATGAAATAGTGGCAAATAAAACACATTCAAACGTATAATCGGCTCGTGAAATTTTCTGCCCCCTTTAAAATTATTCTCTGCATTGGTTTTATTGCCTTATTTGCAGTATCAACTGCTAAACAGATTGATGCAGAACAGTATGCATCTTGTGTTGTTACGCCCTCTGTAAATCCTGTTATATTGGATTTAACTTCTACTCGAAAAGTTATTACAGAAAAACCAGTTAAGGATGCCATATATCTGGAAGCAGATACTGGAGAAATTAATACACAGGGTATATCAACACTTTATGGTGATATTATCATTCAACAAAATACCACTGTTTTTAAAGCAGATCAGGCGCGTATTAATCGTGACAATCATCAAATAAATGCCGAAGGTAATGTTACGCTTTCCGATACTCAGTATGAACTTAAAAGTCCTGAAATTGCGTACAATCTAAAAAGTAGAACAGGCACTATTAAAGAGGCAAGTTATTCGGTTGGAAGCAGTGGATTAAGAGGAAAAAGTTCACAAATAGAAATACTCGATAAAAATCACTTAAAAATGCGACATGCTACATTTACAAGCTGTCCTGCAAATATTGATAGTTGGCATTTATCTTCTTCAGATATTATTTTGAACAATGAAACCCAAATTGGCCATGCTAAAAATGTTGCATTTAATGCAGGCAAGATCCCCCTATTTTATTTTCCATGGTTCAGGTTTCCCATGAATGGGCAGCGGTTATCAGGCTTTCTTACACCCAGCATCAAGCTTCAAAGCAATACAGGTATTTCGCTACCTTATTACCTAAATTTAGCACCAAATTATGATGCTACATTTAGGTTGACCACTATTAAGAATCGCGGAATACAGCTCGACAATGAATTTCGCTACTTAACTAAAAAAAATGAAGGTACGCTGATTTACAATACTATCCCTGAAGATGAGTCTTTTGATAATAAACAGCGCTATTACTTTGATATTCAACATCAGACCATCTTTGATGAAAAAACCGGGTTAACACTTGAAGCAGAAGGTGTATCAGATACTGCTTTTTTTAATGACTTTTCATCCTCACTGAAAAATATTACTCGCCCTGCCTTACAAAGACGTCTTGAATTAGTAAAAACAGACAAACCCTGGAGTGCGAGTATTGCTGTTGAAGATTATCAAATTTTGGACAGTGCAAATGACCCTTATTCTAAATTACCTGAATTAAAGCTCAGCTATTTACCCAAAAGTGGAGAAAAAGAGTTGAAGCTGGGTTTTGACTCAGAGCTCATTTATTTTGATAAAACAGATGATGTCAATGGTACCCGAGCAAGTATTCATTTAACTGCCTCTAAAAAATGGGGTAATGACAGCTGGTACATTAAACCCAAGCTAAGTCTTGAACATACTCTCTATTCCCTAGAAAACCCTTCTTCTGGTGTAGATTCAAACATCAATCGTACGCTGCCTACCGCTACTCTTGATGCAGGCCTTTTCTTTGATCGAGAACTAAACAATACCTACACACAAACACTAGAACCTCGTATTTTTTATACCTACACCCCCTATAAAGATCAGAGTGATATTCCTATTTTTGATACAGCACCAACTAATTTCTCTGAAAGTAATCAATTATTTCTGGAGAATAGATTTACGGGCAAAGATCGCATTGCTGATAATAATAAACTGACTTTTTCTGTGGCCTCAAAAATTCAACACAGAAAAATGGGTAAAGAACTATTCAAAGCCAGTATTGGTCAGGTATTTAATTTCTCTGATAGAAAAGTTACCCTCCCCGGGGGAACTATTTCAACAGGAACACGCTCCGACTTAATATTGGAACTCAGTGGCAGGTTAAATGATAATTTCAGGATGGCGGCAATCGCAAGCTTAAATAATGAAGATAGAAGTGTTTCCAACTATGATCTTCGCTTAAACTATCGAGATGATAAAAAACGTATTGCGAATATTAGTTTACGCAAACTTGATACAGAACTTGATCAACTAAGTCTATCTGGAGCACTGCCTATCAATAACAAATGGTCGATGGTAGGAAGCTTTGATAAAGACTTAAAAAATAATCGATATCTGGAAGCACTTGTTGGTATTGAATATCAAGATTGTTGCTGGAAAACGAGACTGGTAGTGAAACGTTATCTAACATCAGATAATATAAGCTACGAGACCCCTGTTTTTCTTGAATTCGAACTTAAAGGACTAGGGAACATTGGTAAGAGTGCAACGAACCAAATTAAGGAAAAAATACACGAATATGATGACTTTTAACAAACTGCTCGGCACATCAATAAAGGTTTTACTCACCCTTGGTTGTGTTTTATTTATCAGCTCTAGTTTCGCACTAGATAAAACACTGGATAGTATTGCCGCTATTGTAAATAACGATGTCATTATGACTAGTGAAGTGAGAGCAGCAGCAATAAAAGCCAAGCGTTCTACCCCACAGAACTTGCCTGAAAAAATATTGATAAAAGAAGTAATGGAAAAGCTCATACTGGATAAAATTCAGGTACAAAGAGCAAAAGCTGTTGGTATAAAAATTGATGATGCGGCCGTTGATCAAGCCATGCAGTCTATAGCAGAACGCAATAAATTGAATCTTCAACAGTTTCGAATCGCCTTGATAAAAGAAGGATACAACTATAAGGATTTTCGTGAAGATATTCGTAACCGCCTTTACATAAATACCTTAAGAAAAAGACAACAAGCGAGTAATAAAAAGATTTCTGAATCTGAAGTAGATGATTTAATTCAAGCAGAAAGTTTTTCATTAAACAAAGGTGTTCAATACCATATTGTGGATATCCTTATCCCCAATAAACAAGGACAATCTGTTAAACAATTTAATGCTACTTTAAATCGAGCAGAACAACTTCGAAAGCAGTTGCTTGCTAAGCCTACCCTATCAACAGCAACACTAAATAAAATGGGAGCAACCAGTACTGATCTCGGATGGAAACAATCCGGTGCTTTAAGTCCTGCGTTTATGCGTAGTTTAAGCCTTATCGGCACAGGTGAACTCTCCCAAGTTATTAGAGACCAGAGAGGCTTTCATATTCTAAAACTTATAGAACAACGCGGAGGAAAACGAACCGAAACCAAACAAGCACGGGTTCGTCACATTTTAATTTCTGCTGACACACCTAAAGGAAGATTAAAAGCCATTCAATTACGTAACCGTTTACTGGCTGGCGAAAGCTTTAGTAAATTAGCCAAACAAAACTCTGCCGACAAAGGCAGTGCACAGAAAGGTGGAGAAATGCCTATGACTAATCCTGCTGCTTTTGTACCTCCTTTTGCGAAAGCGGTAAACTCTCTGCCATTAAATACCCTGAGCCAACCTATTCAAACTAAATTTGGCTGGCACATTATTGAAGTGTTAGAACGTAAAATGAGCGACAAAACAAGAGATGCATTAAAAACCCAAGCTCAATCCCTTATTAGTAATAAAAATCAGGAGGAAGGCTTTAAAAACTGGTTAAAAAGCTTACGTGATCAAGCATTTGTTGAATATCGTTTAAAGCTATAATCTTATGAATATTCCTCGTTTAGCAATTACTTCTGGAGAGCCCGCTGGAATAGGACCAGACTTGATCGTTCAGCTCTGCAATACTTCATTTCCTGCGGAGTTAATTGTCATTGCAGACCAAGAAATGATGCGACAACGAGCAGAACAGCTGAATATAGCGGTTACATTTACCCAATATGATTCAAGCCAAACAAAGACAGTGAATAAAATAGGAGAAATCAAGATTCTTGATACCTCTTGTGAGGCTCTTGTTACTCCTGGCATACTAAATAAAAGAAATGCCACATATGTTTTAGAAACCTTAACCATTGCTGCTAAAGGGTGCTTATCTGGGGAATTTGACGCAATGGTTACCCCGCCTTTACACAAAGGCATTATTAATGAGTCTGGTATTCCCTTTACGGGCCATACTGAGTTTTTAGCTGATATTACCCAAGCAAAACTACCCGTTATGATGTTAGCAACCGATACGTTACGAGTAGCACTAGCAACAACTCATTTACCCCTAAAAGATGTCAGTACTGCTATTACAAAAGAATCATTAACAAATGTAATTTCTATTTTGAATCATGATCTTATACATAAATTTGGCATTTCAAATCCACACATTCTGATATGCGGCTTAAATCCTCATGCAGGTGAAGGGGGACATTTAGGTATGGAAGAAATTAATACCATTGAACCCGTGATTGAGACATTAAACAATCAGGGAATGAATTTATCAGGCCCATTACCTGCTGATACACTTTTTACACCAAAGTATCTAGATACTGCTGATGCAGTATTGGCAATGTTTCATGATCAAGGCTTACCTGTTTTAAAACACGTGGGGTTTGGTCATGCCATTAATATTACTTTGGGCTTACCTATTATAAGAACATCTGTTGACCATGGAACAGCTATCGACTTAGCAGGAACAGGAAAAGCATCGTCAGGAAGCATGGTTGCAGCAATACATTCAGCAATCGCTCTTTCCAATAAAGCCCTCGCCACATAACACCAATAAAGTGCTATCTGAGACCTTTGCATAAAAAATATAATAGATAGATATTTCTATCTAAAAATACATTATCAAAGATCGCTAGTCATGCCCTTATTTCCTGAGACTAAAAAGTAAGAAATATAGTTTACAAAAATCAGGATACAGGTGATATTTTCTAGTAGAAAGCACACCCCCCTACTTTCAGGGCTTTTTTCAAGAAGATTAGCTTACTCACTTAAAAAGAATCCCATCAAATTTAAATGATTATTTGAAAAAACAATTAACTACCCCATAATGGTCGGGTTAACTACATACTAATTAGAGAGTACGCAATGGAAGAAATGGACGTAATGGATCGAATCAAAGAGGCAGTTGAAAGCAATGAAGTTATTATCTTCATGAAAGGCACACCACAACTACCTCAATGTGGGTTTTCTAGCAGAACTGCTCAGGCATTAATGGGTTGTGGTGAAGAATTTGCTTATGTTAATGTTTTGACAGACCCTGAAATTTTTCAAAACCTACCACGTTATGCTGATTGGCCAACATTCCCACAGGTATATATTAACGGTGAATTGATTGGTGGTTGTGATATTACACTTGAGATGTTTGAGAAGGGTGAGTTACAAACCATGATAAAAGAAGCAAAAGCAAATGCGAAATCTAAAGGAGCTTAATATTTAGAAAAGCACCAAAAGTAAGCTAACATGATTAGTAATATATAAAAAGGGAGTCATAGATTCCCTTTTTATATGCTGCCAAATAACTCTACTCTTTCTAACATATATCTGATAATTGATAGTTAGTCAGCTACAATCTTTTCCGTGATTAGGCTTACTTTAAGCTGCCTGTACGAATCTCTTGGCACACTGTCTGGAGTAATAATCACACTGTATTTATTCTCATAAATATCCACAAAATTTAATATAAGCAAGTAGTTAGAGTAAAAACTATCAGGCAATAAACAAACACTTTTCTCTTCACCCGCAGAATTTACCAAAAACCACTGATTTTTTGTGTCTTGAAAAATTAATTTAACCGAGTTTTTAGCACTCAGCCAAATATGTAATCGTAAATAATAAAAACACGAGAAAACAATTAGCAAAAGAAGAAATATCAACACGAAAGCTGGCATCTGAACATGAATCAAACTTAAAATCAGAATAAAAGAAACAAAATGAGGTAAAAGAACCAATAACCATTTTTGTACTGATACACGAGGCTTGAGTGATATGTTTCTACCAGCGATTTGATCAATCATAGAAGCCACTATCAATATAAATTTTCAATATAAAGCATTGATCTATAATCCAATAAATACGAGTCATATAGTATATCATCCGCATCTACTCAAAACATGCCTCTCTTGGAGAAACCATTATGAGTCAATCAGGCCATCAAGCTTCTGAATACTCTTTAGCAGAAAAACAAAATATCCTTATAGAAGGATACCGCAAGAGTATCAAAGACGGCCAGATTAGAGTTGATCCAGACCAAGAAGAAGTGATTCACGAACTTCAACTAATCTACGATCAGTTAATTAAAACACCTGCCCCCATCAAACCCAAGAAAACACTTGCCAGCTTTTTTTCAAGATCAAAAGATGCTCCTGTACCCCATAAAATAAAAGGCTTATACCTTTGGGGTGGCGTTGGTAGAGGAAAAACTCATTTGGTAGACTTTTTTTATGAACAGCTACCTATTGAAAATAAAATGCGTTTGCATTTTCATCGTTTTATGCAAATCGTACACGATGAAATGGGCACGCTAGATAGTGTTTCTGATCCCCTGGAGCAAGTGGCAAAAAGTTTTGCCAAACGCGCCAGGGTACTTTGCCTTGATGAACTTCATGTAATTGATATTACCGATGCCATGATTCTAGGGCGCTTTTTTCAACACCTTTTTGATGCGGGCTTAATTTTAATTACTACCTCTAATTTCCATCCTGACAGCCTCTATAAAAATGGCTTACAGCGAGATAGATTTTTGCCTGCTATAGAGCTACTTAAAGAAAACACTAAAGTAGTAGAAATGGGCGGTGACTATGACTATCGATCAAAAGCATTTAAAGAAATAGGAACCTACTATTTTCTTAATGGCAAAGGTTCAGAAGAAATACTTGAAAAACACTTTCATCGACTCTCTGGTATAGAATTATACGATGATAAAAAAGAGATAATTATTAACGGTCGCCTTATTCCCGTTAAAATGTTCAGCCCGAATGTTGTTTGGTTTGAATTTGATGATTTATGTAATGCACCTCGTTCAACTGAAGATTACACTGAGATTGCCTCTTACTTTAAAAGCATTATCGTATCCAACATCCCCGTAATGGGACATGACCTGGATGATGCCGCAAGACGCTTCATCAATATGATTGATACTTTCTATGATATGCGAATCAACATCGTTATATCAGCAGAAAAAGAACCAGAGTTTTTATACACGGCTGATAAATTAAAGTTTGAATTTGTCAGAGCTGTCAGCAGAATAAGAGAAATGCAAACAAGTAAATACATTACTAGTAGTAAAGTTACTGATGATAAGAAGCTATAAGTGATAAGCTATAAATGCAAACTAGCATGTAAAGAACTATAGTATGGATTCAATTGCTAAATTCATAAAATCGAATTATTTGTTCTATACTACGCTGGTTATTTTAAAACACCCGATTATTTAAACCAAAGGAATAAAATGTCTTGGGATGATTCGCGACCAATGTCGCCACATTTGCAGGTATATAAACTACCTATTACAGCTAAGCTATCCATTTTACATCGAGGTACAGGTGGAGTTCTCTTTATAGGCTTGATACTGATGATTGCCGTACTCGTTTCAGCAGCATCTGGACCTGAAAGCTGGGCAAAAATGCATGGCTTTTTATCAAGTTTTTTTGGCAAGTTAATCCTATTCGGATTTACCTTTGCCATTTATTACCACCTCTGTAACGGCATACGCCATTTATTTTGGGATATTGGCAAAGGACTTGATTTAGTCAATGCCCGTAAATCAGGTATTGCCGTTCTTATTGGAAGTGTTGTATTAACACTTCTTACGTGGCTTACTATAGCGCTAGTTTAGAGGATATATAAATGAAAGATTTAAGATCACCTCTGGCCAAAGTTAAAGGGCTTGGTGCAGATGGTCATGGTTCGACAGAACACTTCTGGGTTCAGCGACTTACTGCATTAGGTCTTGTCCCTCTGATTATCTGGTTATGTGTCAGTCTGGCTTTTTTACCAGAGGCAAGCTATGAAACAGTCATGGCATGGCTAAGGTCACCTTTTAACGCAATTATGATGATTACATTAGTAATTATTTCATTGCAGCATGCCCACCTTGGAATGCAAGTAATCATCGAAGATTATGTATCAGATCATGCCAAGCGTCTTGCTGGTATTTTGATTGTAAAATTTTTAAGCTATTTTTTAATGATCGTCGGTGTTTACTCGATCATTAAGATCACCTTAGGGGGAAATTAAGGGTGTCTACCAATACAAAAAGTTCAGATTACAAGGTTATTAACCACGAATACGATGTCGTTATTGTGGGTGCTGGAGGCGCAGGCTTACGTGCCACTTTAGGCATGGCAGCAGCAGGTTTAAGCACTGCTTGTATTACCAAAGTATTTCCTACTCGAAGCCACACAACAGCGGCTCAAGGCGGCATGTCAGCGGCACTTGGCAATATGGGCGAAGATAGCTGGCAATGGCATATGTACGATACAGTCAAAGGATCTGACTGGTTAGGTGACCAAGATGCAATCGAATACATGTGTCGTGAAGCGGTTCCTGCTGTTATTGAGCTTGAGCACTACGGTGTTCCTTTCTCACGTACTGCTGAAGGTAAAATTTATCAACGCCCTTTTGGTGGCATGACAACGCATTATGGTGAAGGTGTTGCAGAACGCACTTGTGCTGCCGCTGACCGTACAGGTCATGCAATTTTACACACACTTTATCAACAATCTTTAAAACACAAAGCTGAATTTTTTATCGAATATTTTGCTACTGACCTGATTATGGAAGACGGTGTTTGTAAAGGTGTTATGGCGTGGGATCTAACCACAGGTGAATTACACTGTTTCCGCGGTCACCAAGTTGTATTAGCAACCGGTGGTTGTGGTCGCGTATTCTTCTCTGCAACCTCCGCTCATACTTGTACAGGCGATGGTGGTGGAATGGTTCTACGTGCAGGTTTACCTCTACAAGACATGGAGTTCGTTCAATTCCACCCAACAGGGGTTTATGGCGCAGGTGTATTAATCACCGAAGGTGTACGTGGCGAAGGTGGATACTTAACCAACTCAGAAGATGAGCGCTTCATGGAGCGTTATGCACCAAATGCAAAAGACTTGGCATCTCGTGACGTTGTTTCACGCTCAATGACGATGGAAATCAATGCAGGTCGTGGTGTTGGCCCAGACAAAGATCATATCTTCCTGAATCTGCAACATTTAGGCCCTGAAGTCATTGATGAGCGTTTACCCGGTATTGCCGAGAGTGCACGCATCTTCGCAGGCGTTGATGTAACAAAAGACCCTATCCCTGTATTACCAACAGTACATTACAATATGGGTGGTATTCCAACAAACTATCACGGCGAAGTGGTAACACTGGAAGGCGATGATCCAGATAAAGTTGTTCCAGGCCTAATGGCAATTGGTGAAGCAGCGTGTGTATCAGTACATGGTGCAAACCGTCTTGGCTCAAACTCTCTATTAGATATTATCGTATTTGGTCGTGCTGCGGCATTACGTGCCAAAGAACTTATTGACAAAGATAAGCCTCACCAGCCATTACAAGAAGGTACTCAAGAAAAGCTACTTGCTCATTTTGATAAAATACGTAATTCATCTGGTTCTAAATCAACAGCAAGTATTCGTAGCGAAATGCAACGTACAATGCAAAAATATGCAGCCGTTTTCCGTACTGGTGAAACCATGGAAGAAGGTGTAGAGAAGATGAAAGAGATTTTCGCATCATTTGCCGACGTTGGCATAAACGACCGTGGTCTAAAATGGAATACCGACTTGCTTGAGACTCTTGAATTAGAAAATCTATTATCTCAGGCAATGGTAACCATCGAAGGTGCCTTAAATCGTAAAGAAAGTCGTGGCGGACATGCTCGTGAAGACTATACAGAACGTGATGATGATGAATGGATGAAACACACTTTAAGTTGGATAGATGAGACCGGCAAAGTTGATTTTGATTACAGACCAGTACACATGTACACACTTACTGATGACATAGATGTTATCCCACCAAAGAAACGCGTTTACTAGGATACTTACCCATGGCTGAATTTAAATTACCTGCTAATTCGATTGTTAAAACGGGCAAGACAGTAAGAGCGCCCGCAGGTGCAACCAATATAAAGAAATTTATTATTTACAGATACGACCCAGATACAGGTGAAAACCCGCATACAGATACGTATGAAGTTGACATGGATAACTGTGGCCCAATGGTTCTTGATGGTTTATTGAAAATCAAAGATGAAATGGACTCAACCGTTGCACTTCGTCGTTCTTGTCGTGAGGGTATTTGTGGCTCCTGTTCAATGAATATTGACGGCAGAAATACACTGGCTTGCACCAAATCGATTGATGATATTGAAGGTGATGTAAAAATCTACCCTCTCCCACATCAACCTATAATCAAAGACCTTGTTTCTGATTTAACAAACTTCTATGCACAATACGCCTCGGTAAAACCGTGGATGAGCACAGATGCAGCAGTTCCACCCGACAGAGAAAGACTACAATCTAAAGAAGATCGTGAAAAACTGGATGGTCTTTACGAATGCATTCTCTGCGCCTGCTGTTCAACCAGTTGCCCTAGTTATTGGTGGAATAGTGACCGTTACCTTGGCCCTGCTGCGTTGCTTAACTCATATCGTTGGATTGCTGATTCACGTGATGAAAATACAGGTGAGCGATTGGATGAGCTGGAAGATACATTCAAACTTTACCGTTGTCATACCATCATGAGTTGTACAGATGCATGTCCAAAAGGCTTGAATCCTGCAAAATCAATTGCAGAAATCAAACGCCTAATGGTTAAGCGTAAGTCTTAATTCAACTCCGTTAGTATTTGATGAAACATACAGCCGAGTACTCAAAGCTACGCTGGCATTGCCGGCGTGGCGTTAAAGAGCTTGATATCGTATTTTGTGAGTTCTTAGAAAATCACTACCCTTTTGCTGACAAAGAAATCCAAGACGGATTTAAAGAGTTACTGCAAATTGAAGACCCTACCCTGCTATCTCTTCTCATGAACTATCAAACCACAGATAATGAATTGCATAACCGCATCATAATAAAGCTAAGAGATTTGTTTTAACCATCAGGTGCAGCGTAAGGTAAACACTACACCAACGACACCCTAAAAACTTAATTCTAACTCATCTACTGCACTGATTCTAAATACCCCCCCTAAAAGCCCCAACAACCCATTGATATACAAGCAGTAATACCGAAATAAAGCCGACCATTTCTACCGTAGATCGTGTAATTTATTTTAGTTTGATCTTGGTAATTTCCTTACTTAAACTGGCAAAAGCCACTCCTTGGTAGTTGTTTGAAACTGAATTCTCAAGCAGTTGAAGAACCTTAGTGATGAAGCCGTTATTTTACAGTGTAAATACAACCCTTATTATCAGGCATTTTGTGGTACGACAGAATTCCGGCACGCCCTCTCAGACAGTGACAGATAGGTAAAAAAGACATTTAAAGTGGCTACGAAGTATTGTGCGTAGGCTGATACAGAAATTAAGAAGAAAGCAACCTTACTATGAACTGTTTGAATTTTATTACCAAGAACAAGGACCATACCCATATGGAAACAAAGTATCCATACTTAAGAAAAGGGTGTTTTAAGAAGTACTACGAACAGAAGAAAATCCATTTATTAAACGGAACAATATATTAGATTATTTTAAGCGAAATATTCATAACTTTGGGAATGTATAGCAAGCTATATAAGTTATTATTTAGTAATGGTGCCCAGGGCCGGAATCGAACCGGCACGGTGTTACCACCGAGGGATTTTAAGTCCCTTGCGTCTACCAATTTCGCCACCTGGGCATACTACTTAGATGGTCTTTAAATCTAGCTATTCTTTTAAGAGCCTAGCCAACACTCTAATCTTACATAGTCACATCACAATGTGGAGGTTGAGCCCGGAATCGAACCGGGATAGGCGGTTTTGCAAACCGCTGCATAACCATTTTGCTACTCAACCTTTTCATTAGGGGCGAGATAATAGCATAAAAATCAGCAGATGAAATGCCTATTTCAAACCTTTTATTGCCTTCAACAAAAAAGCCTTAGAATAATCGGCTCTAAGGCTTTTTTACTTATATTTGGAGGCTGAACCTGGAATTAAACCAGGGTAACCGACGTTGCAGGTCGTTGCATAACACTCTGCCATCCAGCCGCAAAGAAATATAAATAAAACTCCTTGCAATAACTATACACTCTTGATTAACGGCACATTTATCGTGACTACTTTGATAAATAAATATACCAAACAACTAATCTTTTTATATTCTTAAAAGCAAGAAACAAAAAAGCCAATCATAAAATGATTGGCTTTTAAATTTGGAGCGGGTAACGAGATTCGAACTCGTGACCCCGACCTTGGCAAGGTCGTGCTCTACCAGCTGAGCTACACCCGCTTCGTATCATCAACAACTCATGCCATTAGAGCCGTCTCAACGAGGCGCGTATATTAAGGTTACAACTTAAAACTGTCAAGCATCTGTTTAATATTTTTTAAAAGATTTATTAATTCATCTTCATTTAATACAGGAACTCCTAAGTTTTTGGCCTTTGCGAGCTTTGCTCCTGCTTTTTCTCCAGCAAATAAAGTAGTGGTATTTTTTGAAATACTGCCACTTACCTTTGCTCCTAAGGCTTCTAGCTGTTCTTTTGCCTCATTCCGCGTCAACTTTCCCAATGCTCCTGTTAGTACATAGATATTCCCTGCCAACGGTAATTTTTGAGAAATACCACTTTTTTCTGGATTTTGAGGTTGAACTCCTGCATTGAGTAACGCTTGTATCACTTCATTATTGTGCGCTTGCTGAAAGAAAGTAATAACATGGTTAGCAACGATAGGTCCAATATCATCAACACTTTGCAGGCTCTCTAAATCAGCTGCTTTTATTGCTTCTAGGGAAGCGTAATGATTTGCAAGCGATTTGGCTGTTGTTTCTCCTACTTCTCTAATACCCAATGAATATATAAATCTAGCAAGTGTAGGCCGTTTGCTATCTTCGAGTGCTTGAATCAAATTTTGTGCTGACTTTTCACCCATGCGCTCTAATTTGACTAGGCTGGCAGCGTCAAGACTAAATAAATCACTGACATTTTTAATCAACCGTGCATCAAATAGCTGCTCAACAAGCTTGTCACCAAGCCCATCAATATCTAATGCTTTGCGTGAGACAAAGTGTTTTATTGCCTCTTTTCTTTGAGCAGGACAAAATAATCCACCCGTACATCGTGCAATTGCTTCACCTTCGAGCAATTCAACGGCCGACTCACATACTGGACAATGACTTGGAATAACGATTTCTTTTGCATCTTTAGGGCGTTTATCTGGAACGACTCGTGCAACTTCTGGAATCACATCCCCTGCTCTTCTTACAATCACGGTATCGCCAATATGTACATCCTTACGCTTAATTTCATCCATATTATGCAAGGTGGCATTAGTAACAGTTACACCACCAACAAATACAGGTTGCAAGCGCGCAACTGGTGTTAATGCACCGGTTCTTCCCACCTGAAATTCTACGTCATTGATACGTGTCATCTGTTCTTGAGCAGGAAATTTGTGTGCGATTGCCCAACGCGGAGCACGACTCACAAAACCTAACTTCTGTTGTAAGGCTATTGAATTAACCTTGAAAACCACACCATCTATTTCATAAGCTAAACTATCGCGTTTTTCACTAATACTTTGGTAATATTCCAAACAGCCCTCAGCACCCTGAACGACTTTATTCTCAGGGCATATTGGCAGGCCCCACCCTGCTAATTGCTTCATGGCATCACTGTGGTTATTTGCTAATGCCCCCCCTTCAATTAAACCCGTAGCATAACAATACATCGCCAGATTTCGTGAGGCGGTAATACTCGAATCTAATTGCCTCAAACTTCCTGCCGCAGCATTTCGTGGATTAACAAAGGTTTTTTCTCCAGATTTTCTAGCATTGTCATTTAATGCCTCAAATGAGGCTTTGGGCATATACACTTCACCACGCACTTCCAATCTTTGTGGGATATTCTCACCACTTAATTTAAGTGGAACCTGTCTAATGGTTCTCACATTTTCTGTAATATTTTCTCCTGTTTCTCCATCTCCACGGGTTGCTGCTTGTACTAATAAACCTTCTTCATAGAGTAGACTAACGGCTAAACCATCCAGTTTCGGCTCCACACTGTATTCAATTTCAAGGTCCTTTTCCCCAAGCTTATCCAATAAACGCTTTTCAAAGGCTAAAACTTCTTCCTCATTAAACGCATTACCCAACGATAACATCGGAATTAAGTGTTTCACCTGAGTAAATTCACTCAAGGGTTGAGCACCCACACGTTGTGTCGGAGATTCCAACGTCAACATTACAGGATATTTCGCTTCTATATCCTGTAATTCACGCAGTAATGCATCATATTCAGCATCAGGGAGCTCTGGATCATCAAGAACATAGTAACGATGATTATGATGGTGCAATATTTTATGAAGCTCTGTTACACGCTCTTGAACAGAAGCAGGCACATCTGGTAACACTTTTTTAGGCATAAAATAAATTTCTTAACAATTTTTTAAACTAAATGACTTTTTAGCAATCTAATAATCCGCAAAAAAGCCCCGTTGATAGGAAAGTATATCAATTTATATAAATATAAGGCTAATGTTATGAATAACTTATGAGTATTTTGTGTATCTTTAAAACTAGTAATTTACCTACGAGATAATTCAGGTACAATACGCGCCTAAAAAATTGTCACAGCCTACTATTTGTGATAGACAAAATAAAATGAGGAGATGTACAAGTATGGCAACGAATAAAACGCCAATAACACGCAAGTCCGCTTTACCCGTTGATGGTATCGATCCCTATATTCCCAAGAAAAATGAGGAATACATGAATGAAGATCAGCGTGCACACTTTAGAAGCATTCTCGTTGCTTGGAAAACTTCTCTAATGGAAGAAGTTGACCGTACTATGGGTCACATGCAAGAAGAGGCAAGCAACTTTTCTGATCCAGCGGATAGAGCAACACAAGAAGAAGAATTCACGCTTGAGCTTCGTGCCCGTGACAGAGAGCGTAAATTAGTGCGTAAAATTGACAAGACGATTGCACGCGTTGATAACGATGATTATGGCTACTGCGATGCATGTGGTATCGAAATAGGCTTACAACGACTAGAAGTTCGCCCTACGGCAGAGCTTTGTATTGACTGCAAAACCACTGAAGAAATTAAAGAAAAGCAAATTGCTTAAACTCATTTTAAGCAGTTCACAGCAGTAATTATTAAAAGGGAGTCACTGTTTTAACAGTCACTCCCTTTATTACAACTATTACAACCTATTCCTAGTACCTACTAAAACTAATACCTGTAACTCATGTTTACAAAAAAACATGACCGGAAAGTTAGTCAAAAATAACCAAAAAAATTAACTAATAAAGAAAAATGGCTCAATAAACAGAAAGAATTCACTCGCTCCTGTAGTTTTTCTTATTTGCACTAATATAGTGAACTCATTCATAATCCTACAGATATTCGTGCAAGCTAAGCAAGGAAAGGTTAAAATCTCTCGAACTATTCAACAGGGATCTGTCAAAGCAATAACAAGCTCATTACGCTTCAGCGCTTTAATAGTAAGAATACTAAAGGTAAAATAAAGTCGATTTGTTTTTACCAATCATCACAGGAAGAAAGAAATAATATGAAGTTATCCATAAAGCTACTTAGCAGTACACTATTGGCATCACTGGTTTTGTCATTATCAACCGTCACTCAAGCTGCCCCAGGTAATCGCCTTGGTTACAATACCAGTGGATTACATCACTTGGCTTCATCAAATCCTTTTATTGATATATTTAAAATATCCCGTGGCTGGATAACATCCTGTGAATTTGACTGGCAACGAAATCGCCCTATTGATCCGGGCTGTACACGTAAAACATCATTTAACACTAAGGAATCAGATCAAGTTGCCGTTGATAAAAATGGTTGGCCAACTCGCTTACCTGCACGAGGTGAACGTCCTGTTTATACATCAATAAATGCTATCTGGGACATGCCAGACAACTTTCCTGTTGGTAGACATTTCGTCACCTATGCAGGTGATGCTGATATTACAGTGCATGGTGATGTTGAAATAATCCGTCAAATCCCAGGGCGTATTGATTTTAATTTACGTTCGGCTAAACGTAATCTGCGTTTACATATTACCCGCATCAATCCACGTAATTACATTCGCAATATTAAAGTGATTCCACAAAAATATGCTGGTATTTATACACGTCAGACATTCAATCCAGAATATTTAAAAACCTCACGCAACTTTAATTCAATTCGTTTTATGCCTTGGCAAAATACCAAGCTAACTAAACTATCTGAATGGCATCAACGTGCAACACCACAATCTGCTTTCTACAATCACAATGCGGGGATGCCCGTTGAAACGATGGTGGATTTAGCCAATCAAAGTCAAGCAGACCCATGGTTCTCAATGCCACATTTAGCATCTAATGACTTCTATCGTAAATTTGCGCAAACAGTTAAAGCACGACTAAATCCAAGACATAAAGTATACATTGAAAACTCCAATGAAATTTGGAACTCCATGTACCCTGCAACGCATGATGCAACGCGCAAAGCCCTTAAATTATGGCCCCGTGGAAAAACAGAGATTAAAAATGTGGGTACTCGTCGTTTATTCCTCGCACTCAATTACAACGCAAAACGTAGCCGTGACATGTGTCGTATATTTAAACAAGTACTAGGTAACCGTGCCATTTGTGTAGTTTCTGCCTATGGCTCTGCACCCAAAATGGCAGAAGAACTAATGACCTGCCCACTCGCTGGTGGCGATTGTTACAAATCATTCGATGCTTATGCCGTAGCGCCTTATTTTGGTGACTACATTGCACGTATCGAAAATCGCCCTCTGGTTAAACGCTGGGCTGCTTCTGGTAACGGAGGCGTAAGCCAATTATTCAGGGAAATCATGCAGGGTGGTCTAGCAAAAGATAATTACAAAGGTGGCGCAATTGAAAATGCCATTCAAGATCGGGTACTTAAAAATGTAGCTATCACCAAAAAGTATGGTGTAAAACTACTCGCTTATGAAGGTGGGCAACACTTACTCCGTGTTGATGGTCAACATCGTATTAAAGACCCACGTGTATTCAGTTTATTTGCCAATGCCAACAAAAATCCACAAATGGGTAATGCCTATACCAAGTACTTGAGAGCATGGCATCGTGCGGGTGGTGGAATGTTAATGCACTTTAATGGTATTGCTGAAATTGATGATCGTAACTACTTCCCGATGCTGGAAAAAGCAGGCACAACATCACCTAAGTACAATGCTATGATTAATTATATTCGTGGTCGTTAAACTCGCATAGCTAAACCACAAAATGGCAATCACACTGGGTGGATTCTCACCCAGTTGTTTTTTGTTTATAACGGGTATTTTTTATACCGTGAAAAATCTGCCTCGTTTTACCTGAAAAGCCAATAACTAAAGCACCCACGATGCTAACAGCAAAATACAACCAGCTCGTACGATGTTTCAATGCACCTTCCTCTCAAAGCCACCCCCGTACTTATAGACAGTTTTTTGCTAATCACAAATAATACGCTAACACAGGTTGAATAGAACCGTTGTTGCAAAAATCAACGTGACCACATCAACTACACTCTTGAAGTTTCTCTGTTTCTTTTTAGCTCATGCAGACTAAATCCATGCAAAGAAACAATAATATTCAAGGCTAATTTAGTTATTTACAATAGCCATAAAAGCACTTCCTAAGATAGAATACTTACATGACTGATAATTCACACCAACTTGAAGATATAAACCCGCACACGGGCCAACCTTACAAAATACGTCCAAACAAAACCCAGTTAAAGCGTGAGATGAAGGTATTGCATGACCTTGGGCGTGAACTTGTTGAGCTTTCACAAAATAAACTCGAAGAAGTAACGCTATCTGAAAGAATGTATGACGCTGTTGTTTCTGCAAAAAAAATGAAAAAAGCAGCACTGCAAAGACAATTTCGCTTTATCTCCAGCATCATGGAAGAAGAAGACATCGAAACCATTCAGCTAGAACTCAAGCAACTAGCCCTACCCCAACAAAAAGAAGTTAAAGAATTTCACCAAATTGAACACTGGCGAGATCAACTCATCGCGGGTGACAGCAACCTTATTGAGCAATTAGTGGCTGACATCAACGCAGACAGACAACACATCCGACAGTTAATTAGAAATGCCAATAAAGAAGCACAACAAAATAAACCACCTAAATCCTCACGGTTACTTTTTCAGTATTTAAAAGAATTACAAGAGACCTTTACATAAAGAGGTATCAATGAGTGTTAATTTTTTTGATTGTAACTGGAGGAGACACGGTTGCACCTAATTAAAAACCATGCAAAAAACAGACAACTACAATAACTTAAATAAGAAAACCAAGCTTATTCCTTTAGCATTAATTTTATTATTTGCAGTTACCTATTTTATTTTTATCTATGTTATTGGTGCAACAAAAGCAAATTTAGTGGGGATGATGTTTCTGGTCTACCTTCCTGTCACTTTAGGTGCGCTGGTTGCTTATTTTATTCAGCTGGAAACTCATTCACGGAAGAATACGCACCTTTTACTATTCTTAACTTTGTTTATCAGCTTTTTAATTTGCTCGCTGTTATTGGGTGAAGGCGTGATCTGTATTGTGATTGCTTCGCCCATTTTATACATTATGATGTGGATTGGTGCAGAATGTACGCACTATATCTGCAAAAAATTCTGGCAATCGAACACCCTGTTATCTGTGGTATTTATCCCCTTTATTGTGATGTTTTTTCCGCATAATGAGTCTATTTATGATAGTCACAAGGAATACAGCATTATCATTAATGCAAGCCCGCAACAGGTCTGGCATGGTATTAATAATATCAGTGATATAAAACCAGACGAGTTTTCCAATAGCTGGAGTGCGAAAATCGGTGTACCGATGCCCTTATCAGCGACTACCGTGCCAACAAATGACACACCCAGCGGTTTAGTTCGAAAATGTTTATGGCATAAAGATATCTGGTTTGATGAGCCAGTCACGGAATATACACCTAACAAGAAACTTGCCTGGTATTTTAAATTTTACCCAACTTCTGTGCCTAAAGGTTCACTGGATGATCACGTCACCATTAATGGTGATCATTATAAGTTGCTTGAAGCCTCCTATGAGTTGGAAGAACTGAGTGATAAGCAGACCAAACTAACATTTAATGTGCATTATCAGGTAATTACAGATATCAACTGGTACTCGGGCTGGTGGGCTGATTTCTTTATGGATGATTTTGCAGAAAATGTGTTGCAGCTTTATAAAAATCGTTTAGAAAGCTAATGCAAAAAATACTCATTACTAGCCTATTTTTAATACTGCCTACATTGGTATTTGCTGTATTGGTTGGTGCTATATATATAGGCATCATATCCTCGTCTGAAGCAGCTATTGCTGGTTTGCTGGTAAACTTTCTGTTATTGCTACTTAAAATTAAACAGCCTTTACCAAAGGTAGCTACAGTCATTTTTTATCTGGAAATTATGTTTTTGATTGCATTAGCACTCTTTTATATTATTGCTTCCTGGTGGTATAGATATGACGGATAACAATGGAGAAAAATAATGAATGAAAATAAAGTAATCACACCAGAATCAACGCAAGCAAAGCCAGCAACCGGGGAAAATGCAAAGGTTATTTATATTCTTTATCTGGCAGGGCTTATCCTTGGATTGACGGGCATAATCGGTGTGGTGATGGCGTATGTCAACCGAGATGATGCCCCTGAATGGCTACGAACTCATTATCAATTTCAAATCAGAACATTCTGGATGGGCTTGCTTTATCTGCTTGTTGGTTTTTTACTAGCTATTGTTTTTATTGGCTATTTGGTGCTTTTGTTCTGGGCGATTTGGCTGATTATTCGCTGTGCCAAAGGCATGAAATGGCTTGAGCAAAAAGAAGCTCACCCAAATCCGACAGGATGGATGTTTTAAAACAGGTAAGCAATCATGTCGTTACTAAACCAGTTTATGCTTCTTGCTAAATACAACCGGCTAATGAATCAAAGACAGTATTCGGCAGCCTCAGCCTTATCATCTACTGAGTTGAATAAAAATCAAAAGGCATTTTTTAAGTCCATATCAGGTACGCTAAACCATATTTTGATTGGTGATATTATTTGGCTAAAGAGATTCTCTGCTTTACCCGTCTGTAAGGAAGCACTTTCCTGTTTTGTTGCGGTTGAACCACCAAAATCCTTGAATGCAATATTGTTTCAGGATTTTAATGAATTAAGTATCGAAAGAAAAAGAGTGGATGAGGTAATAGTGGATTGGATTGATAGCCTTACAGATGATACGCTAACCCAATGTTTGCCGTATCAAAATATGGCAGGAAAAGAATTTGGCAAGCCGTTAGGGAGTTTAATTCATCATTTATTTTTACATCAGGTACATCATAGAGGGCAAGTAACCACTCTTTTATCACAATATGGTATAGACTTTGGTGAAACGGATATACTTGAAATGATTGATGAGTGTTAAGTGTAACAGAAGGCTTTGATATTTCACGCGGAGTGATGTTCTCGAGTGGTTGTGAAGTCATTATCAATGAATAAAGGCCACAAAAATCAAAATATTTGTTCTCGTATAAAAAACTGAGAAATCCACTAGAATTATAAAATAATACGGGGAAAAATTTCGCCCTAGATAAGGTAAGGGAATGCAGAAAGAGAAAATACCAAAGCCAGTTATACAAGAAGAAACAACAGGGTGTGGTATTGCAGCAGTAGCAAATATATTGGGAAAAAACTATCAGGAGATGAAAGCGATCGCCAATACTATGGGAATTCATGCCTCTGATAAATCATTATGGTCGGATACTCAATATGTTCGACGTATGTTATCTGAGGCAGGTGTTGAATCTTCGGTAAATGAATTGTTGTTTGAGTCTTGGGAAGATTTGCCTGATTTGGCCTTGTTAGCGATTAAGCATTATCAGGAGGAAGGTAAGAATTTTTAGCACTGGGTTGTTTTTAAGCGTATTAATGGTCAGCCATATGCTTTTGATTCTGCGAGTTATCTTGAGAACAATGTTCGCAAAGATTTTCAGGCAATGCGACCAAAGTGGTTTATTAAAGTTATGGATCGTTGATGTTCAGAAGTATTGATAAATACAGAATGTCATTTTTTATCAAGCGAGTGATATGTGACGCAAGAGGTGGATTATGAAAGTAATTCTGATACAAATACTGGTTTTATTGATGGTTATGCTGAATGGTTGTAACAGCAGTCATTCAACACAGGCTGACAATGGTTCAAGTGCGGGCACTGATAATAATCCAGATTTAAATACAAATACTGACCCAGCATCCAATACGGATAACGATTCAGGCTCAAACGCAACTATAAATCAGGATTCCAATACAGATAACAGTTCAGAGCAAAATACCAATACCAGCTCGTCATCAAATACGAATAGTGACTCAGGCGCAAATACCACTACAAATCCGAGTTCCAACACAGATAGCAATTCAGAGCAAAACACCAATACGAGTTCAAATTCAAATACAGATACCAACTCATCATCAAATACGAATAGTGGTTCAAGCTCAAATACAGAGAATAATTCCGGGCAGAATACCGGCACGAATCCGGTTCCCAATACGGATGCAGGCTCAGATACGGGGAATAACTCAGAGCAAAATACTGAAACTAACACCAATACGAATAGTGGTTCAGGTACAAATACCGATAATAATTCTGGGCAAAATACCGATACGCAGGAAGTGGTTGAAACAAACTGGTATCGTCCACCGTTGTCTGTGAGCTGGCAGTGGCAGCTGGGTGGCACTATCAACACCGCGTATGACGTCGAGCTATACGATATTGACCTGTTTAATACCAAACCAGTAACTATTCAGTCACTTCAGGCGGTTGGCAAAAAGGTCATCTGTTATTTTTCTGCGGGTTCCTATGAAAGTTTCAGGGAAGATAAAGATCAATTCAAGCCCGAAGATTTGGGCAATACCCTTGATGGTTGGGAAGATGAAAAGTGGCTGGATATACGCTCCCCCAATGTACGCTCAATTATGCAGGCACGTCTGGCATTGGCTCATCAAAAAGGGTGCGATGGTGTAGAGCCTGATAATATGGATGGCTATACGAATAATCCAGGGTTTGATTTAACCGCAGCCGATCAACTGGCATTTAACCGGTTTATTGCAGAGGAAGCTCATAAAAAAGGCTTGTCAGTTGGCTTGAAAAATGACCTTGAGCAAGTGAATGAACTTATTGATTACTTTGATTTTGCAGTCAACGAACAATGTTTTGAATACAGCGAGTGTGATTTATTACTGCCTTTTACTAACAGCGGTAAGCCCGTGTTAAATGCTGAATATGCAAGCCAATATATTGAAGATACAACAGCAAGGCAAGCACTGTGTAATCAGTCGCTCAATAAGCAATTTAGTACATTGATACTGCCACTCGATCTGGATGATAAATTCAGATACAGCTGTTTTTAAATAAATGGTTTATAGGTTGAGCTTTTTGTTATTTAAAACAATGAAATAAAAAAACTGCCTGAAAGTGGGGGGATGTAAGCTAATTTTCCCCCACCTAATTATCTACTGTATTTTTTGTGCTTTATCTATCTACCAATAATTAAAAGTTTCAGGCTGTAGATAAAAAACAAGCTGAAGGCGATAAAAGTCATCTCTGGAATACTCAAGCCAAACAGACTCCAGACGACTTCGGCACATTCTCCCGTGCCTTTAAACAGTTTTTCAAATACTTCTGTGGCAGGCAGGTTATTCATCCAGAATTCCAGCCCTGGCCCGCATTCAGGTATCTGATCTTTAGGCAGGTGTTGTAACCAGATGTGTCTGCCGGATACACCTAAACCGGTAAGGCTCACCAGCATCAGCAAAAAACCGTAAACACGTCGTCCCCAGGATTTCGGGCCTTGTATGAATGCCAGCAGAAATACTACCGCCAGCATAAGTACAATGACTCGCTGCACAATACATAAGGGGCATGGATCCAGCTCCATGTAATACTGGAAAAATAGTGCAGTGCCGATCATCCCCAGCGTAATGAGGAAACCAAAAAACATGGTCGGGCGGATTGAAGAAAAAGAATTGTTCATAATATTTGTTTAGTTAGTTAAATGAATGGTTAATTGATAGGTGTAATTTATTTGCTTAAAACAAAGATTCAGACACCCATAATTTTATCAGAAAAACACAACCGTTACTACGGTGTTTCAATAAATTATTACCCAGTCACACATAACCAGCGTATGACAACGTCGTGCAAAGACCTCAAGGATTCAAACACATAATTCTATCAATGGATGTTTTTTTTCTTTCTCCTACAAGACTGAGTATTGATAATAAAGACTGGATAAACTATATCCATTATTTTGAACGACAATTCCCCAACTAGATTTTTTATGTAGACTTAATCTGATAAACAGCCCAGTACCCATTGAGTAATCTGGTAGTGTAAGCCAATAATGTATTACCCTATTTTCAGTAAGTTACACGCTAAACCTTACTATTTGAAGCTACCCCCATACTTATAGACAGTTTTTTTGACTTAAGTTAAAAGCATTGTCTATTATTCCATTAGCAGCGTTATTAACGCTCAATTCCCCAACCTGTAACTAAATTATGCTGTCTAATTTTTTATTTTTTTGTAAGCTGTCGAATATTATTGAATAAAATATCAGTCGAGTCTGAGCCTTTTGATTTAAAGCATAATTAACTACTGCCCCTTTTTTATTCACCCTTGTCTTCTTTAAATTTAACTATTTTAAATCCACGTTTATATAAAAGTATTAAATATTTTATTCTTGGAAATAAATAAACTGGAAACAAAGCAATATTTAGCAGAGTTAATATCGTTTCAATATCTTTATCAACTTGATACCACTTTAAACAAAGAGCTGTAACCACAACAAATAAAAGAATAAAAAAAGAAAAATCCTTTCTGTTATCAGAAGTACTAAAAAATACTAGCGAAGCCAAAAAATATAGCATTTCAAAAACTAAATAAGTAATTACTATAGAAAACATCATAGGATTAAATTATGGGTCCAATTTTTAACGATAATGCCCTGCACACCGACAAGTATATCATCTCGATTAAGTGAAACAATTTGGGACTGATAAACGGATTCCTAAGGTAGAGCCCCCTACTTTTAAGTATTTTTTAGGCCTAGTTCAATCAATTATCCTGAAAAATTTTGCCAGAATACACTAAGTATTCTGAGTACCTATATCTTGGAAGCCAGTGCTTGTAAATAATAGTTATTATCATTTACTTTTTTTTACTGCTGTATATAATCGGGGGCGATTCTCATTTGAAATTATATGAAGGAAGTACCATGAAAAATACAATGAAATTTTATTTAGCCGCTGGCGTGACAGCTGCTTTTCTTACAGGTTGTGGGGGAAGTAGCAGTAGTGATGAAAGTAGTAGTGTAAGTGCCAAAACAGTCGCAGAAACTGCTGCGAATATTGCGTATGCCTCTTACTCAGACTCACTGGCTACTGCCAAAGAACTTGAAAAAGCGGTTGATGCTTTTGTCGCAACACCAACAGAAGCTAATTTAAGCAATGCCAGAAAAGTATGGTTTAAGTCTCGTGAGCCTTATGGCCAGACCGAGGTTTTCCGTTTTGATGACGGTATTGTCGATGAGTGGGAAGGTAAGGTTAATGCCTGGCCACTGGATGAATCCCTGATTGACTATGTCGCCAATGAAGTAGATGGGCTGGCAGGTGATATTTCTCCGGGTATTATTCAAGATACCGTTGGTATACCTGAAATTACCGGCGCAGTATTAAGAGCTAATTTTGAAAAGGACGGTGAGGAAGCCAATGTCAGTACAGGTTACCACGCGATTGAATTCCTTTTGTGGGGTCAGGACTTGAATGAAGATGGCTCAGGAAGCGGGCCTAGAGATACATCAGCTGGGCAGCGACCAGTTAGTGATTATGATACAGGTGCGGGTTGTACCAGCGGTAAAGGCAACCTAGTTGATTCATCCATTTGTAAGCGTCGAGGTCAATACCTGAAGATTGCTGCTGACCTGTTGGTTGAAGATTTGCAGGAAATGGTAAACAACTGGAAGCCTGGTGTTGCAGGAAATCACTACGCTACTTTTGTTGCAGGTGGTGACAACTCAGTCAAGCAAATCTTGGCAAGTATGGGTCGTTTAAGTTACGGCGAATTGGCAGGAGAGCGTATCAACATCGCCTTGCTAAAGAACTCTCAGGAAGATGAGCACTCTTGTTTTAGTGATAACACGCACCGTGATATTGTCACCAATGCACTGGGTATACAAAATATGTTCCTTGGTACTTACGGTAGCGTCAAGGGTGATGGTATCGAAGCTTATTTAAGAGACAAGGGTCAAGACCAGTTGGCTGATAAGCTAAAAGCCAATCTTGCAGACACAGTGGCAAAGGCAGGTGTATTGAGTTCTACTGCAGAAGCTGGTGTGCCATTTGATAACCAAATTCAGGGTACTGAAGCGCAAAAGAACGCCGTTGCTGCTGTAATAGATGCCTTAACCAAGCAGGCAACGCGTGATGCTAATGGTTCAATTTTGGCAGCATCTAAAGCACTAGGATTGAGCTTGACTAAAACTGACCTGGAGCAAGATACAGAAGAAAATCTCTAGTGAATAGATTCTTATTCAGCTAGACTGGAGCGCATCTGCAAGTAATTGTAGGTGCGTTTTTTTATTCTGTAGGATAAATAAATAACCGTGAAAAAAAATCGAATAAAACTGTTTGCATTGCTTTTTCCTGCACTGTTATCTGCATGTGGCGGAGGGGGTGGCTCATCTTCTACATCAAGTCTGACCATAGAAGAGCTGGGAAAAAAACTCTTTTTTGATGTCAATCTTTCCTTGAATCGTACCCAGTCATGTAGTACTTGTCATATGCCTGACCACGCTTTTATAGATAACCGTGAAAACAGTGTAAATAAAGCCGTATCATTAGGTGATGATAAACAATCCTTAGGTGACCGGAATACACCAACAGCTGCTTATGCCGCATTCACACCCATATTTAAAAAGAAAGAGGGTGAATTTATTGGTGGTCAGTTTCTGGATGGCAGAGAGCCAGACCTAAAAGGCCAGGCAGGGCAACCGCCTCTAAACCCTGCTGAAATGGGTATGCCCAACAGAGCCAGCGTCGTTAAGCGTATTCAGGAAAACGAAGAATATGTTGCGACATTCAAGGCATTGTTTGGTGATAAAATTTTTAATGATACAGAGCGTGCTTATCTTGCGATGGCGAAAAGTATCGCAAAGTTTGAAAAAACCAAAGAATTTTCACCCTTTGATTCCAAGTATGACCGCTTTCTGCGCGGTGAATATAGTATGACCTTGAAAGAGCGTCTGGGTGAAGCCTTGTTCTTCTCAAATCAGTTTACCAATTGCAACCTTTGTCACCAGTTACAGTCGCTTGGTGGCTCGCCCGAGGAAACCTTTTCAAATTATGAGTATCATAATCTGGGTGTACCAAAAAATATTGCCGTCAGGGAGGCGAATGGCAAGGGTCTTGATTTTATTGACCACGGCTTGCTGGATAACCCAAAAGTTAGTAACCCGAAAGAAGATGGTAAATTTAAAGTGCCTACTTTGCGTAATATCGCAGTAACAGCGCCTTATATGCACAATGGTGCATTTAAGGATTTACGCACCGTCATCCTCTTCTACGATAAATTTAATAACGATACACGTGTCAATAATCCTGAGACAGGGCTACCGTGGCGAGAGCCTGAGGTTAACGCTAACCTTGCGTTAAAAATGGAAGAATTTGATGCGCCAGCGCTGACTGACGAAGAAGTAGATGCTTTGGTCGCATTTTTGAAGTTACTGACAGACAAAAGATACGAGCATTTAATTCCGGAAGATTAAATGACTACGCTGGATACACAATTGGATACAGGAAAAGCCAAAATACATCACTCAGACAGGAAGATCATGACAAAAAAACTCGGAGTTGTGATGTTGCTGGTCGTTAGCTTTATTTGCCTGTGTGTCTATGGGTATAGTTACACCATCAAAAAGCAAGCACTGGAAAAATCGCAAAGAAAATCGGGGGGGGTACTAACACTTGGGATTAAATCCCGTTCCTTATTACGTGCAACCCCGCCGCTAAATGACCATGAAGTGCAAATGGATATCGCCGTGGGCCGTTCATTTTTTATTAATCCCTGGGTAATTCCGCCAGCCTCAACAACAGCCAGAGATGGTTTAGGACCACTGTTTAATGCTCGAACCTGCAAGGGTTGTCATCGTGGTGGAGGTCGTGGCCGAGCGCCAGAGAGTGGTGAGCCAATGCGACATATGCTGGTAAGGCTTAGCCTGCCGGGCACTCACACCAAATTAGGGGTACGACCGGATCCGCAGTATGGTACGCAATTTCAGTCATTAGGTATTCAACGGGGTAGTAATCGTCTGGAAAGTGCAATAAATGAAGGCTTAAAAGGGAAAAGTATCGGGGAAGTGCAGATTGAAACCAGCTATCAGACTATTAACGGCAAATACCCTGATGGCGAGACATATCAACTACAAAAACCTATTTTCAGACTTGAGCAACCAGCCTATGGTGAGCTTGCAGAATCCATGTTGATATCACCCCGCATTGGTCCATCGCTGGCAGGCTCGGGATTAATAGGTGAAATACCACCGCAGGCAATATTAGCATTGGCTGATCCGCAGGATAGCAATGGTGATGGCATTTCTGGCAAAGCCAATAAGGTTTGGAGTCAGGAAAAGCAGAAAACTGTACTTGGGGTATATGGTTTGAAGGCAAATTCACCAGACCTGAAACAACAGGTCGCAGATGCCTTTGTGAATGATTTGGGGATTACCAGTACTATTTTCCCTCGTGAAAACTGTGGAGAAAAACAACTGGCCTGCCTTAATGCACCACATGGTAATGGGCCAGATACGACCCATGAGATTAGTGATGACTTGCTGGCAAAAGTGGTGAACTATACCCGTTTTTTTGTTGTGCCAGCCGCTAGAAAAAAGAGCAAGACAATAAAAGCAGGTGAAAAATATTTTCAACAGTCTGGCTGTGTAAATTGTCATCAGCCAGATTTTGTGACCAAAAAGGATGCGAGCCACCCAGAACTTGCCTCACAACATATCTGGCCTTACTCTGATTTTCTCTTGCATGATATGGGAAAGGCATTGGCAGATAATCGGCCAGATTTTAAAGCATCCGGTAGTGAGTGGCGAACCGCGCCGCTATGGGGAATTCGCTGGCGCCAGTATCAGGGTAAGTTTAATAACTATTTACATGATGGCCGGGCGCGTTCGGTCGAAGAGGCTATTTTGTGGCATGGTGGTGAGGCGGAAGCAGCCAAACAAGCCTTCATGCAGCTAAAAAAGAAACAGCGGAAAGCGTTGATTCGATTTGTAGAATCACGTTAATAATACTTGATTGAATGAGGTCAATAATATGAAAACAAATGTACAACAAATATCATGGAAAAATCCTTTTGGCAGCATTTATCGAGGCCTAGCCTTATTTCTGCTTATTAGTGGTCTAACTGCTTGCGGCGGCGGAGGAAGCGATAACAATAACTCCAACCCAAATAGTGAGGGCAATCAAACCGATGGAAATATGGCAGATAAAAAGAAAATGGTAAGCAATGTGGTGAAGCATCAGACTTCCCTGTATGCCACGCTAAAAGCGTCTGCGATGACAGTAAAAACTAATGCAGATAGTTTTTGTACTGCGCCTGATCAGACAGGGCTGGAAAAACTGCGTAGTGGATGGAAAACGACCATGCTTGACTGGTCTAGGACAAGATGGATTGTAAGTGGCCCTGTCGGTAAAAAAACACGTATTTACTCTATAGAGTCATGGCCGCTTGTATCTAGCGATGAAGTCAAAACATCGGTTGATAACATTGTCAATGGGACAGCAGCAATCTCAGAATCCAGTATCTCTGGAACACCAATTCAGGATGGTGGGCTATCAGCACTTGAGTATCTACTGTTTAACAATGGTGTCACAGCAGACACAATTACCCCCCGCCAATGTCAGCTTATTACCGCAATTTCTGCTGACTTATCTACCATGCTCACCGAGATTGATGCCGAATGGGGTGGTTATAGCAAGCGTTTAACAGAGCCCAGTGCTACAGACAGAGAAATACCGACAACCAATGATGCCGTTGATTTATTAGCCAACCAATTTTTAAATCTGCTGGTGCTGATCAAGGATAGCAAGCTTAGCTCACCGCTGGGTATTGATTCGGCAACTCCTGCTCCTGCCCGTGCAGAGGCATGGAGAAGCCGTTATTCATTGCAGGTAATTAAAGCAAATTTACAAAGCCTTCATAAAATCTACAAAGATGAAGGTAACTTTGGTTTTAATGATTTGATTATCAGCATGGACACGAATGGCACAAATACAGCGCTGGCAGAAAGCATAAATACCCAGTTTATGGATTTGAATAATCTGCTAGATACCTTAATCAGCGATGGTTTGACGATTTATGATAATCCAACCAATAGTCAGATGAAAACCTTGTATGCGAACGTTAGAACGCTAGAGGTCGAAATAAAAGACAAAATGTTCCCTGCGATTAATGCACAGGTAACCTTTAACTTTAACGATGGTGACTAGTGTTTTAGTGCAAGGGTCAGTAACATGAGCGAATCTGAAAATAGCGCTCACCAGAATGCCCGGCGGAAATTTATAAAACGTGGGCCAGTATTTCTATTGGCTCCTTTTATGATAACCGCCGCGGGCTCTGCGTTCTTTTCTATGGCTAGGCATCAACCTGTGCGGCTTGTTTCCGGTAGTGATGATAAGTCGGGCCAGCATCGCCTGTCAGTAGTTGATGGTAAGAATAATGATTTAATCACGCTACCAATTACTCAACGGGTGCATGATCAAGCGCTGAACCCTGTTAATCATAATCAGGTGGTATTTTTTGCCAGAAGACCCGGTAATGAAGCTTATGTTGTGGACATATCGACTCAACATTTGCAACACACATTCAAGTCTCAGGCGGGGCGACATTTTTTTGGGCATGGTTTTTTTACACCAGATGCAAACTATCTTGTAAGTTGTGAAAATGCCTATGAAAAAGGCCATGGCGTGATTGTAGTAAGAGATGCCAAAACCTGGCAAGTTTTAACTGAATTTCCCGCTAATGGCGTTGGCACCCATCAAATAAAACTAATGCCAGATGCAAAAACCCTGGTGGTTGCCAATGGGGGAATACGAACACACCCCGATACTCCACGAAAAAAGCTTAACCTGCCTACAATGAAACCAAACCTTAGTTATATTGATTTAAACACAGGCAAGGTGCTGGCAAGTTACGAACCCATCCATCACCAAATGAGTATTCGCCATATCGACATCAATCAGCAGGGGAAAGTCGCAATAGCGATGCAACATCAAGGTAGTTTGCTGGATGAAGTTCCCCTGATTGCCTTTCATCATGGGGAGGAGCAGCTGCAATATGCAAAAGATGAAAATACCCTGTGGCAACGTATGAAACACTATGTGGGTAGCATTGCATTTAATGCGGCGGGAGACATTGCTGCTGCAACATCACCCCGTGGTAATCTGATTGTTTTTTGGGATGCCACACAGCAATCACACATCAGTAAGCAAAAGATTCCTGATGTTTCAGGTGTTGCTTACACTAGGGAAGATAAGGCGTTTATCGCAAGCAATGGCAAAGGCAATATTTACTTTATTAACCCAGACAAAGAAAAAAAACAGATTATCCGACAGCTTACATTCAAAAACACCCGTTGGGACAATCACCTCAATATCGCATAACGCTGGCAGTGTAACTGCTTATCGGCTTTCATCGTCGAACTGTTTTATCAGTTACGAAAGTATCTGCGCGTGCATAACCCCCATCCTGAAGTTTAGCGCATGTTTCATCCACCTGTTTAGCAAGCGACAGCTTCGTGCTGGAATACATCGACCAAGATCTTGACGTCCTACATCAACAGTTTTTACCATCGTCCCTGTCTCCCCCAAACCTAAGCGTCAAACCAACCACACCCTAGAAGCGTAATGCTAGCTCACCTACTGTGCTGATTTTAATTAGTCAGGATTAGCAACAACTGGGTCAGTAATAATATAACCAAAGCCACTCCAGCCATCAGGAATGGATACCGCATCAGTATGCGTGATAATGTCTTTACCCAAGCTAAGCCACCCCCATACTTGTATCTTTAAATTCAAGAAAAATAGAGTGAGCTATAAAGACATGCTTATTAATTTTTCTTATGATTTAACCGTCA
>PDWI01001377.1_pt1 | contig 38436 bp, 23 predicted proteins | sample 1430891 | NCBI WGS metagenome assembly PDWI01 (sample SAMN01162508, study PRJNA174530) | Oral metagenome, whole genome shotgun sequencing project. | biome: Marine environment; feature: Marine mammal; material: Swab sample of the gingival sulcus; isolation source: swab sample of gingival sulcus... | reverse complement strand
CTTCGAGTTCGCTTATGCGCTCCTCTTCGAGTTCGCTTATAAGCGAACTCATAAAATCAAAGGCAAGTTCCCCATTTGCTAAAGTGGGCAAACTGATCTTCGTGTCTTTTACTTTATTCCAACTTGCCATATTTCCATAAGAATAGACTTGATTTAGATAAAATAGCTGAGTCGCTATATAAATACCTATTCCTCTTGTTAAGCTTCTTGTCTTAAAAGTTAAAGCAAATACTCTTGCATGGGTAACCATCTTATAAGGGTAGTCCCTATAAAATACATTACCAAACATATCAATAGTTATCGTATTTGCTTGTATTATTTTAGCTTTAGTATTGCTGTATCCAATAACTCCACAATTATTAACTCCTGAACTAACCACAATAGAACCATCCTGCTCTAGGTCTTTTTGTTGCAGATCTGTATCTCCATTTTCTGAAGTAAATAGCTTTTCAAGTTTATAGTTTTTATATTCGCCTCCGTTTGCCAAGAACTCGTCTTGTAAAGCTTTCAAACGGAGGCTTATTCTTTTTTTGATGTTTCTCTGTTCTTTATGACTTGAGCGACTTTCCAAGACAGATATTCTTTGACTGTGTCTTGGAAGTCTTCTAGTTGGGGTGTAGTATCTATTTTGTAGTGAGAGGCAAAGTTCCAGTCAGCTCCATTCTTTGGGTCAATTGTATCTTCTATGTACTCTTTGTTTGTGAAGATCTTGAGCTTTGTTTTACCAAATCGTACCAAGTCTACAACTTCTTGATAACGCTCTTTAGCTTGATTGCTATCCACTAAATTGACACTCGATTTCTTCCTATTGGAGCGAGTATAGCCATCATTAGAGAGATCAATGAATTTAACTTGTTCATCTTTTTCGTGCTTCTCTCCGACTTTGAAAACGTAAATAGCAGTTTGTACACTTGATTTACCAATAAAAAGATCAATAGGCATCTTAATGCTAGCAAGTAAAGTATGCTTCTCTAGGATGCGTTTGTTATAATCAACAGCTTTGCCAGAGCCAGCACTGTCTTGTATAATAATAGCTGCGTATCCTTTGCTCATCATATTAAGAGCTTTTTCAACAAAGTTCATCCCTTTGCCATTAGCAGAGTAGGGAGGATTTAAAATAAAGGCATCAGCAGGGAATTTTACACCTTCTTGTCCGAAACCATAGGCTCCATCAAAGTCATTCAAGGAATCTTGATTAAGGATGTTGGAGCTACCATCTCCCATCATAATCATATTTAGTACCGCCAACATATAGACACTTGGTAGCACCTCTAAACCTAGAAGTTGCTGTGCTTTGATCTGAGCTTCTTTTAGAGCGAGTTGCTCTGGAGATTTAATACTCTCTTTTGCATCTTTAAGCATTTCATTCATTGCATTTACAAGTAGTCCTGCTGATCCTGTAGCAAAGTCCCAAACGAAAGAGTCTTTATTAATACGTGCTAGCTTTACAAGAAGTTGAGCAACGTAAGAGGGGGTAAGAACAACATCATTCAATTTATCTTGTGAGAAGCCTAACCAAGAATACATCTCATTAAATAGCTTTCCTGTAAAGTCTGTTGTTAATCCGATTTTGTAGTAAATACCTAAGTCGTCAACAATCTTTGTAAATACTCTTTTGAGCTGCGTCTCTCCGTTCTCAACTTTGTTGATGTTCTCTGCAGTGAGTGTGTTTTGTAAACTTCGGATAATAAGGTCTTTCTTGCTTTTAGGAATTCTCTTTTCTTCTAGGAATGCTTCAATTTTTCGCAAAACAATTTCTCCGTCGCTGTTCCCTCTTTCCGTAGAAGATAGCAAATCATCTTTTTCTAGAGGTTTTACTTTGCCAGGGATGCCTAAAGTGGCAATGATGGTAGAAGCAACGAGGTATACACGGTCATTTTCTCCTAGATTTTTTTCGTCTTTGTAGATATCATTGTTTAGCTTAACAAGGCTTTGATCAATCTCTTGTTCTCTTTGTCTTTTGATTGCCTCTAGTTCTTCTGTTGTGAGGGATAAGGATTTGACTTTCTCTATAAACTGACTAAAGTTCTCTTTAGCAAGAAAAGAGAAATCATCAAATTGATCAACTTCTTGTCCTACTCCTAAATTGCTTTTTGAAACATAGTAAACGCCAATCTTATGCTGGATTTTGCCTCTTTCATCTTTTTCGCCAGTCATACCAATTGCAATAATATCTGTATAACTCGTATGATGCAATAAGGCATTTGCGTAATGAATAGCACCATTTACGGCATAGGTTTTAATGTTTTTGAAATGGGCTTCGTTTTTTGCTGTTCGATTCTCTACTTGTCCTTTAGTGTCTAGTTGTACGAGCTTGTCTGCTTCTCCTTTGTATTCAATGAGTATGGGATATCGGTTCAGTTTATCGTCTTGTAAAAGAAGTTTTGCATCAGGACGATTGCCTCCTTTACCTCCTGTCTTAGAGAAATAGTTATTAAGCGCTTTATCAATCTCATCATTGAGAGACTCTTGCTCTAATTTGTAATCTAATTTGTATTTCTTTAACCATCCATTGGCAAGGTCTGCTATATTGGGTTCTATAGATTGCTTCTTACTCGTTTTTTTACTCATAGGATTTTTGTTAATATATGTCTATATACAAAGATATACACTCTAATTAAGAAATTTTGATTTTATAGTTAGAGTATTGGAGAAATCTAGTTAAAATTTAGATATATTATTGTAAGTATTTAGATGTTTAATTTTGTGTTTTATATAAAACAATATTGTTAAATAGAATTTATTCTCTAATATCTGTATGTAAAAGGGGGTTAAAGTGTTAATATTGTAAAAATGTATTATATTTGTGTTGCTAATGTTTTTACAAATAAAGTAGAAATTATACACCCTTTAAAGTTCTTTATAAATTTTTGTAAAAGGGAGATAGAATACGAATAATCTGATGAATATACAAAAGAAGAAATGTTTTAACTTTAAGCCGCTTTGCTTCCTTGCTTTGCTTTTATTTTTTATCCCAATTTATTTAGGAGCTCAGGAGCAGTTTGGGGGAAGACCTAAAGGGATTTATTCAACTTATACGACTCATTCAAAAACTCTGAATGTAATTGCAAGTGTATCTGATATTGATGCTGTCTTGTCTTGGAAAAACCAGCAAGATGGCATTTTTTATATTGGTAAGGCTCTACCTCTAGATACCGCCTCTTTGGAGTGGCATTACAATCCTGACTTGGATATTTGGCAATTAGAGGTTCAGGCTTTAGGTGCTAAGGCATTATCTCTTTACTATGACGAGTTTCAAATTCCCGAAGGAGCGAAGTTATTTATTTATAATCCTGCCTTGAAAGATAGAGTTCTGGGTGCTTATACATCAGCAAGTTTGCCAAAATCTCATAAGGGGCAATTTGCAACAGAAATGCTTGAAGGAGATCGTTTAGTTTTAGAATATCAAGCTTCATCAAAAGGAGAGATGCCAGCAATTAAGCCGAGCTCTGTAGGGTATATGGTTCATCTTCCTGAGGAGAATCAATTGCGTTATTCCAATAGTTATAATTTTGCGGGGGAAGATAATTCAGGCTCTTGTATGGTTAATATAAACTGTGAGGAGGGAAAGGCTTGGCAAAAAGAGAAGAATAGTATTGCATTTATTCAAACTAAAGTAGGTGATAATATTGCTGTGTGTACAGGAACACTTCTAAATAATACGTCTGAGGATGGGGCTCCTTACCTAATTACAGCAGCACATTGTGCGATCCCTCAAGAGGATAAAAAAGCAAGTGCAAAGGACTTAGAACAATGGATTTTTTACTTTCATTATGAAAAAACAGACTGTTCGAATAGCAGTTCGGCTTCACTCAATGCCGTATCTCTTGTTGGAGCAGAGCAACTTGCCGTAAGTCCTTTGAAAGGAGGGACAGATGGTCTTTTTTTACGTCTAAAATCTGAAATCCCTTCCCATTATAATCTTTACTTTAGTGCCTGGTCTCGTACGACATCTGTACCTCAATCAGGTGTTGGCTTACACCATCCCTCTGGAGATGCAACAAAAATAGCTACTTTCTCATCTCGTCCTGCAGTGGGGCAGTGGGATGAGAACTCACAAGCAAAAGCACACTTTAATGTGAACTATAAAGCGACTCAGAATGGTCATTCTATTACAGAAAAAGGTTCTAGTGGTTCGGCTCTTTTTAATTCGGAACATTACCTAGTAGGAACACTTACGGGGGGAGACGCTTCTTGTAGAAATCTTAATGGTACGAATTATTATGGTCGTCTTTCTAGTCACTTTAAGAGTATGAATTTACATAAGTGGCTAAGTCCTAAAAATAAAGAGACAATTTCCTGTTCGGGTCGTTATGCTCAAGGAGAAAATCTTGCTGAGGTCAAAGAACTTCTCGTATGGATGGGGCAAAAAGGTCTTTTTGTTCAATGGAAAAGTCCAGATGTGGCAAAAGATAAGCTTAAGGGTTATGTTGTATATGTAGATAATAAAAAGATTAAAGAGCTCAGTAGAGAGACAGTTTTTCCTCTTGTATTAGATTATAAGGAAGAAGGAGATCACTACTTATCCGTTGTAGCAGAGTATACTTCAGGAGTGAGTAGGCCCATTGGAGCTTATTTCTCTAATCGTATGCGAAAAATAGAGGTTCCAGTAGTTGATTTGGATGCTCAAAAGGGCTTACTTTGGTATAAGCCTCGTCTAGAACAGACATGGTCCTTTGCTACACCAGAGATTAATACCTCAGAGCTTCGTAAGGTAGGAGATATTTCTGTTGTAACCTTTTTCTATGCAGGAATGCGATATGGAGCCGATCAGTTACATCGTGCAGCCGTTCGTCAAACATATATTACTGCGATACGATTTGTTCCAATTAGTTCAACCGTTATACCTTATATCTATATTCGACAAGGAGAACGAGTCTATTCTCAAAAAATAATAGCTCCAAATACAACAGGAGTACTAACAACAATTTCTTTAAAAGAACCGTTTGAGTTGAATGAGAAAGAGCCTCTCTTTGTTGGTTTGAAATTTCGTGGAGACACCAAAAATCCTTTCATAGCGATGACTCATCAAGAGCGACTCTTAGGTCGTAGTATGGTGGTTTCTTTGGATGGTGAAAATTTCTTTGAATATAAAACATTGACTCATAGTTTGGCTTTAGAAAGTGTAATTTCATCATCGCTCTCTAAAGGTAAAGCTCAGGAGGTAATTCGCTGTGCTACGCCAAGTACCTTCCCTCAGATAAAAGGCTATCAGATTATGTATGACGATAAGGAGGTCGATGTTCTTATGTCAGAAAAAGAGGAGTGTGCCTATGCTTTATCTCTTACAGATTATCCTGATAAATCAAAATTTAAAATATTTGCTATACTTAAGGATGATAGCCCTGTTGCTCTTGCCCCCATAATATCAAGTAAAAAATCTCCTGTTTTGTGGAGTGCTAATGGACAATTTTATCTAACTCATATAGATGAAGTTGTTGAGATTGTATTGTATGATCTTCAAGGCCATCGTATAAAAAGTGTCGCAGCCCATCAACTTAAGACATTAGTATTAGATAAGGGGAACTATGTGGCTCGTCTTATCTTAAGGAATGGTAAAGTATTAGTACAAAATGTAATGCATTAAAATTTAAATAGAGTATAAATTAAAAAAAGAACAGCTTTTATGAAACATCGTAATGTCGCTTCCATTTTTGCACTGCTGCTAGTTGTAGCTTTGCAAACACTTACCTTCAAAGGGTATGCCCAAGATCCTAAATGGGTCACTTTGATACATGAAACCTTTGATTCCTTTACCCAAGGAACGAATAATACGAAGGACCAACCTGCTAAGGAATTACTTATCAAAGATCAAACTATTGAAAAGTTTGATCTTAGCAAGTCAAAATCACTTTATCAAGCAGGAGGAGCTATCCTTTTCTATGATGCAGCTGGAGCTCATCTGTATACAAAACAACTTAATCTTTTAGGAGATAAATTGCGAATTACTTGTAAGGTAAAGGGGATAGGTTCAATGGCTGCATTGGCTTTTAAACTTTCTTCTCTAGGAGCAGAACAAGACCTGAAATTTATAAACAATACCTATGCTCAAGATTGGCAGACTATAACATTTGAAACAGCATCGGGTGACGATAAGTGCTCTTTGCATATTTATACTAAACCTGGCTTCTTTGGGATTGCGGGGGTTTACCTTGATGAATTTAAGCTAGAGGTACTTAACCCTAGAGAAGTATCGGCTAAGCCTCAATTGGTTGTTAATGAAACAGATATTCTTTTTGTAGATCGTAAAGTAAATGAAAGAACCTATGAAAAGGAGGTGCTCGTTAAGGGATATAATCTAGCTGAAGTTCCTAGCTATAAAATTGAAGGAGCTAAGTCTGATGAAGCTATTTTTGAAACTAAGGGAGAATTGACTAAAGAGGGAGGAAAAATTACAGTGGCAGTAAAACATCTTAAACCAGGCGTACATACTGCTCAGCTTGTAATTACATCTGGAGATCTTAAGCATATTGTAAATCTTAAGGGACGAGGACTTGGAGGTAATCCTGTAGAGGGTATGCCTCAAGATAATCCTAAGATAGAGCTTCAAGAATCTTTTTCTAAAGCAGGTGTGCCTGAAGGTTGGAAGACTTTTATTTCAGCAGGTTATGAGAATTGGACTATACAAGCTTCAAGTCTTGATGCAAGTAACATTGTTGCAACGATGACTGCTGTAAATTCTGTTTTGAATGATATTTGTTCGGCTTATCTTATAACACCTTGTATGACTAATCCAGAAAAGCATTTGCCAGAGATTTCTTATGATTTAGCAATGATGCATTCGGATGACCTTTTTGCAGGAACAGTAACATCCGTTTACTGTATTATGCCTGATGGTTCTATGGATAAACCTTTATTCACAGTCAACTATAGCCAACAAGCTAAATATGCAAGTCTTAAAAATATTAAGGTTAATGCTCCAAAGTCTCTTAAGGGTAAATATTTCATAGGCTTCTATTATCAAGGCTCAACAAATCCTAAGAGTTCGGTAGCTGTTGAAGTTGATAATATACAAATTACATCTAAAAAGATTGAAGCTTTAGGTGATGTACAAAATGCACAAACTAAAGTATGGCGTAGTAAGGATAAGATTTACTTTAATAGCCTTAATGGACAGAATTTAAAAGTTTATTCACTAAATGGAACGCTTTTAGTAGATTTTCCTGCAGCAGAAACAGGCGTTATTACTTTAACAAATACAGAGGCAAGAGTACTCGTTTGTTATGGAGAACATAAACTTATCCTTTAATTAAATTAAAAACAAAGAATAATAAATAAATTAAAGAATTAAAATGAAAAAATTACTAACATGGAGTGTTGCTTTACTCCTTCTATGGGGAGCTAGTTCTTGTCGTCCTAATCCAGAACCTAATCCAAAGCCTGTAAATGGTAAAGTTGTTTACAATCTTCCTATTATTGATTATGATTTTACTGGGACATCAGAAGATATTATAGCTTTTGAAAAGACTTTGGGGCATACTCTTGACAAGAAGCAATCAAATGCCAATACTTTAGCGTTTAAAACAGGTCAAAAAGAGTTCTCAGAAACTTTATATCTTCTAGGAAATAAAAGGATAATTGAGATCTATCAACCTTGTTCAGATGGAGAGGCTGTAGAGAAAATTCTTCCTCAACTTACAGAAGAGCTAGAAAAACAAGGCTGGATTGAATGGAGTACGCCTGTGAATAATGGAGAGAGTGATGCTGCATTTGTATTAACAAGAACGATTAATGGGCAAAAGACCCAAATTGGTTCAGTGCTTGTGTATACACGTGTTAATAATGTTAAGAAGACTTATCCAGGAGTGTTCTTTATCTTTAGTAGAGCAACAGCGGGTGTTGACCCTAATACTGTGGAACTTCCTGATCTCTATTTAGACGGATTAGGTAAGACAAAAGAAGAGATTAAAGCGTACTATAAAAGTAAGGGAGTAGAATCCGTTATTTCTAGTTCGTTTTTACGTGCAAAAGTAGATAACCCTGCTTATAAAAATGAGGTTTGTTTCTTCTTCAAAGATGGAGATACTAAGTGTCACTCAGTCATAATGACAGCTGTAAACTTCCGCATCAATAAATCAGAAAACTTGAACAAGCAACTCAAAGAATTAGGCTTTGAATTTGATAGCGAAGAGAGTGGTGCAATTAGTAAGTTTATCAACGAAGACAAAGGTATTTGGGCTTTTGTTCGTTTTAGACCTCTTTCACAGTTTGATCAACCTAATCTTACCTTTACAAAGAAACCTAGCAATTTTTAGTTAGAGTAAAATTGTAGCCGTTTAAGATTAAAGGCTTAGCTCCAAATAGTGTTACTTCTTATCACTTGTTGTGAAGAGAGTTGCTATTTGGAGCTTTTTTATATTGTAATAGTTCTTTTATCTATTGACTTAGATTAAATAGCGATTTTTAGGATATTTGTAAGGATTGTTAAAAGTAGATATTGTAAAAAACGAACAGCCACGTTGTATCTCAAAGCTGTCCTTTCTATTTTTCTATTAAACATATTCTTTATAATAAAAACTCTCTGTGATAAATTTCACAGAGAGTTTTTATTTGATGTTAAAAGTTATACTATTTTTATTTTCTTAAAGTAAGTTATTATTGTTTTATGATAAGTTTACTTACTCCATTTCCTAAATGCAGAAAATAGTTTCCCTTAGCTAAATGACTTATATTTAGAATACATTTTCCTTGAGAGTCACAAAGAGTCGAATAAAGTTTTGTCCCATCTGTAGAGAACAATAGTACTTCAGTCTTGGGATTTGCTTGAATATTTAATAACTTAGATGTAGGATTAGGATATATTTTAATTTGGGAACTGTTATTTAGAGTTTCTATTGCTAGTATTGTGCCTTCTCCATTATTTGCTCCTCCAGAGAAGTCTTTTACTAACCAGTTTTTCTTATTTGCTTTAGAAACTTGCTCCTCAGAACATTTATTTTCCTCTTTAATATTCTTGCTATCTATAGCGATTAAGACAGCTTTATCAACTGGTACACGATTGGGTAGCGTATTTATAAGTTGTTCCATTTGCTCTTTCCCAATTTTGTTAGAGTGACAAGCTAGAAATTTTAAAGAGAGACATTTGTTAAGATTTAAGTCTGTAAGGATATTCTTTGCACAGTCTAGAGATTCTAGTTTTGTGTTATTTTCTAGGACTAGCTTATTTAGTTTGTTATTTTGGATATTTAGTTTTCTAAGCTCTTTATTATTCCTTAAATCAAGGACTTCTAATCTGTTGTCAGAAGCGTTTAATAGGTTTAAATTACTTGCATTACTTAAGTCTAAAGCCCTTAATCGATTATTTTCACAATCAAGTTCTTTCAAATGGGTTAAATTATTCAGCTTCAACTCTTGTACTTGATTTTTCTTCAAATATAATTTTTCTAATAAGGGATTTCCACTTAGATCTAAACTGTGAATTTTATTGCCATTTCTTTCAGTATCTATATAAAAATTTTTAAGATTGGGTAGTTTTCTTAGATCTATGCTAAGCAACCTGTTAAAAGATAGGTTTAAGTCTTCAAGAAGAGGTAAGCTGCCTAAAATTAGATTGTTTATTCTATTGTTGTTTAGGAAGAGATGTTTTAGTTTTTTACATTCTGATAAATCAATTTGGGCTATTTGATTTTCTCCTAAATCTAGGGAAATGAGTTCCTTCCCCAAAGAACAATCTACTAAAGATAAATACGACTTTTTAGCATCTAAAGCAATAATATCTCCTTCAATTTCTATTCTTTTATTATTTTTTTGAGGCGTGATTTCTACAGATGTTAGTTTGTTGCTAGTGGTAGCAACATTTATATCTTTCCATTCTCCATCTCCAGTTTTTAATTTTATTTTTCCATCCTTGGAAGCAATACCTACAGAGAAAGAAGATGTTGCCGATGAAACTAAAACAAGTCTATTTTTTAGATCTTTAGCTTTAACATCTATTACCCAACCTTTGTCTAGAGCTTTTTTTAAGTTCGCATTTTCAGGATTGATATTGCCAGATAGATTGAGATGTTTTTTCCAACTTTTTTCAAAACTTAATATCCTGATTTTTGTTACATTAGGAAGTTTTTCTATAATTGTGTTTATTTTGTCTTTAGATAGCTTGTTATTCTTTAAATGACAGGCAATTAATCTAGGTAAAGAGGAAGGGAAATTTATATTCTCAAGAAGATTATCCTCAGCTCTAAAATCTAAGAGAGCGGTGCATTTTTCTAGTTCTAAATTGGATAAAAGATTATTAGAGCAATAAAATTGTTCAATTTTAGAGTTCTTATCAAGATTTAAGGAACTTAATTTATTATGCATTACATTTAAAGACCTCAAATTAAGGTTTTTGGACAAATCCAATTTTTCCAAGAGATTATTTTCAAGGTTAAGGGAAATTAAGGATGTATTTAAAGACAAAATAACTTCACTTAATTTGTTGTCATTAAGTGATAATTTTTCTATACTTCTACATTGTCCTAAAGAAAATTTACTTAGGGCGTTTTTATTTAATACAAGAGAAGTTAAGATCGGAGCATTATCTACTTTTATACTTTCAATCTTGTTGTCAAAAGCTGTTAAATGCATTAATAGGGGAGCATTGTCTATAGTTAGGCTCGTAATTTGATTGCTAGAAAAACTAATTTGGGATAATTTGTCTGCATTTAATTGAAATTCTCCAGAAAATAAATTGTTATCCAAGCTAACAAAAGCAAGTTTTGGACATTCTTTCCAATTAAGTTTTTTTAATTTGTTGTTAGAAAGATATAATGAAGAAAGTTTTTTTTGTTTTTTACAAATGAATTCTTCAATTTGATTTTTTTCGGCTAATAAAGTTGTAAGATTGGGGAGAGGAGAAATATCTAATTGGCTTATCTTGTTTTTATTACAATTTAAAAGTGAGAGATTAGGACTTTCATTTGCAACGATAGAATTGATTTCTTGGTTTTCAAAAGATAAACTTGTTATATTTGGTCCATAAATTTTAATTGTTGTCCCGTGGCTTTTGCTGAATATTGCTGTTTGTTCAGTATAGACCCCCGCTTCGTATCTTTTAGCAAAGTTGTCACCATTTCCCCAGTCAATCCAAAAGCGTCCAGTAGAGGATATTGTCAAACAAATAGGACTCTTAGAAGGTTTGGCAGTTCCTAAAATGATATTAGGATTTTCTGGTTTGACTTGTCCCATTAATGCAAAGAAAGAATAGCAAATAGTGATTGCAAAAAGTGTAAGTTTCTTCATAAAAGGATTATTTAAAATATTAACTAAATTTAGCATAGTAAGAAGCTTTAGATAAATGCGTAAAATTTAAAGTAAAGACTTCTTGTTATTTTTGTTTAGAGATAAAGTTAGTAAAAACAAACTTAATGTTTGTGTATTTTAACAATGTTCGCCTTTTATTGTTGTTTTTATGTTAAAGGAGGGCTTGTTTTGAAGAAAATGGAGTGAAAAACTTTTTAAGATTATTTATGAATAAGCTTTTTGTTCGTGTTTTGTTACAAGGTGTAGAACTAAGGCTTAAGTTTTTAATTGAAGTTTTATCTAATGCTAGTTTAAAGTATAGATTTGTAAATTTGTTTGTGAAGATTGTCCGAATGAACGAGTAGATAAGCATAGAAAAGATCAAAGAGAGCACCTCTTTCTAGATCTTGAAATAGAGCTTGTATCCATTTTTTATTTCTTTTGCTTTTGAAAGAGTAGATAAAGGCAAAGGGTGGAATAGTGAATTTAGGGGGTAAGTAGTTAGGATTTTCAATAACAATTAGCTCAAAGCAATCTTGTTCACGAAAAGGCCCGTAGCAATGTTGTTGAGGATAAGGGTGATTTTGGGGAAAATCTTTTAGGATTTCCTCTAAATGGGAATTTTCACCATAATATCTGATGGAAGAAATGGGATAATGTACAGCTAAGCGATATAAAAAACGAAGTTCTGGTAAATGAATTTTGCTTCTTGTTTTCTTTAGATCTTGTTTTAATGAGTGGTATTTGTAGTAATAAGCTTTTTCTTCCACTACAGCTGTGAGGAGTTTGTAAGCAAAAGGGGAATGAACATTGTGTCCACCTTTATGAAATAGTTTTCGTAGATATTTTTTTGGATGGATTTTTCTTCTTAACATAATCAGTCTTCCTCTTTTTTTGCTTGTGTCTATTTTTTTATGAATTGTTGTGAAAACACAGCAAAGGTAGTGCTATTGTTTTTGAGAAAAAGGGAAAAGTGTGAAAAAAACAGCAAAAGATTTGCATATTTCAAAATAAGTTGTACCTTTGTAATCGGTTCAAGACAAAAGGTCTTAAATCAAGGTAGTAGAATCGCTAGCTCAGTTGGTAGAGCACAACACTTTTAATGTTGGGGTCCTGGGTTCGAGCCCCAGGCGGTTCACTTTTAAGTAAGGCCGATTAGCTCAACTGAATAGAGCATCTGACTACGGATCAGAAGGTTAAAGGTTTGAATCCTTTATCGGTCACATTTAGTTCATCAATATGATTTTATTTAGGTAAAGGAAAATGTTTCTCTTTACCTTTTTTTATAAATATCTAATTCTTTCTTGCATTTCGTTGTCTTAAGAAGGATATCGAAATCATTATTTTTTATAAAATTGTTTTTATTTCCTACTAATATATAGAAATGCCCAACTATTTTTATATCTTTGTTATTCGTAAAATTACGTAGAAACAAAGTAGATAAAGAATTTTAACTATATATATGGCTACATTAGAGAAAATAAGAAGTAAAGCAGCCCTTCTGGTAATTGTGGTAGGAGTTGCTCTATTTGCCTTTTTGATTGGCGATGGATTGCGTTCAGGATCAACCATTTTGCAAATGGAAAAAAATGCAGCATTAGTTGTTGATGGCGAAAAGATTGAGATTTCAGACTATTCAGCCCGTCTACATGCAATGCAGGAAGTAGCAGAGGCTACAGGAAGAAGATTGAACGATGAGCAAAGACTTCAACTCAATAATCAGTTAGCACAAGAGTATGTGCAAAAGATTGCTCTAGAGAAAGAAACAAAAGCCCTTGGTTTAGAAGTCTCACCAGAAGAATTGAATGCCTTTATTTTTGGAGAAGGAGTGTCTCAAGCTTATCAAGTGCAACAATTCTTTTCTTCTATAGGAGTGAAAGGAAATGAGTCAATTCGTCAACTTTTGTTGCAAATGGAAAACCCTGAGATAGTAAAATATCCACAGATGCAGATGGTGAAAACTCAATGGGATGCAATTATTCGTAGTTTGAAAATGGAACGCTTACGTTCAAAGTTTTCAGCTCTAATGTCTCGCAGTTATGCTATCAATAAATTAGATGTAAAATATTTGTCAGGAGAACCTTCTCGTAAGGTAGCTGTGGTTCGTAATTCAAGTACAGTGTTGCAAGACACAAGTTTGAGTGTTTTAGATAAAGAAGCTAAAGAGTATTACGAAACTCACAAGAAAAATTTTGAGCAGTTCTTACCTTCAACAAAAGTAGATATTATTGCAATGCAGGTTCGTCCTAGTTCAGAAGATTATAAACATGCAGAAGATTTAATGAAAGAAACAAAAGATTTCTTAAATAAGGAGAAAAACGAAACTTTTATTGCTCGTAATTTTACGACATCTTTTGTATCAAAATCATTCCTTAATGAAGATGAACTAGATAATATGAATTTATCTGAAAAGCTTCTTGATTTTATTAAATCATCAAAAGAGGGAGCTGTAAATGATCCTGTTTTAATGAATGATAAATATGAACTAGTAAAAGTAATGCAGAAGCAAAAAGCTCCAGCAGGGGTATATGCTCGATTGATTGTTCTAGATTCTACACAGTTTTCAATAGCAGATAGTCTTGTAAAAGAAATTAATACGAAAAAAGCAGATTTCTCAAAACTCGCAAGACTTTATTCTAAAGATGAAAATTCTAAGAAAAATGGAGGAAATTTAGTTTATCCCTCAAAAAATGGAGGCTTAGACTCTCTTTTAACACCTTCTATCCTTTATGGAGCAGATTTAGATACTTTGATGTCTAAGAAAGCTTTGACAAAGAAAGCTTTTGTATGTGAAAGAGGAGTGAGTAAATTGATTTTACAAGTGGAAAAAATTGCACCTAAAGTAAATCAATATAAAATGGCTTACATTGCTATTCCAGTAACATTCTCGGATGAAACTTTCCAAAATATGTATACTAAAATGAATACAATTTTGGGAACGAACTCAACTTTTGAAGATATGGTTAAACAGGCTACAGAAGAAGGTTTAGATGTTCGTCGCAATATGTCTGTTAATTCATTTACAACTTCATTGGCTAATCTTCCCTCTTCAAGAGAAGTTGTAAGTTGGGCTTTAAATAATGAAGTTGGCTCATTTAATGATAAACTTTTCCGTTGTGGAGATTCTCATTTAGTGATTGCGTCTGTTTCAGCAAGACAAGAAGGGAAGTATCTACCTTTTGCAGAAGTAGAGGATAAGATCAAAGATCAGTTGATGATGATAAAAAGAGGTGAAAAGCTTGTTAAGAACTTAGAGGCTAAGAAATTAACAAGTCTAGAAGCTTATGCAGAGGCTTTAAAAACAAAAGTTGATACTTTAGTTGATGTAAGCTTTGTTTCAAGAGGAAGTGTGTCTCCAGAATTGTCAGCTCAAGCAATGGGTACAGCTATAGGTAAAATTTCTACGCCATTCCGTGCAAAATATGAAGTTGTAGTTCTTAAGCCATTAGAGCAAAAAGATTCGACTAATTCAGAATTGCAAAAAGCACAAATGGAGCAAATGAGAGTTTCATTAGGTCAAGGTATCGGTTATCGAGCTTTTTCAACTTTGATCAATGATATGGAGATTGAAGATAATAGAGCAAGATTTTATTAAAATTAGTTAGCATATTTCAAAAAGAGTCTTTACTTTCTTAAGGGGAGTAGAGATTCTTTTTTTTATAAAGATGAAGAGGATAGGAATTATTTCGGATACCCATGGGTATTGGGATGATAGGTTTATAGATCATTTTGCACAATGTGATTTTATTTTTCATTGTGGAGATATAGGCTCTCCTCAAGTAACCGATCAGCTTAAGGAAATCGCTCCATTGTATGCCGTTTCTGGCAATATTGATGGACACGATTTACGCAAGGAGTTTCCAGAATTTTTATTTACTCAAGTAGAGCAAGTTCCCATTTTGATGTTGCATATAGGAGGTTATCCAATGAAGTATCGAGCAGGAGTTTTACCTTTGCTAAAAAAATATAGACCCAAACTTTTTTTGTGTGGTCATAGTCATATTTTAAAGGTAATGCCAGATCCTAATCTAGGATTATTACATATCAATCCCGGAGCAGCAGGATTAGAAGGTTGGCAAGTGGTACGTACATTAGTTCGCCTAGATATAGAGGGAGAACAAATGAAAAATTTGGAGGTTATAGAACTTTCTTTTTAAGGATGATGGAAAAAAGATGCTAGATCAAGAAAAAACAAAAGAAGAACGTTTGCAACAATTAAGAGAAGAATCTATTTCTCGTCTCTTGTTTCGTTATGCATTACCCTCTGTAGTCGGCTCTGTCGTAACAGCTCTTTATAATATTGTAGATCGTATATTTATAGGGCAAGGTGTTGGAAGTGATGCCTTAGCTGGACTTTCTATCACTTTCCCCATTTTGATGTGTATGATCGCTTTTGGCTTACTCGTCGGGGCGGGAGCTTCTGTACGTATTTCAATTTCTATGGGTAAGGATGATCGTAGAGGAGCTTCTCGTATTTTAGCCAATTCAGTCTTTTTAACTCTAATTTTAAATTTAATTTTTACAATTTTGGCTCTTGTCTATATGGAGCCTTTGTTACGAATGTTTGGAGCTGGAGATACGATTTTACCTTATGCAAAAGACTATCTATATATAGTGTTACCAGCAAATATTTTTTGTGATTTAAGCTTTAGTTATAATGCTATAATGCGCTCTTCTGGATATCCATGGAAAGCGATGAGAACAATGTTAATAGGGGCATTTTTAAATTTATTATTAGATCCTATATTTATATTTGTTTTTGATTGGGGGGTGAAAGGAGCAGCATTAGCGACGGTTTTATCGGAAATTGTTTCAGCAGCTTATGTTGTGTCTCATTTCTTTTATCAGAAGCATATGGTTTCATTTTCAAGAGAATGGAGAGATTATATACCCAATAAAAAGATTCTATGGAGTATACTTTCAATAGGGCTATCTCCATTTATAATGATGATTTTAAATGCTGGAATCAATACGATAATGAATCGTTCTTTTGGTACTTATGCATCTTCGATTAAGGAAGCTGATCTTTCTATTGCAACTTTAGGAGTTATTCTAGGAATAACACAGCTTTTTATACAATTTATGCTAGGAATTTCAATGGGAATGCAACCCATTGTAGGTTATAATTATGGGGCAAAAAATTATCCGAGAGTAATAAAAACATTTCGTTTAGCTTTAGCTATTAATGTCTCTTCTGCAATATTGGGTTTTTGTATTGCTATTCTTACTCCAGAAGTTTTTATTCGTCTCTTTTCTAAAGATGTTGTTTTAGCTCAAATGTTAGAAGAAATGCTTCAAATTGTAATGTTTGCATTTCCTATGATAGGTTTACATTTGACAACAGTTCAATTCTTTCAAAGTATTGGTAAACCGATTAAATCAATGGCACTTACTTTGTCCCGTCAATTGATAGGTTTAATACCATGTTTATTGCTCTTACCTTTATATCTAGGGATAGAGGGCGTCTGGTGGGCAATGCCTATATCAGATATTGTTGCAGGGCTTGTTTCTCTAGCATTATTATTTTATCAAATACCTCGTTTAAAGTTATCTGAATAGGTATAAAAAAAGCTATTGAAAAACTTCAATAGCTTTTTTTCTTTTTAGGAAAAATAGAGCTAGATTACTTATGCACCTCTTTCCCTAGTAATGTTGCAGATGTTGCATTAAGTACCTCAACCCATACAAAACTTCCAATACGAGCTTTTTCTTTAGGAAATACGACCACCTTGTTTTGAGAAGTACGTCCGAATAGTTCGTTAGGAGATTTTTTACTCACCCCTTCAACAAGTACCTCAAACTGCTTGCCAATATCATTTTTATTTGAAGATAAGCTAAGTTGATTTTGTAAAGAAATCATTTCATTGAGTCTACGGAGCTTTATTTCTTCAGGAATATCATCCTTCATAAATTTAGCAGCATAAGTGCCAGGTCGTTCGCTGTATTTAAACATAAAAGCCGAATCAAAATGGACTTTTCTCATAATATCAAGTGTATCTTGAAAATCTTCCTCTTCTTCTCCACAAAATCCACAAAACATATCTGTTCCTATAGCACAATCAGGGATTAATTCTCGGATTACAGAGACTCGTTCAAGGTACCATTCTCGGGTATAGTTTCTCTTCATTAGTTTGAGGACTTTATTACTTCCACTTTGAACGGGTAGATGTATTTGACGACAGATATTGGGATATTTAGCCATTATTTTAATGGTTTTGTCACTCATAGCTTTAGGGTGAGGAGAAGTAAAACGAATACGCATTTTGGGGGCAGTTATAGCTACTGCTTCTAATAGATCGGCAAAATCAAAGGAAGAATTATCTTCTAATTTCACTTCATAAGAATTGACATTCTGTCCAAGTAGAGTTACTTCTCTGTATCCCAATTTGACCATTTCTTCTATTTCACGAATAATACTTTCCTTTTCCCGACTTCTTTCATGCCCTCTTGTATAGGGGACAATACAGTAGGAACAGTAATTATCACAACCTCTCATAATTGAGACAAAGCCTGTAATATGTAGTCCTGCCATTTTGAGGGGAATAACATCTTTATAGGTTTCTGTTCGTGAAAGGTCAATATTCATCGCTTTTTGTCCTGTTTCTACAGCGGCGAATAGATTGGGTAAGTCAGAATAGGCATCAGGTCCAGCAACTATATCAACACCATGATTTTCTATAAGATCTTCACGAACTCTTTCAGCCATACAACCTAGGACACCAATTATACTAGGTTTCTTAAATTTTCTTCTACAAGCTTTATAGAAATCAATACGATTGAGTACTTTTTTTTCTGCATTATCTCGAACTGAGCAGGTATTTATTAAAACGGCATCTGCCTCTTCAACGTTTTCAACGACATTGTATCCAGCCATTTGCATAACAGCTGCAACAACCTCTGAGTCGGCAACATTCATTTGACAGCCATAGGTTTCTACAAAAACACTTCTCATAGGTGGATTTTCCACTTTCTTAGTTTGTATTTCTAGATTCTCTTTCATTCCTTTTATGATAATCTTTCGGCAATACTTATTCTATTTTGAAAGTATTTTACTCAAAGATTTTGTATTCCTTATATTTTTTTATTTTATTCATTTTAAACAAAATCGTGCTTAAAATTGCATAAAAACATTCTAAAATTGAGTTTATTTACTGAATCGTCCGTATCTTTATAGTAGGCAAACTCACATACAAAAGTACAAAAGAGAAAGTTAAGAATTTGTATATAGAGCCGAAGACTATAAAAAAGAGAGAATAAAATAGAAAAAGATATGCTAAAAGACAAACTTATGACCGCAGAAGAGGCGGCAAAATTTGTAAATCATAATGATAATGTTGGCTTTAGTGGATTTACTCCAGCGGGAAATCCCAAGGTCGTTCCAGCAGAGATTGGAAAAAGAGCAATAGCAGAACATGAGGCAGGTCGTCCTTTTCAAATAGGGATGTTTACAGGAGCATCTACAGGCGATCGCTTGGATGGAGAATTAGCTCGTGCAAAAGCTGTAAAATTTCGTACACCTTATCAATCCAATAAAGATCTTAGAGCAGCAATTAATAAAGGGGAAGCTAAATACTTTGATATGCACTTATCTTTGTTACCTCAAGAGTTGCGTTATGGATTCTTAGGTGATGTAGATGTTGCGATTATTGAAGCTGCAGATGTGACAGAGGATGGAGAGATTGTTCCAACTTGTGCCGTAGGCATTACTCCAACTATTTGTCGTCTTGCCAAGAAAATTATTATAGAATTAAATGAAAATCATCCAGCAGCAATCCGAGGGATGCATGATTTAGCAGAGCCTGGAGATCCTCCTTACCGTAAAGAGATCCCTATTTATGCTCCAGAAGATAGAGTGGGTTTACCTTATGTAAAAGTTGATCCCAATAAGATTGTAGCTATCGTTAAGACAGATGCTTTGAATGATGATAGTAAGTTTACGCCTTTAGATGAAGTAACGAAAGCAATTGGAGATAATGTAGCTAAATTTTTGGCTGACGAAATTAAGTCGGGTCGTATCCCTAAGGAATTTTTACCTGTACAAAGTGGAGTTGGAAATGTTGCAAATGCTGTATTGGGAGCACTTGGAGAAAATAAGGATATTCCTCCTTTTAAAATTTATACAGAAGTTGTACAAGATTCTGTAATAGGTTTAATGAAAGAAGGAAAAGTAAAATATGTTAGTGGATGTTCCTTGTCTTTAAGCCGAGAAGCATTAGGAAAGGTTTATGCTGATCTAGACTTTTTTAAAGAACGTTTGCTTCTTCGTTCTATAGAGTATTCCAACAATCCTGAAGTCGTTAGAAGATTAGGATTGATAACGATCAATACTGCTTTAGAGGCAGATATATTTGGGAATATCAATTCTACTCATGTAAATGGCACAAGGATGATGAATGGTATCGGTGGCTCAGGAGACTTTACAAGAGCAGCTTATATCTCAATATTCACTACACCATCAACAGCAAAAGATGGAAAGATTAGTGCCTTCGTTCCTATGGTTTCTCACTTAGATCATAGTGAACATTCTGTGAAAGTTATCGTTACAGAGTATGGAGTAGCCGATCTTAGAGGTTTATGCCCAAGAGATAGAGCGAAATGTATTATAGATAACTGTGTGCATCCAGATTACAGACCTTTGTTGAGAGAATATTTAGAAAGAGCTAAGGAAGGACAAACGCCTCAAGATTTGGATAATTGTTTTGCTTTCCATAAAGCTGTCATAGAGCAAGGTGATATGCGTTTAGCAAAATATACCGATAAAAAGTGATAAAATATTCAAAAAAATATATGTATAGAAGAGAGACTTATTATTTAAGTCTCTCTCTTTTTAGAAAAATTAATAATTGGAGCTTTAGCTTTAGGGAAAAGAAGGAATCTTTATTATAACGAATACCTATATGGAGATTATAAATACAAAGATGAATAAAGAACAACTAATTATTTATCAAAAAAAATTAGTTGAATTAATGAAGGTTTTTATTGAATTTTGTGATGAGTATAATTTGATTTATTATGCTTGTGGAGGCACAGCAATAGGGACAGTCAGACATAAAGGTTTTATTCCTTGGGATGATGATATTGATGTATATATGCTTCGAGAAGATTATGATCGTTTCTTGTCTTTAGGACCTAAATTAAAAGGGACAAAGTATGAAATTCTTAGTTTAGAAGATTCCGAAGATTATTATCAAGTCTTTGCAAAATTTATAGACACTTCAACAACTGTTTGGGAGAATAAACAATACCCATCTGTAACGGGAGTTTGGATTGATATTTTTCCTCTAGATAGAGTTAATAAAGATTTTAAGAATAATAAACTTCTTATTTGTAGATATTATTGGGCTATAAATTGTTATAGAAGAGCGAATAACAAACATTCATGGGCAAGTTTTAAGGAAGACTTTCAGAAGCAAGGTTGGCTTGTTATTCCGTTGTTGCTATTTGATTTTTATGCAAGATTTATCAATCGTTTTTTTGGAAGTTATAGAAAAGATTTGTTGCGTTTGCTCAAGAGAATAAAACAACAAAAGGGCGACTATTTCTTTTGTTACGGAATCCGTACGATGAATAAGAATAAAATCTTTCCAAAAAGTTACTTTGCATCATATAGAGAAATGCCATTTGAAGACATTCAAATGAAGGTGCAAGTTGAGGTTGAAAATGCTCTTAATCAAGAGTTTGGAGATTATATGCAGCTGCCTCCAGAAGAGGAAAGAGTATCTCTTCATGGAAGTTATTATATAAACCTCAATGAAAGGAAAACGGTTGAAGAGATTAAAGATTTAATGAATAAAAAGCTGTAAGAAAGTTTATTTTCTTAGCATCTTTTTATAAATATAGGCTCTTAAAGAATTTGGCATTAATCGAATAGGTGTTCGTAGTATAATATTTAAGATAAAATCTTTGAAGGATAAGAAGCCAAGACGATAAAATGCTTTTTGAACTTTAATTTCACTTATAGCGTATTGCCATCCTCCTCTTCTTTTAAATAGATCTTTACTTATTTGCATATGTAAAATAATATCGGGAAGATTGGCAGCTTTAACTCCTGAAGTTAATAAGCGTATCCATAAGAAATAATCTTCATAATGGAAAGCTTCTTTGTAGCCTTCAAGTTTTAGTATAACTTCTTTCTTATATAGTACAGTAGGATGGTTAAAAGGACATCTTTTTTTTGCATAAGTCATAATAGCATCGTGCTCTATTGGAAGAATACGTTTTTGTTCTAAGTCTCCTACTTGAGATAGAAACTCGTCAATTTGTCCTCCCAAAATATCAATTTCAGGATGGGATTGGAGGAAGCTAATTTGTTTTTCAAATCGGTCGCTTGTTGCAATATCATCAGAATCCATACGAGCAATCCATTCAAACTTACAGTGTTGCAATCCCTCATTTAAAGCAGACGCTAAGCCTCTGTTCTCTTTAAGAACGACACGTTTAAAGATTGTTCCTAAATTCTTTTCCCAAGTATTGAGTACTTTATAAAGTTCATCACTTAAAGGTCCGTCTTCCACACATATAATTTCGTTCGGTTTAAGGCTTTGTTCATCCCAGATACTTTTTAAAGCTCTATCAAGGAAAATAGCTTTTTCTTTATGATAAACAGATAGTAAGACAGAAAATTTCATTGGAGGGTATCTAATAAAAAGTTATAAGTACTAGAGAATAAAAGAACAGGAATAGACAAGAGGAAGAAAGTCGCCATTTTGATAAATACTTTTCTTTTAAAGATTCTCATACCGAGACAAATAAAAGGTGAAGATGCTTGTATTAATAGCATCGCAAATCTTTCAAATCGGCCATCAGGAAACATTGCAAATAATACAATGCTTGCAATTAATAAGAAGGTCGCAAAATCCTTAAAGTTTGCAAGATATAAATAGAAGGCTACACCCGATAAAAATACTACATATATAAAGGTTAAGTTTCTTCCATCACTAAAACTTGCTGATTTTTGGGATGCAAAAAAGTACATTAAAATAAAAATAAAAAGTAAGGAGATGATCCATATAGCTTTTTTGCGAAAGAAAATGATAGGAGCAAAAAGGATGGTGACATTATGTGTTAAAAATGGAAGTATAGTTAATAGAAAAAGTCTCTTTATTTTAGGTTTCATTACATACAGAACCGAGAGAGCATATACTACAAAGCAAGAAGCAATGAATTGTCTTAATACATTCTCGTAGCCTAAAAAGGAAGGGAAACAGCTGTAATACAAGAAAACAAAAAATACAGGTAGTTTGAAATTTTTACAAGCTTGGATTATTAATAGAATACAAAGAGCATCGTAGACTAATAGGGTCAGTTCTACAGAATGAGTTATGTAGTTATAAATATAGGCACTCCCTAGCCAATAGAGGGGCTCTTTGATATAATAAAAGGAGGAGCTAAGCCATTGCATAGATATAGCATAGCTAATAATATCACTGTCAAAACCAGAATAACGTACAACGACCATCCATAAAAATAAGATGCAAAAAGAAAAGAACGAGGCTTTCTTAGAGATCGTTTTTTTTGTAAACGATGTTAAAAAAGTTATACTTAATAAAGTGATGAAAGCAACTAATTCCAAAATATTCCCTTTAAATTCGTTTATAAAAATCTAAATATTGTGTTCCTGTATATTTAGAAGAAAATTGGGTTAAACAATCTTCTTTATCCCATTTGATTTCTTCATCAAAGTTAAAATCATCTTTCATAATAATGCTATTTGGGAGGACTTCTTGTAGTTCTCTAAATACAGGAATATCCGAAAGAATGGCTTTACATCCACAAAGAATAGCTTCAATAACCGATAATCCGAAGCCTTCACTTTTAGAATTGGCAATTATATAATCGGATATTTGATAATATTTCTCAGGATTGGTAACTCTTCCTAGAAAGGTGATAAAGGGATAAGCTGCAATCTGTTTTTTTATATTTTCGACTTCTTGATCCGAACCATATCCTAAGATGAGTAATTGGTCTTTTTCAGTATGTGCATGACTTATAAACCAATTAATCAGCTCAGGAACTCTTTTTAGTTTATAAAAAGAACTACAACTGATAAAAATTCGGGAGTTTTTCCCAATTTTTAAACTTTCTCTGAGTTCTTGTTTATTGTAATCTTCTGTAGTGAAAAATCTACTTGTATCAATACCATTGTAAATAACCTTTTTGTTAGAAAAGAAAAACTTGCCCTTATTGTATACAGTGTTTGAAATTGTTACAATTTTAGTTTTACTAAGTTTCAAAGCACTAAGATGTAGTAAGGCTTGAAAGTAGCCTAATATCCATCTGTGTGATGGGTAATCTTGAAAAGCAATGTTATGTATCGTAGATACACATTTATATTTTTTAGCAAGAAAATAGCAACAAATGTCAGGAAGCATACAATGAGAATGAAGAATTATATTATCTTCTTTAGCATCATTTTGAATTATTTTATCAATAATTTTAGATTGTTTATAAAGAGTTCTCAAAGAAGTTTTTTCAGCAATTTCATAAATATTGAGACGACCTAAACATAAACTAAAACGATTTAATGCTTCTTGGTTGTCAGTTTTTCGTAAAGCAATGAGACGAATTTTTAGTTCTTTATTTTCTACTAAACTTTTACATAAAGAAAGGACTACTTGTAAAGGTCCAGATAAGGTCATTTTAGGAACTATAAAATAAAGAATCATATTATTATTTTTACTTATTTATTCCTAGAAGAGTTTCGATTTGAATTGCTACATCATGAATATCGTAGCCTTGTTTTTTGAGATCTTTATAAGATTGCTCTCTATTTAAATTAGGCATTGTTGTTTGTATTTTCTCCACCCAAGGTTTAATATTGTCGATAGGAAGAAAAGAACAATCTTCTGAAAGTTGACATTCTTTAGAAACATTTTGAGAAACAAGGCAAGGAATTCCTGAAGTCTGAGCTTCGACTAAAACAATAGGGAAGCCTTCGTATAATGAAGGGAGACAAAAAACATCTGCCGCTTGAAATAGTCTATCAACATCATCTCTTAAGCCTAAGAAACGGACTTTTGGACTTATTTCTAAATTTTCAACTTTCTGTTCCAAGTCTTTTCTTAACGCACCCTCTCCTGCAATTAAAAGAAAGGCATCAGGTCTTGTTTTCAAAAGTTCAAAGAAAGCATCAATTAAAAAGGCTTGATTTTTAACTTCCGAGAGCCTTCCAACGGTTAAGAGTACGAGCTTATTTTCTAAAGAAAGAGCTTTTCTATATTCTTCTCGGATAGAACTTTTAAATTGAAATTTATCAAGATGAATGCCATTATTAATAATTGTGTAAGGTGTTTTTCTACCCCACAACCAATCACCAGCTTTTTGAGAGCAGCACCAATGAAAATCGGTAGCTTTTATATATCGCCTTCTGTTTATTTTATGGATGAGGTTGGCAAGATAGCCCTTTAAACTATTTCCAAAAACATGCTTGCTACTATGGGAGTGTACAATAATCTTAGCAGAAGAATATTTTTTTATAGTTTTAATCAAAGAAAAATTGTGCAAGAGAGTAGTATTTATCCAAACAAAATCATAATTTTCCTTTTGTAATAAAGCTTTTACTTCTTTTTTAAAAAGCAAGGGATTGTTACGATAAGAAGATATTTGTTTTATATGGATATTTTTTTTGTTAAGGTTATTTATATATGAGCAATTCTCCCCTGTTAAAAGGATGTCAAATTGATGTTGCGAATGCATCTCTTTAATAAAAGATGTCGTAATTATTTCTGTACCTCCCCAACTATTAGAAGAGAATCCATATATTAAAAACTTGCTCATAATCTATTTCTTTTCAGATTTAGGTAATAGGGCCTTTTTTCTTTTCAATTTTTTTATAAAGATAATTACAAAAATGAGTTCCAGAATCTCCCAAAAAACGAAACTATAATATTATTAATAATTCCCCTTTCATAAATTCCACTTAGACTTTATATAAAAGAGAAAAGAGCGAAAATCCCAAGCTCCAATCATTTTTAATAAAAAATTAATCTTGAATTTAAGAGATAAATTGTTACTTGATTTTGTGCTGTAAAATAGGACTCTTAAATAATTTTTTAGATAAAAAAGGTGAGGGGCAAATTGCTTTATCTTTTGTTTTGTTTCTTTATTTGTGATAAACGTGGAAATAATGATTAAGTTTCCTAATAAATAGTATTTCTTATATTTTTTATAGAGATTTTTCTCTTTAAGGAAAGCATCGGTGCTTTCTACGAAAAACTGTATATGATTGAGAGTCTTTTCGTTGAATTCTTGCTTACAGATAGAATTTTCATTCTCTTTCCAATAATGAAGGAAAGCTCTTGGAATATAAGTGATAGAAGAGGCTAAAGCATAGGTTCTAATTGCAAGATATCTGTCGTCCAAATGGTTAATTTGATCAGCTGGATAAATGTTGTTTTTAATACAGAAATCCCTTTTAATTAATTTATTCCAAAGAACATGGACAGACTTTACGCACAACAGGTCTTTAAAAAACTCTTTAGCTTCTATTTGTTCTGTTTGTTTTTTGTAAATGTCTCTCCCATTATAGCTTAAAAAATAGTCTGCACAAACAATATCGGAATTTGTTTCAATGGCTTTAGAATACATAGAAGAGACCATATCTTTTTCACAAAAATCATCAGAATCAATAGAGATAAAATAGTCAGCTCTAGTATGTAAGAATCCCGTTTTTCGGGCAGAACTTGAACCTTTGTTCTCAGAGTGATGAAGAATTGTAGTCTTTGCTTTTCTGTTAGGATATTGTTCTATAACTTGTTCAAGTATAAGAACAGAATCATCGGGAGTTGCGTCATTTACAAATATATACTCAATATCCTCAAAATCTTGTTCAAATAGACTTTTTGCACATCGTTCTATAAATTTAGATGTTTTGTAAATAGGAGTTATAATTGCAACTTTAGTCATTTTATGGTAGAAATTATATTTTTAAATTAGGTCAAAGTTAATAATTTTTTAGAAAGATAGGGAAGTCATATTTAGATTAAAGCAAGATAAATCACTACGACTCTTTGCTTTTACTACTGTTTTATTATATTTGCTTAAAGTTCTTAAGAGTTTGTATGTTTTTAAGAATTTATTTTAATAAAGGATATAAATATTTATAAATAAAAGGAATAATGGTACAAATGAAAAGAGTGTTTTTACTCTTAGTTTTAGGAGTAACATTGTCGTTTTTGAAGTCTGAGAAACTCAAAGCTCAAACTCCACAAGCGGCGAGTACGAGTGAGTCTTTAGAACTTTTGGAAGATAACTTCTTCTATGAGTTTAAAGATGGAAAGCCCACAGCTTGGCTTGTAGAGGGTGCTACGACTGAAGTAACAGGTGGAAAGTGTTATAATAGTAGCACTGGCTCTGCCTTGGGATTAGTTACAACAGAAAAAGAAGGTTTTGTTAAGCAAATTGTAGATCTTACAAAAGAAGCTTCTGTTGTTAAGAAAGGGGATGAATTACAAGGAATGATCCATTATTGTACAGATGCATCAGAGCGTAAGGAAGGACCTTTTCGTTTGGCGTGTCAATTCTTAGACGCTCAAGGACAAGCAATCCAAATAGAAGAAAGTAATTTGATTAATAATTCAAAGCTTTATTTTGGAAGAAAGAAAACGTATGGAGAGTTCAAGTTTAGAGTTGTTGTCCCAGAAAATGCGACAAAGTTTGAATTTGTTATTTTGGTAGACAAAAATAGTTCTGTTCGTTTAGATGATTTTAGTCTTTTGCGTTTGGTAGATGCAGATAAAACTGCATTTATAAGTCTTCTTCCTCAGTATGCTACTATTGAAGGAGCTGTTGGAAAGAAACAAGAGATGGTAATGGCTTTTCAGGGTCTTCACTTGTCAGAAGATGTGACGGCTTCTTATTCAGGTAATGGAGGTTTCCAATTAGCTGAAGCAACGCTTCCTAAAGCAGGAAAAACAATCGCTACAACTTTGGCTATTACTCCTTCTAAGAAAGGGGTTTATCTTATGGGGCGTTTTGGAGGAGGAAAGTTGACCTTTTCATCTTCTTCAGGAGTAGCTTCACAATTTTTAGCTAATCTTTATATAATGGATCCCGCAAGTCCTCCTACTTTAGGTTTAAAAGAAGAAATAAAAGCCTTCTTAGTAGAGCCTGAGAAAACTCAAGATTTGATGTGTGAGTTAAGCACTGCAGGAATAATTGACCATGTCAAGTTGCGTTTAGAGAATAATGACAAATTTGCATTTAGACTTAATACGACTTTTCTTTATTACAGTTCTTATCAAGAAAAATTATTGGCAAATAAATTTCGTTTAACCTTTGCTCCTAGAGAAGTAGGAGAGTATAAGGCTACCTTGGTTGTTACAACTAGTATGGGGAAAGATCTTCGTGTTGAGTTAAGCGGAAAAGCTGTTAAGATGAACGGAGATTTGATGAGTGAGCAATTTAGAGCAGATAATGCTTTAGATCCACGATTTGTAGGAAGAGATGAGTGGAAAGATTTTCACAAATTTGATTTAGGCTATTGGTATTTAGAAGGAAAATGGTTAGAGTCAGGAAAAGTTGCAATAAAAAGTCAAGGAATGCTTGCTTTTGATGAGTTGTTTCCTAATGGTCTAAAAGAAGTTAAAGTAGAATCTCCAGCAGGAAGTGAAATCTTACAAGGAGAGTATTCTTTAGATGGAGGAGGACACTGGGTCGCTCTACAAAGTCCAGTTGCAGGACTTTATACGGTCAATCAAACACGTCCAGTATGGCTCCGATTTATAAATAAATCAAATGGGGAAGTTGAGTTAAATAAAGTTACTTTCACTCCTTATACAGAAGAGCTTCGCACGAAATTTGCAGGTATCGAAGAGGCTGTTTTACTAGGAGCAGATAAAACGGCTCAAACTCTTTTGAATGAGAATTTCAATGCATCTCGTCACACACGTCATTTTTCGTTACCTAATTGGCAAAATATTATTATCGCAGGTGATATTCCCGCTCAAGCTTGGCATCAAAAAGATAGAGCAACAGGTAATGTAGAAGAAATTTGTCCTCGTTTTTGTTTTATGAAATGGGGTAAAACAGATGATCGTCCACATCAAGCATGGTTGCTTTCTCCAACATTAACACTAGATGGAGCTAAATCAAAGATTGTAACCTTCCGATTGCGTTATCAGACTCCAACACCTCAAGGACAAGAAAAATTTGGTTTCTATATTCTTGCAGAAAAAGAGGGAGCATTGAAATCAACTTATGTTGAGTTAAAAGACTTTATTTTGCCAACTGTTTCTTTTGATGCGGACCAATGGTTGGACTTTTTTATCAATTTAGATAAATTAGACAAAAACATTTTTGGGGAGAAATTCCATTTGGCTTTTTTCTTAGATAGTAAGGTGGGAGGTAATGCGACTTCTCTAAACTTTATGATTGATGATGTGACTTTTGGTAGAGATGATTTCCCTATCGTAAATGTAGACAAAGAAATGTTGAAGTTTTCGTTTATTCCAAAGGTGAAGACAGAAGCTCAAGAGTTAAGTTTTACTACAGAGAGAGCTAAAGATCCTATTAATTTAATAGTCGTGCCTCAAAAGAAAGTTTTAAGTTTTGAACTGTCTGAAAGCAGACTTCCTAGTCAAGGAGGTAAAGTTGACGTAACTTTCAAGAGTGATAAGAAGGAAGATCAGGCAGCAGCCATATTGGTTCAAATGCGTGGAGCAGAGCCTAAACTTGTACGTCTTTTGGCTCAGAAAGTAAATTCTATCTGTCCTTTGACAGAAAAGACTTCTTTAACAATTTATCCAACAAGAGTTGTTAATGATTTACATATAGCTGGAGATTATGCTTCTTATGCTATTTATACTCTAAATGGAGAACGAGTGGCAGAAGCTAAGGCTACTTCTCAGATTTCTGTGGCAGAGCTACCAGCAGGAAATTATATGATACGCTTGTATGTTGAAAACGAGGGATGTAAATCTTTGATGTTTGAGAAGAAATAAAATTTTAAAAAATAAAGAGAAAGTGATGTCTTATCTCTTTTTCTGAAAGTAAAAACTCCGTAAAGTGTTGTAGAGCTTTACGGAGTTTCTTTTTTAGATGAATTGGAAAATTTTTATTCTGTGTTTGAGATAATGTCTATTCCAAATAAGGATTCACATTCTTTTTCTAATCGTTCTTTATGAGCAAGTCGTAGGGAACAGAAAAGTATACTCTTACCATCTTTAAAATCTTGATTTAGAATTTGAGCATCAACTTGTTTGAGTATATACATTAACTTTCCTGTTAGATTGGGGTCAAGTTGAATTTCAAGTTTTTCTTCTAGGACTATTTCTTTTTTAGGAGCTTCTTGAAGTACAATTTTTGCACCTTCCTTATAGGCTTCTATCAGTCCACCTGTTCCAAGTTTTACTCCACCAAAATATCGAACGACAGCAACCAGTACATCGCTGAGGTTGTGCGAAAGAATTTGTCCATAAATAGGACGTCCAGCTGTGCCAGAAGGCTCTCCGTCGTCATTTGCACGATTTTCGCCCCGATCCTGTCCTAATGCGTAAGCCCAACATACGTGAGTTGCATCAAAAAATTCTTTTTTTAAGTTTTGGATATGTTCAAGGGCTTCGTCAACTGATTTTATAGGAAAGGCAAAGGCTGTAAATTTACTTCTTTGAATGGAGTATTGCTCTTTGTGATTTGAAGCGATGGTATAGTAAGAATCTTCCATAGATATAATTACCCTAAAATAAAAAAAGGTAAGCTCAATAAATGAGTTTACCTTCTTCTTTTTTTGTTAAGGGTGAGCAATGGGGGTCGAACCCACGACCTTCGGAACCACAATCCGACGCTCTAACCAACTGAGCTATGCCCACCGTATGACTTGTTGAAAAAGAAGCTTTTTCTCAAGTGCGAAGCAAAGGTACAAATTTTTTTTGATTTTGCAAATTTACTTCTAAATATATCGTATCAAGTAAATAAAAACGAAAGAGGGTAAGGAAAAATAGTCTCGTATGCAAAATCAAAAAGTCTAGTTATCATTTTGATGGCTACATACTAAGAAAATTATTTTTTTTAATGAAGGAAATAGTTTTTGTAGATTTTTGTTATGTGTAAATAGTATTTTAATATGTTATTGTATTAAATTGTTTTTTTGATGAATATTTTTATATTATAAATATAAAGTGGATATATATATGCATTTTTTTTATCTTTGTGCGAAGATTAAAACGAAAATGTATTAGATAAGACTCAAAATAATATGAATGTAATGAAAGCAAATATAGGATGGTTTTTATTGACTGTCTTAGCTTGTGGATGTTTCTTTACTGCAAAAGCAGAAGGACTAAAAGAAGGGATGAAACCTAGTGCTACAACACCTAGGGTAGTTATAGAGGCTGAAGCTCCTCTTAATGAATATGCTGTTTGGACTATTGGTCTAGGGGGCGAAGAAAAAGATTTAGATCAAATTTGGATTGATTTGAATGATAATGGGGTTTTCGATAAAGGCGAAAAAGCAAAAATAGATAAGGAAGAACCTCGTTCGTTTGAATATAAAAAGACGACAGATCGTATCACTATTTATGGTGCAATTAATAAACTAGCCATTAATTTTTCACAAGTGACAAAAATAGATCTTTCTCAAAATTCTGATATTGAAGATTTAGATTGTTATAAGAATTTTATAGGAGAATTGGATCTTTCGAATTGTTCAAAGTTGAAGAAGTTGGAATGTCAAGACAATAAACTAGCTAAAATTATTTTGCCTAAATCTTCAGATTTTTCTATTTTGAGATGTTCAAGTAATGGATTGACAAGTTTAGATCTTTCCTATTTTACTCAATTGGAAGAATTGCAGTGTGATAGAAATGTATTAACCCAATTGATCCTACCTGCTTCATCGCAACTTAAAAAATTGGTTTGTTATGAAAACATCCTTTCAGGAAAGGTTATGACAGACTTGATGAATGCTCTACCTCAAAGAGAGAGTGCAGATGAAGCTTTGTTGCAAGTTTATAACTCTTTACCAGAAAATGGACAAAAAGATAATAATATTTGTTTAGTTTCAGATGTAAATGTTGCCAAGGCAAAGGGCTGGAAAGTGTATGATTTTAAAGCTTATGAAAATAAAGGTTTAAATACCTATGCTGGAGTACAAGCGTCAAATCAAGATGTAGAATGTATTACGATTGAGAGAAGTGATAATTCGGGTGATTGGAGATTGATGATTAGCTCTGATGTAAAAGAAGATATAAAGACTCTTTGGGTTGATATAAATGGAAATGGAGTAAGAGATACAGGTGAAGACGTTACTCTTTTCAATAGGGTTGAAGACTTTAGTAATAAAGAGAAAAAGATTACCATTTATGGAAAAGTTGGCTTCTTAGATTGTTCAAATATAAAAGTTACTTCTGTAGATGTTTCAAAAGCCAAAAGTCTAAAAACCTTACAAGCTTGGGGGAATGACCTTACCAATATAGATGTGTCTCAAAATCCTAAATTAATTTGCTTAAGTGTACATCATAATCCTCGTTTGGAAAAAGTGAATGTGCTAAATAATCCAAAATTGAATACCATTGCAGTGGGGAATACAAAAGTTTCTTCTTTAGATTTAAGTAAGGCAACACGTCTTCAAGCTCTTTTGATAAGTGATGCCAACTTTTCATCTTTAGATTTAAGTGTTTGTAAAAATATGACGCTTCTAGATGCTCCCAATAATAAGATTGCTTCTTTGAAACTTCCTAAAGAAGGGACATTGGTAGAGGTTAATCTAATGAATAATAAATTGCGTTCATTTTCAACTAAAGGTCATACAAGATTGATGAAGTTAAATATAAGCTTTAATAATCTTGAGGATGGTAAGGTTGATATATCTGCAAGTCCTCAATTGATAGCTCTTCAAGTAGGAGGAAACCATAAAATGACAAGTTTAGATTTATCAAAGCAAAAATATCTAACAGAATTAGAGTGTGGAAATTTAGGAATGAAAACCGTAGATGTTTCTAGGCAAGAGTTTTTAAATTTCTTAGATTGTGCAGGAAGTGGATTCACATCCTTGGATATATCTAGAAATAAAAAATTAAGCTTCTTATCGACATTTAATTCTCAGCTAGGAGAAGCGGCAAATAATAAGATCGCAGAAGATTTAGCTGCGAAAGATTTTACAGGGGAAAATGCAAAAGATCCACTTGCTTGGATGGCAATTAATACAAAAAGTAAAGAAGAAAAAAATGTTGTTTCAACTTTTGCGGTAGAAGTTGCAGAGAATAAAGGTTGGTTAGTCTTTGATTATAAAGGAGGTGTAAATGGAGGTCGTAATCCTTATGCAGGTACAGATACAGCCGTTAAATCTGTAAATAGGGGACGTGTATCTTTATATCCTACTTATGCTCAATCGCAAATAGAAATTGATTTAGAACAAGCTCAAGGCATCACGATTATTAGTGAAAGAGGAGAAGTTGTAAAACAAGACTTTTTAGCAGCAGGGCATACAAAAATAAATATCTCTTCTTTTGCAGAAGGTTGGTATTTTGCAAAAATAGGAGAACAAGTATACTCTTTCTTTGTAAAACGATAATTGAAAATAAGAGAAGTGTTGGAGTTTGTTCTCCACACTTCTTAGTATTTATATATAAGTATAAAATCTCAAATTAAAAATATATGAAAAAAACAGTTACTTTTTTATTAGGACGATTAGGAGTTATTTTCTTATTGTCGTATGCTATGACATTTGTAGCACAAGCTCAGGAAGCTGAAGATAAACCTGTAAAAAAAGGTCTTATCACCTTGGAACTTAATGCAAAACCTGGGGATAAATTGAAGGTTTGGTCTTGGACAGAAGATAAAAAACCTATTAAAATTAAAGGTTTTGAAGGAGCAACAGAGGCATTACATGCAAAAGAAAATATCTTGACGATCAAAGAAACTACTGTTTCTTTTGAAGGTGATTTTGAAACTTTTAATATTGGTTATTCAACTAATGTTGACAAAATAAAATCAATGAAAGTAGAGCATGCTCCTCATTTGGGACGTCTTTTTGTCCAAGAGATTAAGCTTAAAGAATTAATTATCAAAGATGCTGTTTATCTTGCGAATTTAGATGCTTATGATAATGGATTAGAAAAATTTGAAACAGAAAATGTCCCTGATTTACGTGGAGTACGTATTGAAGGGAATAAATTGAAAGAACTCAATTTTACAAAAGAGAAATTGTATGAATTGCGTTGTCAAAGAAATCAATTAACATCTATAGATTTGAGTAATAGTCCTATACTATATCAATTGAATTGTAATGATAATAAATTAGAGACGATTAATTTAAGTGGCTGTCCTAAGTTGGAACTTCTTTATGTTCATAATAATAAATTGACCACTTTAGATGTTTCTAAAAATCCTAAAATCACAACGATTTCTTGTGAAAATAATAAGTTGACCACTTTAGATTTTTCTAAAACACCTATGTTGGGAGTATTATGGTGCTTTGCCAACAATTTAGGAGAAAAAGGGGTAACTGATATGTTTCGTTCTTTTGTAAAGGATGAGAATGCTGTAGGTTGGAGTAGTTGTTATGTAATTGACTCAAAAAATCCTAATGAAAAGAATTTATGTTATAAAGATCAAGTAGCTCTTGCAAATGATAAGTATTGGAATATTTATGATATGGAAGGAAGTGAAAAAGGAAAACTTTATAAAGGAGCTTCTCGTCCAGCAGCCAATGCTCAAATTGCTGCAGAAGATCGCTTGTCTTCTTTTAGACTTGTAAAAAATGGTTTCCAAGTAACAATTGAGATGCAAGAAGGTGCAAATGCTAAGGAATATGCTTTATATTCTTTATCAGGAGTTTTACTTAAAAATGCAAGAATTATAAATCAAAAAGCGTCTTTTTCTGCAGAGCAACTTCCTGTAGGAGTTTACCTTATAAAAGTAGGGAAAGAAGTTAAAAAAATAGTATTGTAGTTAATTAAACAAATAAAACAAAATGAAAAAACTTTTATTATTATGTGCTTTAAGCCTATCCATCCTAGGAGTTTGGGCTCAAGAGAGTGCTAAAAAATATGAATTTACGAATAAGGTTGAAGTCCTTATTCGTAAGGGAGCAAAGTCTGTAAACTTAGAATTTTCCGCATCAGCAGATATTCCTGTATTTGTTGATTGGGGAGATGGAAAAATCGAAAAGTTTGTTGATGAAAGTGGAAATGTGTCTGTTTCATCATTGACGGGTTCAATAACTTTGTCTGCGACTATGAAGCATGAGTATGCAGAACCATTAAAAGAAAATGCAAAAGTTACGATTGAGGGAAAAGATTTGTTAGGCTTAAGTGCTGGATATTATTTTAGTATAGCAGACGACTTCAAACAACCCCATATTGGTTTTGGAGAAATTGATGCTCCTAAATTAAAAGCATTTGTATTTTATTCTTCAACGGGTAATGCAACTTATACTTGTAAATATTCAGATCAATCCATCGTAGATTTGTCAAAATGTTCTAAGTTAGAGTATGTGCTTTTAGAAAATGTTCCTGCACTTAAACTAGATCCCGCAAGCAAACTAAAAGCAATTTGCTTACGTTCTTTTAAAGACCTGAAACACGAAGACTATGCAGCAGTATCAGAGTTAGATATTGCACCTTTTACAACTTTGACGAGAGTGCATATAGAAAGTCAAAATATCGAAGTTTTAGATTTTTCTAAGACTACAGAAATGAAAGACTTAAAAATTGAATACACCCCTATAAAAGCTGTGGACTTTTCAAAAATGACGAAGCTTGAATATATAAAAATTCGTCACTGTATGAAAGATGGTCTTCCTACATTAAGTAGTGTTGAACTTCCAGTTTTACCTAAATTGAATAATCTATTTTTATCTTTTAACCATTTAAAATCGTTAAAAGGATTTAAGAATGATATACGTAAAAATTCTCCTAGAATTTATCATGTAGAACTTCAAGGAAATGAGTTAGGGTATAATGATTTACCTCCAGTAAAAGACGGTGTTGTAAAAGATTCGTTCTATTGGCAATATGCTTATGCGATTCCTGAAGCTAAGGTAGATAGTAAAAATAGGACAATTGATCTTTCAGATGTAGCAGTTGTAACTTCTGGTAGAACTAAAGAGAATACAACAATTACTTGGTTTACTTATGATGAAGCAAGTAAAGAAGAAAAAGCTATAGAGGAAGCAATGTATACTGTTAAGGATGCTAAGTATACTTTCAAAAAAGAAGTTTTTGGAGGTAAGAAAAAAGTTGTTGTTTTTGCAAAATTAAAAAACACGCTTTTCCCTTATATGCATAATACATCTGAAGATTTAGACAACTTGAAATTAGTAGATACTTATCCAACAACTCACGTAACTTTTGCTGAAAAATGTCTTGTAGTAGTAGAGAAGAATGGAGAAGGTACAGTAGAATTAAAAGTTGCAGGAGAAAAAGTTGAAAGTGGTGCTCAAATCTATGCAGGTACAGAAGTTGAAATTATAGCAACTCCAGCTAAAGGCTTTAGATTAGAAGTGTTGAAAGCTAATAATAAGGACATAAAAGAAGCTAAAAAGTTTGTAGTAGAAGATGCTACGAATATTTATGTTGTCTTCAAGAAAGACAATGCTATAGCTTCTGTAGATAAATCTGAATTGAGTATTTATCCTAATCCAGCTTCAGATAAAGTTGCTGTAAAGGGACTAAAAGCAGGAGTAGAAGTTAAGATTTTTACAGTAGGAGGTAAATGTGTAGAGCTTCAAAGAGCGAATGCTCAAGGAGAGCTAATTCTTAATGTTCGTAGCTGGTTATCAGGTTCATATATTGTTGTAGCAGGTGAGCAAACAAGTACATTGATTGTTCACTAATAAGCATTATAAAAAGTGTCAGAAATATTTCTCGAAATAGAGAGAGCTTTTTGGCACTTTCTTTTTTTAGACTATACCTTTTTAATAGAATTTTTATGAGGAAATTTATTTTATCAATTGTATCATTTTTCCTTTTTTCGTCTTTGTTGTGGGCAGATCCAATTTCTTCACAACAAGCAAGTCGTATCGCAAGGAAATTTTTAAATGCACATTCGTTATTTAGAAGTTCGGATGATATACATTTGACTTATACACATTTTAAGAAATCAAGTTTGCGTTCAACAGAAGATGATGCTCAAGCTTATTATTATATCTTTAATAGAGGGGAAAATGATGGATTTATAGTAGTCGCAGGAGATGATAGGATGTATGAAGTTTTAGCCTATTCAGATCAAGGACATCTTGACCACAAAAATCTCCCAGTACAAGCAGCAGCATGGTTTTCAGCATATGAAGAGCAAATTACACAATTGCTTATTTCTAAGGTGAAAAAGATTGATGTTGCTACGACCTTTCGAGCAACTCAAGGAAGCGTTGCTCCACTTTTAGAAAAAGACCAAATTCGTTGGGATCAAACTTATCCTTATAATTCAGAATGTCCTAAAGATCCTAATAAAAAAGGAAATCCTCGTTCTGCAACAGGTTGTGTCGCAACAGCAATGGCACAAATTATGCGTTATTATAAATGGCCAGAGCAAGCAGAAGGTTCTATAAAATATGTTGATGCAGGAAGCTCTTCTTCTATCTTTGGATCCAAAGGCACTCCTGTAGAAAGAGAGATAACTTTTGGAACTGTTTATGATTGGGATAATATGCCCGGAACATTTGTAAAAGATAATCCTAAGGAAACAGAGCAAGCAAAAGCTATGGGTATTTTGCTAAGAGATGTAGGCTATTCTGTTCGAATGCAGTATTCAGCAGATTATAGTGGGGCTTTTAGTTTAGATGTTTTGCATTCTTTCCCTACATTTTTTAAGTATAAAAAAGATCTTCAATTATTAGAAAGAAATGCTTTCTCTGAAGCAAAATGGAAAGAGTTAATCCGAAGAGAATTAGATGCCGCTCGTCCTATTTATTATACAGGTATTGGAGAAGGTGGTCATGCATTTGTTTGCGATGGTTATAATACGGATGATTTCTATCATTTCAATTGGGGATGGTCAGGAATTGCAAATGGTTACTTTCGTCTAGAGGCTTTAAATCCTACATATTTGGGTACAGGAGCTGGATTAGGAAAATATAATTTCTTACAAGAGATTATTATTCATATTTCTCCTAATAAAGATGGCTCAACGCTTAAAGCTCAAGAGATGACAGCTCCATTAGCTGGAGTTAGATATAATTTTGACTCAATAGCTCAAAGCTTAAAATTAGATGTTACCGCTTTTCAGAGATTTAAAGAAGAGCAAGAAGTTTTTGTAAAAGGCTTTTTAAAAGATGACAAAGGAGTAATCTTATCTGAAACTTCCGTAAGATCTACAATTATGGAGGGGAACTATGAATATACTTTTAGCTTATCATTGACTTCTTCAGATTTTTCAAAATTAAAAGATGGGAAATATACATTCTTTGCTCAATGGGCTTTAAGTAAAGATGGGGAATACAAAGATTTTTCAAGTGTTATAGATGAACCTCTTTTTGTGCTTTTGGATGTAAAAGGAGGGGAAATTACTTCCTTAAAATATGATGTGCCAGAAGTTCCAATTCGTGTCGTAGAAGGATCCGTAGATGTTTCTAAACTTTATGCTTATGATGCGAGTGAAGTTCGTTTGAGTATCGAGAATTTAAGTGATAGAGAATATTATGCTCCAGCTTCTGTGATTATTGCTAAAGATATCTGTCCTTCTACAGGAACAGTTGCAGATTGTACAGAAAAGGAACTTCAGAGACCTAAAAAAGAGCCCCATACGAGTAAGATGGTATTAGTTATCCCCCCTAAATCAACGAAGGAATTTGTCTTTCCAATAAGAGGAATTGATATTCCTATAGGAAATAGGGTTAATATCTTCTTCCATTATCCTCACACACGATTTAATTCTCCAATTAAAGATTTAGGCTTTTTCTCTTTTCGAGAAGAGTATTCCAAGGCAGCTGTAATAGCATCTCATATAGAATTAAAAAAAGCAGAAGAAGCTAAATATTCGGCTTTGGTTGTTAATCCAAAATCAACTGTTCGAGGAAAGATTAATACTTCAGGATTTATACAAGAAGCACCTTCTTTTATTATCCATAATAAAGGAGCAAAATTTATAAATACCTATCCAGATATACGAATTGTTGCTGTGTTATATAATCCTCTTATTTCTTATAATAGAATTATAGCGGTTAGTGAAAATGCTTTAGAGGGAGATATAGAAGCGGATCAAAAGATTGAGTTTACTCCTCGTTTTGATACTTCTAAAGGAGATTTGAAAGGGATGACAGGACGAGCTTGTTTAATATAT
>PDWI01006218.1_pt1 | contig 38459 bp, 30 predicted proteins | sample 1430891 | NCBI WGS metagenome assembly PDWI01 (sample SAMN01162508, study PRJNA174530) | Oral metagenome, whole genome shotgun sequencing project. | biome: Marine environment; feature: Marine mammal; material: Swab sample of the gingival sulcus; isolation source: swab sample of gingival sulcus... | reverse complement strand
TGACGCATTCCGTCAATATCCGTTTGGCCTATTATCCCCCTTATCACAGCAAATACAATCCGATAGAAAGAGTTTGGGGGCGATTGGAGCAATATTGGAACGGTGGAGTTCTGGGTGATATAGATAAAGTTCCGGGATTAGGCAGAACAATGACGTGGAAAGGATGTCGCCCTGTTGTTCAAATGGTCGGGAAAGTTTACCATAAAGGGGTCTGTTTAACCAAAAGCGCAATGAAAATGGTAGAAGATAAACTTATTCGTATCAATGGGATTGCAAAATGGGCTGTTGATATCCCATGTCGGCCTGATTTAAAATGAGAGATTTTATTTTGATCTTGTGCCTTACTGTATCCGTAGGTAATCTTCAAAGGGGGATCATGGTAATCTAATGTTTAGTGGGATTTGTATGGGCAGGGAGGATAAAATGGGGTTTTGCTATTTACGCGGCAAATCCTATAAAAATTAAACCTGACCCTGAGATAACCCCACATTAGAGACAATCAATAGATTGATAAAAATCAGGAAACTTTAGTTAAATTTTATAAGCATACTCATTTTGTTAGTTTAAAATATCTTCAAAAAAAACTCTAACACCATGGTCACAGAAAATAAGGAAATATCCCGTCTTACCCAGAGTCCATCGCCGGGAACAGCCCAGGTCTTATTCTGCGGAGATGTTGTCATTTTCACACTTTGCGTATCCCCTGACACGCCGGGTCGTGCCTTTGTCAGAACCAACCTGGGCAATGCAAATGCCATCCGCAGGGAAATCATTCGCCGGGTGGAGAAAAACGAAATAAAACTGGGCGAAGCCTGGTATGACCTGCCCATGAAAGAAGATGGTGATGGTAATTTTTCCATCCGGTTACCTTTGACCCAGACCGGATCGTTCCAGGCCAAGTGTTTTTTTCTTCCCCGGGACAATGATGTTCCGGTATGGCCCCAAGGGGAGAACACCACCCTCTGCGTTGAACCGGCCGGCAGTTGCTGTGCCAATATCATTTATAACGCTTTTGTACGGCAGTTTGGTCCTGCCAAGGACGCAACCTACCAGCCCCCTGATCTGGATGCCGTGACCAAGAAACTGGATGATCAGGGTTTCACCGTGATTCCCAAATCCGGAAAATTCAGAGATCTGAAAGCGCAGCTGGGCTTTATCTTTTCCAGACTGGGCTGCCGGGCGATTCACCTTCTGCCCATTCACCCCACGCCCACCACCTATGCCCGGATGGGCCGGTTTGGCAGCCCCTATGCCGCCCTGGACTTTTCGGATGTGGACCCGGCCCTGGCTCAGTTTGACCCGGCAGCCACCCCCCTTGAACAATTCATGGAACTGGTGGATGCCGTGCATGGCCACAACGGCTATATCATCCTTGACATTGCCATAAACCATACCGGCTGGGCAGCCAGTCTCCATGAGTCCCATCCCGAGTGGCTGGACCGGGAAGATGACGGCAAAATCCGCATGCCCGGCGCCTGGGGGGTTGTATGGGCGGATCTGACCAAGCTGGATTACCGGCATACGGGTCTGTGGCAGTACATGGCGGACATTTTTCTGCTCTGGTGCCGCAGGGGTGTGGACGGGTTCCGGTGTGATGCCGGGTACATGATCCCGGAACGGGCCTGGGAATATATGATTGTCAAAGTCAGACGCCAGTATCCCAACACGATTTTTTTTCTTGAAGGACTGGGAGGGCCACCCGATACCACCCACCATCTGCTCCAACACGCAAATTTTAACTGGGCCTATTCAGAACTTTTCCAGGAATATTCCCTTGAACAGATATCCCGGTATCTGCCCCATGCAACAAACATTTCAGAAACCTGCGGCCACTTAATCCATTTCGCAGAAACCCATGACAATGACCGCCTGGCCAAGGTGTCCCACATCTACGCAAAAATGAGAACCGGCCTTTGTGCGCTGTTCAGTGTCTGCGGGGGATTTGGATTTGCCAACGGCGTGGAATGGTTTGCCAGGGAAAAAATAGATGTCCACAACGCCCCGGGCCTGAACTGGGGAAATCCGGACAACCAGGTGGATTATATCACCCGGCTTAATCTTATTTTACGGGAACACCCTGCCTTTTTCAGTGGGGCACAATTAAAACTCATCCATGACAAAGACAGCCAGGCCCCGGCATTGCTAAGGGTCAACCCTCAGCATAATGCCCGGATGCTGGTGCTGATCAACCTGGACTGCGACAGCCAGTCCATGGCGGTGTGGCCGGCCGGTACCGAAGGTGGCGCGGCCTTTCCATGGACAGACCTGCTTACAGGCAACACTGTCCAGGCAGAAAGCAGCCAAGGACAATACCGTATGTTGCTCAAACCAGGGGCGGTACTGTCCTTAAGTCCTGAAAAGAGTGATCTGAAACTGCTTGAAGCCCAGCCGGCCGGAAATCTGTCCATACCGGACAGGGTGCTGATGCAGAAACGAAGGGCACTGGCCCTTGAAGTGATCACTGCGGTAAAGGGCCACATGGATCTGGCCGATCTGGATGTGGATCAGGCTGCCAGGGATCTGGCACGCAATCCTGAAACCTTTATCCGGCAACTTTACCCGGACAGGCGGCCCCTGCGCACCATCCTGTTTGATGCCCACAAGGATATCAATCGCAGGGTAATGATTCCCCCGGGCTTTTTCCTGCTGGTCCGGTGCAACAGGCATTTCAGGGCTTATCTTGAGGAAGCAGGGTTTGACAAACAATGTCTGGGATTCAGTGAAAGCCTGCCCGCAGAAGGGGATTCCGGACACCTGGCTATTTTCATGCCCAGGAAAATTAAAACCAATTGCAGGGATTGCCTGCTCAAACTGCGCATACCCGGCCCCGAAGGCACGAAAACCATTACTAGTCATATCAGGTATCTTCCCCCGTTTGAGACCCTTCATCTGCGGCTCTCCTTTATCCGCAGTGAGATTGTTGCTGATCCGTCCATCAAGCAGTTGTCCACCACCCGCCTGGGCGGCATGATGCGCGCAGGGGCAAATTTCAGCCATCTGGAGAGCCGTTATGATGCTCTTCTGGGTGCAAACCTGAATCCCCGCCTGCCGGAAAACCGGTGGATGCTCCTGTCCAGGTTCAGGATCTGGGGCGTATTCCAGGGCTATTCCAGGAAGCTTGGACTGGATTGTATGGATGCGTTCTGGGCCTCCCATAACCAAGGTGGAAAATGGCGGTTCAGGGTGCCTTCATCCGAAGGCAGGTATTATGTGATTGATCTGTTCCTGGAAATGGACCGGAAAACCAACACCGTGACCCTGACCCTGCACCGGGAAACCTCGCCGGCGCAAAACTCCCGCCGCCTTCAGCCCGAACGTGAGGTCACGCTGATCATCCGCCCTGACATTGAAGACAGAAGTTTCCATAACACCATCAAGGCCTTCAACGGCCCTGAACAGCAATGGCCGTCCAAAATTTCACCATTTGAAAACGGATTTTTCTTTCATTCCCAAACAGGGCAAAAATTTTGCCTGTCAAGCAGCCGGGACGCATTTTTCCTGAAACCGGAATGGCACTACATGGTCCACCGGCCTGTTGAAGCCACCCGGGGACTGGATGCCGAGTCCGATCTGTTCAGCCCGGGCTATTTCAGGCTCAATATCAAGGGTGGGGACACGGTAACACTGACGGCCTGTGTTATGGATGAACAGATCATGCCTGCCCCCCCAGACGCCGAATCAGACAGCCAGGAGATTTCCCTTCCCGGTCCCTTTCATTCAACCCTGCCGTTTTGCCAGGCAGTCCAGGCAAGCCTTGACGCATTCATCGTAGACCGGGAAGAAGAAAAAAGCGTGGTGGCAGGTTACCCCTGGTTTCTGGACTGGGGAAGGGACAGCCTGATTTTCTGCCGTTCTCTGATTGAGATTGGGCGGATCCGGGATGCCTTTGCCATACTCCGTCTTTTTGGAAAATTTGAAAAGGAGGGCACCCTGCCCAATATGATAAGCGGTGAAGATGCAAAAAACATTGAGACCTCGGATGCCCCCCTGTGGTTCTTTGCCTGCTGCCGGCAGCTGACCCAAACCCTGGGCAAAGCACCACTGTTCAAGCAACACATTGGACAACGCACCATGATCCAGGTGCTCAAAGAGATGGCGTCATCCATGATCAACGGTACGCCTACCGGCGTCAAGGCAGATCCTGAATCCATGCTGCTCTACAGTCCGGCCCATTTTACCTGGATGGATACCAATTTCCCGGCAGGTACCCCCCGCCAGGGATATCCCATTGAGATCCAGGCCCTGTGGTACCATGCCCTTGAATTTTTATCCCAGGTTGATGATCCGGATACCCAAACGCCATGGAAAAAACATGCCCACATGGTAAAGGGCGCTATCCTGGACCTGTTCTGGCGTGAAGGCGATGGGTTTTTCAGCGACTGCCTGCACTGCCGCCAACCGGTTGATGCTCACCATGCCGTCCCCGATGATGCCCTGCGCCCCAATCAGCTGCTGCTGATCACCTTAGGGGTCATTGACGATCCCCAGATCATGTCCCGGGTGATGGAAACCTGCCGGGAGCTTCTGGTACCCGGGGGCATCAGAAGCCTTGCGGACCGGCCCCTTACCACGCCGCTGTTCATTGAACGGGACGGCCGGCACCTGGTAAATCCCCATGCCCCCTATGCCGGGTATTATCAGGGAGATGAGGATACCCAGAGAAAACCCGCCTACCACAACGGCACAGCCTGGACATGGCCGTTTCCGGTATTCTGCGAGGCCTGGGCCACAGCCTTCGGCCCTGGAGGTATTCCCGCGGCCCTGGCCTGGCTGGGCAGTTCACTGCCATTGATGCGAACAGGTGCTGTGGGGTTTGTACCTGAAATCCTTGACGGCAATTTTCCCCACACCCCCAGGGGATGTGATGCCCAGGCCTGGGGATGCAGCGAAATTGCCAGGGTTGCCCATAAACTGACCCGGATGCAAAAAAAAGCCTAACATCTTCGGCGTAAAAAATGTTATTATAGTACTGTAAGGTAATTGTTCGCGACCTGTCAGTCCATTATGGCCGGCAGCGGCAGCATTCCGAAAATTTAAAAAAATGGAGGATCGCATGCCTAATAGACCAAGAATCCTTATTATAACCCCGGAAGTCACCTATCTGCCCGAGGGTATCTGTCCTGGCGCCGATGATTATTCAGCCAAGGCCGGCGGTCTGGCAGACGTGTCGGCAGCACTGATTTCCGCATTGTATGATTTCAACTGTGATGTCCATGTGGCCATACCTGACTACAAGTCCATCTACCATGACGACAAGGAACCAAGGCATCACCGGGAAGTGGAAAAAATCCGCAAGCGCCTGCATGAGGAACGGATCCATTTTGCCGCGGACCGGGTATTCCTTTACAAAGACGGAGTCTATTCCGGCCATTCAGATAAGGATCTTAAGGTGTCCCTGGCGTTCCAGCGGGAGGTCATCAACAACATCATCCCAAGGGTAAAGCCGGACATCATCCACTGCAACGACTGGATGACCGGACTGATCCCAGCCATGGCCAGGCGATACCAAATCCCGTGCCTGTTCACCATTCACAACATCCATACCATGACCTCCACCCTGGCCGAAATTGAGGACAGAGGCATTGATGCGGCAGCGTTCTGGCATCTGCTCTACTTCAAATATCCGCCTGTTAACTACGAGCAGAGCTGGAATACCAACCGGGTGGACTTTCTGGTGTCAGGGGTGTTTTCCGCCCATTATGTGAACACGGTAAGTCCCACCTTTCTGCGTGAGATTGTTGAAAACCGCCATCCCTTTGTAGAACCGGAACTCAGGCAGGAGCTGACCCACAAATGGGACGCCGGATGCGCCGCAGGCATTTTAAATGCCCCGGAACCCGAATTCAATCCAGCCGTAGATGAGATGGTCCAGTTTAATTACGGCCCCAAAAATCACCGTACCCAGAAAAAAGAGAATAAAATTTTTCTGCAAAAATCCCTGGGCCTTGAGATAAATCCCGATGCACCTGTATTTTTCTGGCCCTCCCGCCTGGATCCAGTACAAAAGGGGTGTACACTTCTGGCAGAGGCCATGTATGATATTATTTCCCGTTACTGGGATACAGGCATTCAGATTGTATCCGTGGCAGACGGGGCATATCAGAAACACTTCCACGATATTGTCAATTTTCATGGTCTGCGCCAGCGAATCAGTATCTGGGGATTTAATGAACAGTTGTCCCACCAGGCATTTGCAGCCAGTGATTTTCTTTTTATGCCCTCTTCCTTTGAACCGTGCGGCCTGCCCCAGATGATCGGCGCAATATACGGCACGCTGCCCATCGTATTTGACACCGGCGGCCTGCATGACACGATCAGGCAGCTGGATGCGAGTCAATCAACGGGCAATGGATTTATTTTCAATGTCCATGACGCCCAGGGACTGAACTGGGCCGTGGACCGTGCCATGGATTTTTTCCGCCTGAATCCGGATGAAAAAGAACACCAGATCCGCAGGATCATGACAGAATCGGTACTTGAATTTAACCACAGCCGGTGTGCTGGAAGCTATATTGAACTATATGAAAAAATGCTCCAAAGGCCATTTCTGGCCTGATCCTTCATGGACAGATGATCCGTATCTGGCGCCTTTTAAGCCCATTATCCGGTCACGGTTTCAAAAGGCTGTGGCAAAGGCGGAAACGCTGAAAAACAAAAGATCCTGGGCTGAAATTGCCAGCTACCATGAGGTCTTTGGGCTGCACAGGGATAAAACGGGCTGGGTGTTCAGGGAATGGGCACCCAATGCAACGGCCATGTTTATCCTCACACCGGCCAATAACTGGGAAAAATATTCGGACTGGGAAGTCAAAGGTCCTGACGCCAACGGCATATTTGAGGCCCGGTTCCCTGGTGACTTTTTTTGCCATGAACAGCTTTACCGGCTCAAGGTGGTGTGGGAGCACGGGGAAGGCGACCGTATCCCCACAGCCGCCACCCGGGTCATCCAGGACAATACCACCTATATTTTCAATGCCCAGGTATGGGCACCGGAAGCGCCCTACCAATGGCAGACAGAAAATCCCAAATTGTCCACAGATCCTCTTTTGATCTATGAAGCCCATACGGGCATGGCCCTGGAGGAAGGCCGGGTCGGTACCTGGCGGGAATTTGCCGACCACATTCTGCCCAAGGTTATTGACGCAGGGTACAATACCCTGCAGATGATGGCGGTTCAGGAGCACCCCTATTATGGCTCCTTTGGGTACCATGTGTCGTCATTTTTTGCCCCCTCTTCCCGGTTCGGAACCCCGGATGACTTCAGGTATCTGGTGGACACGGCACATAAGGCCGGCATCCGTGTGCTCATGGACATTGTACACTCCCACAGCGTGAAAAATGAGGTGGAGGGGCTGTCGCGGTTTGACGGTTCACTGTACCAGTTTTTCCACGACAAGGACCGGGGGGATCATACACTTTGGGATTCCCGGTGTTTTGACTATGGCAAACAAGAAGTTCTCATTTTCCTGCTCTCCAACTTAAGATATTTTCTTGAACAATTCCGGGTGGATGGATTCCGGTTTGACGGCATAACCTCCATGCTGTTTGCCGATCACGGACTGGGCCGGGCCTTTACAGGGTACCCGGATTATTTTGGCGATGATACGGATGAAGACGCTTTAAGTTATCTTTATGCCGCCAATGACCTGGTGCATGAAATCCGTCCCGGCGCAATAACCATTGCAGAAGATGTAAGCGGCTATCCAGGGCTTGCGGCCCCAGCCAAATTATGGGGCACAGGCTTTGATTTCAGGTTTTCCATGGGGGTGCCGGATTACTGGGTCAAACTGCTCAAGGAGGTCAGGGACGAAGCGTGGCACATGGGCGGTCTGTGGTATGAACTGACCCGGCACAGGGAGGAAGAAAGCACGATCAGCTATGTTGAGTGCCATGACCAGGCCCTGGTGGGGGATCAAACCGTGATGATGCGCCTGATGGGCGAAAAAATTTATAATTCCATGGAAAAGTCCAACACAGACATCACCACCCACCGGGCCCTGGCCCTTCACAAGATGATCCGCCTTATAACCCTGGCCTGTGCCCACAAAGGGTATCTCAATTTCATGGGCAATGAGTTCGGCCATCCTGAATGGATTGATTTTCCATCCTCTGCCAATGGGTATTCCTACGACCATGCCAGACGATTGTGGTCTCTGAAATATGACAGGAATCTATATTTCCCGGATCTGTTCGCCTTTGACAAACAAATGATTGCCCTGGCAAAACAAACCCAATTGTTTACATGGGACAAGCCAGGGCTTTTGCATATCCACGAAGATGATAAAATCCTGGCATTTGAGCGGTCCGGCCTTATTTTTGTGTTCAACTTCCACCCGGAGCACTCTTTTTCCGACTACCTGATTCATGCACCGGCAGGCAAATATGAGATGTGTCTGGACACGGATGAGGCATTGTTCGGGGGATTGGAACGCCTGACCCCGAACCAGGTGCATTTTACCAGACCCCAGGGCGATGGGGTTGAAAATCGCCATGCCTTAAGCCTTTACCTGCCCAACCGCTGCGCATTGGTTTTGGCCCGGATATAAGGCTCATGATCAAAATAAAATCTTCCATCTGCTTGTCTTTTAAGCCGCCCCCGGCGTTACGCCAACAGACACATATATCGAATATGCGTCCATTGGCGTGCCTTGAGGGCGACTTAAAATCCGGCGCAGCTTTGGGAGATTTAATTCTGATCATGGGCCTTAATGGGTGACCCGGTGGTCCGCACCATTCCAGATAAGGAGGTCTTTTGAAAAAAATCTTAATGCTCCTGACGATACTGGTTGCAGGAATCCTTGGATACCAGTTTTGGGCTGGGGAAAAAGAGTATGAAATAAAAAATGTTCCCTTGTCCGTATCGCGTATTGTCTGTTTTGGCGACAGCCTAACCCGGGGGATTGGTGCCGGCAAAGGAAATGATTATCCGTCCCGGCTGGCAGAGATGATCGGTATTGAGGTCATCAATTCCGGGGTGTCGGGAAATACCACGGCACACGCGCTGGCGCGGCTCGAAGATGATGTGTTGTCCTATGAACCGGATGTGGTGCTGATCACCCTGGGCGGCAATGATCTGAAAAAGCGTTTGAACGTGGACACGGCCCGTGCCAATCTGGTCAGTATTATCCAGCGTATTCAGGCGGCCGGGGCCATGGTGGTCCTGGGGGGTATAGATATTCCTTTGTATGGCAAAGGCTATGCGCAAATGTATGAATCAATCGCCCGGCAGACCGGTTCGGTGCTGATTCCCAATATCCTTGAAGACTTATTCGGCAACCCCGATTTAATGAGTGATTCTATCCATCCCAATGACAGGGGATATGAGATTATGGCCGGATATTTCTATGCAGCCCTGGACGGGCTGTCATTCGTTATGAATTAGGCTCAAACTCAACGCGAATTTGAAACTTACATTCCGCACCCCATATATTGGTTTTGAAGTATTTTTTAATCAATATATAGTTGTTTTATTGTTTCGATTGCCCACCCTATTATTCGGCGTTACGCCAAAGGACACATATTAACTATAGGAATTAATCCCCCATATACCGTCCGCATATTCCTGAATGGCCCGGTCACTGGAGAAGATCCCGGTGCGGGCAATATTTTTCAACGACATGGCCAGCCACTTGGGACGGTCCTTATAATCCTTGCCGATCTTTAGCTGGGTTGTGACATAAGCCCTGAAATCCGCCAGGTTAAGATAATGTTCCCTGCTGCCCATAAGTTGGCTGAAAACAGGTTTGAAAATACCGGGTTCGTCGGAACAGAACTGGTTGGAAAAAATAGACTTGAGCACCCGTTTCAGGTCCGGATCCTCATCGTAAAAGAGTTTAGGCTCATAATGTGGGCGAAGGGCCGCCACTTCGTCCACGGTGAGGCCGAAAATATAGATATTCTTATCTCCCACCTGTTCTGCAATCTCTATATTGGCTCCGTCCAGGGTACCAATGGTCAACGCACCGTTCATGGCAAATTTCATGTTTCCGGTTCCCGAGGCTTCCATGCCGGCCGTGGAGATCTGTTCGCTGACGTCTGCAGCCGGAATCAGCTTCTCCGCCAGGGTTACCCGATAGTCCGGCAAAAAGACCACTTTGATCATATCACGGATATCCGGGTCCTTGTTGACCACCTTGGCCACCGAATGGATCAGTTTGATGATCAGCTTGGCAAAATGGTAGCCCGGCGCCGCCTTACCGGCAAAGATAAAGGTCCGGGGATGGCCGATATCCTTACCGTCCTCTTTGATGGAAAGATACAAGTGGATAATATGAAGCACATTTAACAACTGACGCTTGTATTCATGGATCCGTTTGGCCTGGATGTCAAAAATGGACAAGGGATCCACGGTCAAAGATAATTTTTTATGAATTAACCCAGCCAAAGCCTCTTTGTTGGCCAGCTTGATTTTACCCAGCCGATCCAGAAATCCTGGATCATTTTCATAGGTTTCCAGTTCCCAGATCCGCGATAAGTCCCCCACCCATCGGCGGCCAATGGATTCGGTGATAAACTTAGCAAGACTTGGATTGCAGGCTGCAATCCAGCGCCTGGGGGAGACCCCGTTGGTTTTATTGTTGAATCTTTCCGGCCACAGCTTGTAAAATTCGGGAACCAGTTGGGTCTTGACCAGATTGGAGTGTACCTTTGCCACCCCGTTGATCGAATGGCTGCCGATGATGGCAAGATTGGCCATACGCACCTGTTTAACAGGCCCTTCCTGGATAATGGACATCTTTGCCATGGTTTCCGTTGTTAAATCAGAATCATGAACGGTTAAATATTCCAGAAACCGCTGGTTGATTTCATAAATCAACTGCATATGCCGGGGCACCACCCGCTCCAGGATACTTACCGGCCAGGTTTCCAGCGCTTCGGGCAGCAGGGTGTGGTTGGTATAGCCAAGGGTTTTTTTAGTGGTCTCCCAGGCAGTCTCCCATTGTATGCCTTTTTCATCCACCAGGATACGCATCAGCTCAGCCACCGCCAGGGCCGGATGGGTATCGTTGAGTTGAATGGCCACCTTTCTGTGAAAATGGTCAAAAGAGGCATGGGTCATTTCATACTTACGGATAATGTCCCTTAGAGCGCAGGCCACAAGGAAATACTCCTGAACCAGCCGAAGTTCTTTTCCCGACTCTTTGGAATCCGACGGATAGAGAATTTTGGAAATAGTCTCGGATTTGATTTTCCGGCCCACGGCTTTGAAATAGTCCCCGTCATTGAAAATATCAATATCAAAATCCTCGGACGCCTCAGCGGTGAACAGTCGCAAATAATTTACAGTATGGCCCTGGAAACCTGCAATCAGAATATCATGGGACCGGCCAATGAGCAGGGTCCAGTTCGTCCACACGGGGTTATACTCCCCGTTCCTGTCCACACTACCCTCCACCCGGCCGTAAATGGGGACCATATACCGCGCTTCTGTTCTACGGATCAGCCAGGGCGACCTGCGGTTGGGCCAGTAATCGGGTTTCTCCTTCTGGTATCCGTTAACGATCAACTGTTTGAACAGGCCGTAATCATAGTTGATCCCATACCCGAATCCCGGCATATTCAGACAAGCCAAAGAATCAAGAAAACATGCTGCCAACCGCCCAAGCCCCCCGTTGCCAAGTGCTGGATCTTGTTCGCTCTCCACCAGCAAGTCAAGATCAATACCCTTTTTTTCAAGAAACTTCTTACAGTGATCATAAATGCCTAAGTTCAGTAAATTATTGCTTAAAAGCCGTCCAATAAGAAATTCAAGAGACAGATAATGCAAACGCTTGGCGTCATTGTCCTGGTAACGCCTCTGCGTATCATAACCAATATCGATAAGGTATTTACCAACGGCATAGGAAACGGCATTTAATTGATCATTTTTCGAGGCGTGCTCAAGTTGTTTGCCCAGAATATACTTAATGTAATTGCTAAAGGAGATCTCAAAATTTGAAAAATCAAAATAGGACATGTGTTGACTCCATAGTGGCCCCTGGGGACTCTAATTGCCGGAAAATCTATATCGTAATGACCGAGTTGTCTTCTCCCTGAAAGGGAGACGGCAGATAAAGATCGGCGCTTTCATCGTTGATCCAGCGGGAATCATCCACCAGGTAACGAAACTGGTAGGACTGATCCAACTCAAGGTCAAGGGCCGCAGAAAAATCTCCGTTTTTAAGTTTTTTCATGGCTCCGGCATTTTCATCCCAATTGTTGAAATCACCAACCAGATGAACTGTTTCTGCAGGTCCAATCACTTTTTTCTGCAATTTAAATCTAACCTTGCACACCTTTTTGCTTTTAAGGTATTGTTTGGTAAACATAAGATCCTCCGGAATGATTTAAAATGAGGCTTAATAATAAAAGATAAGCCGATGTATTTATTATAATTTTTTAAATGGCGATGTCAATAGTTTGTATTTAAATCCTGCTCAGGTCTTTTTTCGTCCACATTCAACTCACTGAATATGAACCACGACGCTCCATATAAGGGCTACGGAAACAATAAAATCCACCCTATAGTTTGTCTTTTTACCTGGTTTCCGCGTTGCGCCAATGGGCCTCACAGCCGGGCACATCACAGTTCCCGGCTGATGATTTTAAGCCCTTCCAGGGTCAGGGCCAGGTCCACGGATTCAATGGCATTGGACACTTCGGCAATGAGCGGGGCAAGCCCGCCCGTGGCAATGATCATGGGTGTGGTTTTCATTTCCTGTTTCATCCGATCCACCATACCGTCCACCATGGCTGCGTTGCCGAAAATGATACCGGACTGGATGCTTTCAATGGTGTCATCACCGATCACCCGTTCGGGTGCCTTGAAAATTTCCACCCGGGGCAGGCGGGATGCCCTCTGGAACAGTGCTTCGGATGAGATCACCACGCCGGGGCAGATGGCGCCGCCAAGGTATTCGCCGCTTTCCGTGATGGCGTCAAAGGTGGTGGCGGTGCCGAAATCAATGATGATCAGCGCTTTTTTATGTTTTTCATAGGCGGCCACGGCATTGACAATGCGGTCCGCGCCGACCTCGCTGGGATTGGAATAGAGAATGGGCATCTGTTTTTTTACGGATGCCGGATTGACCCACACTGGTGTAATACCCAGATAGTGCTCGCAGAAAGCGTTTAATGTCCTCACGGACGAGGGCACCACGGAAGATATGACAATTTTTTTGATGCCGGTTCGCTGGATACCTTTATCGGCAAACAAAGCCTGGGCCAGGATATTGAATTCATCGGCCGTGGTTTCCCTGATGGTTCTGATACGCCAGTCCTGTTTCAAGGCTTGGTTTTCGTAAACGCCGATCACCGTATTGGTATTTCCCACATCAATTACCAGCAGCATGCGTTCTCCTTATCTATTCAATTTTAACGGTAAATACCCGGGGGCAGGCATCGGTCATGACCAGTTCCACGGGGATATCAATATAGGTGTGCCGAGCATATACCCCGGGTTTAAGCCCTTCAAGATCCATGAACGCATAAATTCTGTCTGTCAGGGTCGTGCTGTTCAAATCTTTCTGGGGGCCTTTAAGATCAATGGAAATAGTTGACGGTTTAATGCTGATTTTTTTCCCGGACCGGTTTTTAAACTCTATTGGAATCTGTTCAATGGTCCGGGTCCCGGTGAGCGGCTGAACCTGCACGGACACCACAAATATGGACTGGGCAGCGGTGAAAAGCTCAGGCTGGTCTAAGTCCAGGGGGACTTCCTTTTTAAAACTTTCATTGGCATTGGAAAGCGCCACAGGTTTTGTGGTGAGTTGTTCAATCCGGTTGATCAGAGGGCCAGGGCCGGTTAATGCCACAGTGGCAGGCTCACACACCGGTGAACGCGCCATATACCCCTTGGCGGCTTTTCCGGTGAACGGAACCGTCACTTTAAAGACCCGGCTCACTTTTTTTTCCAGGTGAATGCTTAAACAGGACGGTGCGATTTTAACAATGGAAGCTGAACCTCCCAGAGGAATCCGGTTTTTATCCACAGGCAGCAGATAACGGCCCGGTTCAATGGCATCCGTACCGCCTGCCGGATCAAAAGCCAGGTCTGTATAGATGTCTGCGGGATATGCCAGGCTTTCCTTTGACAGTTTTTCAATCTGTTTGGGCCGGCATTTGATCCTGACTTCGATTTTGTCTGTGTGAAAATCAGTCAAAATCATATCATCCGGCACATTGGCATAATCCACAAACACAAGCAGGTCTGTCTCCCTGGGTTCCTGGGTGCAGGCGGTCAGAATAAAAATTGCCATCATCGCCACCAGTATAGCCAGACGGAAAAGTGAAAATATCTGCCCGGGTTTAAGGCCCATGGTCAGCATTAAATCTCCCACAGCTGCACCAGATTTCAAGTCGCCCTCAAGGCACGCCCATGGGGCGGAGACTGGAGACCGGATATGTCGAATCCACAAGCGCTTAAGTCGCATTCCTGATGGCGTCAATGATATGTGAAAATGCGCACACCGCTTCAACATCATGAACCCGGATGATATGTGCACCGTTTATCAGAGATGCGGCACAGGCCGCCAGGGTGCCGTATTCGGTGGCGGCATCTTTGGGTCCGGCCTTTTTGCCCGTGACATGGCCCAGAACACGCTGGATAAAGGATTTTCTGGACGGCCCCATGAGCACTGGATACCCAAGGGCGATGAGCTGGTGAAGTTCCTTGATCAGTACAAGGTTATGTGCAACGGTTTTCCCAAATCCTATGCCCGGATCCAGGATAATATTTTGGGGAGCCATGCCTTTTTCAAGGGCAAACTCAACCCGTTTTTTCAGATAGGTGATGATTTCACCCATGAGATCATCATAGTCCGGATTCACCTGCATGGTTTCCGGTGTGCCTTTCATGTGCATGAGAACTGACGGTGCGCCGGTCTCCACAGCCACATCCACCATGCCGGGATCTTTTTCAAAGGCAGAAATATCATTGATGATGGCCCCGCCGGCGGCCAGGGCTTCTTTTGCCACCTTAGCTTTCACCGTATCAATGGAGATGGGAATGTCAAACCGGGCGGCAATGGCCTCAATAACAGGAATGGTCCGGTCAAGTTCCTCTTGCTCACTGACCGGTTCGGAAAAGGGCCTGGAGGATTCTCCGCCAATGTCCAGGATATGGGCGCCCGCCACCACCATCCCCTGGGCCCGGGTCAGTGCCTTGTCCAGGGTGGTGTATTTGCCTCCGTCTGAAAAGGAGTCCGGTGTGGTGTTTAAGATACCCATGATACAGGCCCGTGGACCCAGATCCAATTTTGCTAATTTTTCCAATTTCTTCGTTGAAAAATTAATTTGATCCTCGAAATACTACATGTATGTCTGTGGTCAAATTAATTTTCCGCCTTGAACTTGAAAACATTATCTATTCCGTAACAGCCTGTCGAACAGATTTTTTGTCTTTGGACGCATCAGACTCAAGACGCATCCGGGTCTGGATTTTCTGTTCCTGACTCCTCGCCAGAGTCATCATCCGCCCCCGCTTCCTGTTCACCGGAGCCCGGACCTTCTTCCGCTTTGGGCGGTTCCGGTTCCGTCCGGATATTCCGGCATCCAAAGAAATCAAACTCCGGGCGCAGACTTGCAATAAGATCATCAAGTTCGGGCCCCATAACCGTTTCCTCTTCCATGAGAAGGTCGGTCAGGGCATGGAGGATGTCAATGTTCTCCTCCAGGATCCTTGTGGCCGTGCTGTATGCACGCTCAATCAGGCCTGCCACCTCGGCGTCTATTTTTTGGGCAGTGGCTTCGGAATAGCTCTTGGCCTGGGTCATTTCCCTGCCGATGAAGATATTGTCATCATGATCTTCATAGGAGAGTGGTGCCAGGTTGTCACTCATGCCGAAACTTCTGATCATGTGGTTGGCAAGTTTGGTGGCCTGCTTTATGTCATTGGACGCCCCGGTGGAGATGCGTTTGAATATGATCTCTTCTGCCACACGGCCGCCAAAGGCAATGGCCAGTTCGTTTTCCAACTGGTCTTTATATTTAAAATCCCCTTCCTCGGGCAAAAACCAGGTCACGCCGGCAGCCCTTCCCCTGGGGATGATGGTGATTTTATTCACAGTATCTGTATTGGGCAGAAACCGGGCCACCAGGGCATGTCCGCCCTCGTGATACGCTGTAGTCCTCTTTTCTTCCTCTTTAAGTACCTTGGATTTTCTTTCAAGCCCCATGTAAACCTTGTCCTTGGCATCTTCAAAATCGCGCATGGATAATTTTTCATGGTTGCGTTTGGCTGCCAGAAGGGCTGCCTCATTACACAGGTTTTCCAGATCTGCGCCGGAAAAACCAGGCGTTCCCCTGGCCAGAAGGGCCGGATTGACATCATCGGCCAGGGGGCTTTTTTTCATGTGTACCCGCAAAATACCTTCACGGCCCTTGATGTCGGGCATATCCACGACCACCTGCCGGTCAAACCGGCCGGGACGCAGCAGTGCCGGGTCCAGAACATCCGCCCGGTTGGTGGCTGCCATGAGAATAACCCCTTCATTGGATTCAAACCCGTCCATCTCCACTAAAAGCTGGTTCAGGGTCTGTTCCCGTTCATCATGCCCGCCGCCAAGGCCTGCACCCCGTTGGCGGCCCACGGCATCAATTTCGTCAATAAATATAATACACGGGGCATTTTTCTTGCCCTGGGCAAACAGATCCCGGACCCGGGATGCGCCGACACCCACAAACATTTCAACAAAATCAGATCCGGAAATGGTGAAAAACGGCACCCCGGCTTCCCCTGCCACGGCCTGGGAAAGCAGGGTTTTACCGGTACCGGGATTGCCCACCAAAAGGACGCCTTTGGGGATACGGCCACCTAACCGGGTATATTTACCGGGGTTTTTCAAAAAGTCCACCACCTCGGTGAGCTCCTCCTTTGCTTCATCAATGCCCTGGACATTGGCAAAGGTGACCTTTTCGCCCTTGTCATCCATGAGCCGGGCCCGGCTTTTTCCAAAAGAGAGGGCTTTTCCTCCCCCGCCGCCGCCCTGCATCTGCCGCATGAAAAAAATCCATATCCCGATGAGCACGATCATGGGCAGCCAGGAAACGACAATGGACATGAACCAGGACGATTCTGCCGGCGGCTTGGCCTGGATGGACACCCCGCTTCTGCGCAGGATATCAATGAGCTGGGCATCGTCCGGGGCATAGCTGTTGAATCTTGCGCCGCTTTTGTCTGTAATGATCAGATCCCGGCCCTGGATCACCACATGTTGAATTCTGCCGTCTTCCACCAGGGACAAAAATTCTGAATAGCCGATGTCTGCCTGGCCCCCCTGCTGCTGATAGAACAGATTGTAAAGCATGAACATCATCAGGACAATCACCGCCCAAAGGGAGATATTTTTATAGAACTGATTCAATGTATTTCCTCTCTTAGATTAATTGAGCTAAAAACGTTACATTTATATATAAACATAAATTTATTTTATACAAGGGTCAGAACCCCTCAGTTTTCGTCCGGCTGTGCATTTTGACCACGGGCCTTAAGCTGTCTGCCAAGCATCCGCAGTGCTGTTTTTTCCTTTTTTATACGCAGGATATCCCTGTGTCTGTATACCCGGATCTGGTCCGGCAGATCCAGACTCTTCCCTGATTCTCCTTTTTTGCCGGCAAAATAAAGGATATCCCGGAGATGGGTGTGGGAAATTCGTCTCAGGTTTCGCTTTACCGACAACAGTGCCCCACGGATGACCCGGACCCCCAGGGCCTGGTCAAGGGTGTTCAGCGCTGGTAAGAACAGATCAATCTGATCTTTTTCCCTTTGGCTTGTTGCGTTCTCCAGGGCGGTTTGGGCGATCTGATCCAGAAACTCATCTTCCTGTCCGATGATACCGGACAGTCGCTCTATCCCTGCTTTAATGTCGGGATTGAACTTTTCTTCAAGAAAGGGTATCAGGCAATGCCGGACCCGGTTGCGAAGGTAGGATGTGTCCCCATTGGACCCATCAATCCTGTAATCCTGGTTTATCTCATCAAGAAACGCCAGGATCTCTGCTCTGGGCATCCGGATCAGGGGGCGGATAAATTTTTTCTGCCTGACCGGCGGAATCCCCCGAAGGCCGCGGGGACCGGCGCCGCGGATAAGATTCATTAACACCTGCTCTACATTGTCATCCCGGTGATGGCCCAGGGCAATACGGTGAAATCCTTTTTCACAGGCCACCCGGGAAAAAAAATGATACCTGGCATTTCTGCCAGCCTCTTCAACACAGAGCCGCTGGGCTTTGGCAAGTGCTGCCACATGTTCAGTTTCAACGACCAGATCAAGGTGGTGTTTCCGGGCAAATTCACGAACAAAGGCCTCATCGGCCAGGGCCTGGCTGCCCCGGAGCATGTGGTTCAAATGTGCCAGGGCGATACGGATGTTCAGATCTTTTTTTAACCCCATCAATGCCTGTGCCAGCGCCATGGAGTCAGGGCCGCCTGAAACGCAGATCAATACATTGTGACCAGGGCGAACCATATTGTGTTCTGCCATGGTGTGACGCACCTGGTCTGTAAATTGAGCGGCAAAGGATGATCGGGCTGTCATGATATTAATTTGACCTTGTATAAAATTTTTTCCCGACACGGATAATATGGTCGATCAGGTCCGGGTTGTTTATCTGATGATAAATGGAGAGATCAAAGGTATAAGGCAGCAGCAGGTCGTCTAAAGCAAGACTGATTTTATTGAGCAGATGCAGGTCTATCCGTTCTCCTTTCAACACCAGGTCAATGTCCGAGCCGGGCTTAAAATTTCCTTTGGCCCGGGAACCATAAAGAACGGCTGCATCTATTTCGTTAAATGTTTGAAAAACATAATTAATTTTTTCTATGATCTTCCCGCCAAGACCGAATCTGATTTTTTTCTGATTACTGGTCATTGTTGCTGAGCTGTTCAAATTTGGCTTTTAACTGGATAAACAGATCGTAGTAGCGGGTGACAACGGCATTGTTGATCTGTTTTGCGGTCTGTTCATTGTATGTGTGGCAGGTTTGATTTCTGCTTTTGAGCATATCCATCCAGGCGTCACCGTCTGTAATAAGACCCAGTTGAAACCCTTTTTGAATGGCATCCCTTGATCCGTAGATATCGGATCGGCCGCTGAATTCAAGGAAATCTTTTATGGTGTTCCAGGCAAGCTCATATGTATATTCAAAGGCTTTGACCAGTCCCTGTGCTTCAAGTTCGGATAACTGCCCTTTATCAATGAACTTCTGCAATAGGGCCAATGCTTTGTTAAAATTGGAAAACCGCTGCACCCATCGTATATCCTGGCTCATTTTACTTCCTTTTTTGAAAAATCCGATACAAACAAAAATAAATATAGGGTGGAAATATAATTTATGTCAAGATATTAGTAAGTTAAATGAGAAGCCGTAAAGGAGCAACTTATGTATTACACAAGATTCAACACCCGGTTGTGCCCGATCATACTGGTCGGGGATGAAAAGGGGCTTATCCATCTTCATCTTAACACCGGCCAGGACAGCCGTTCGTTTGAAATCCAGGATTGCTGGGTTTTAAAGCCGGAATTTTTCAAGGAGATCCAATCCCAGATTCTGGAATACCTGGCAGGTCAAAGGAGTGTTTTTCACGTCTGCTTAAATCCGGCAGGCACTGAATTCCAGAAAAAAGTCTGGGTGCAGCTGCGTACCATCCCCTACAACACCCTGGTCAGCTACGGTGACATCGCCCGAAAGCTGGGTAACCCAAAGGCAGCCAGGGCCGTGGGGGCAGCCAGCGGAAAAAATCCCATTCCCCTCATCATCCCCTGCCACCGGGTGGTGGGGGCTAACGGCAGGCTTACGGGGTTTGCCCACGGCCTGGCCCTCAAAGAAAAATTGATTGCCATGGAACAAGGGGCTGTTTCTGACCGGACAGTCCTGGGGTAGAACCTGCGCCGGACCATGGTCAAAATCAAATCCCCATCTGCTGATTTTTATCCGTTCCACTTTTTCCTTTCATGTCCGTCATAAACCGGCTTAAAGCCAGGACATAGGCTTTGGTCGACGCCGTGATGGTGTCTTCATCCTCGGCCTTGCCCACCCAGACCGGGGCTGTCAGGTGATAGTTGAGTTCATTGGCGTTGCCGCTGAGTACAATCAATGCTTCTGCAACCGAAGAGTGGGTCCGCCCCTGGCTGCTGGGCTCGTAAACCACGAGTTTGGGTTTTTTTTCACCAAGTCCCAGGACATCGTCAATGGCACTGAATACTGCATTGATGGGACCATTTTTGCCCATGAAGGCCTCGCCTGTCTTTTTTTCACCGCCAAGGACCAATACCACCTGGGCCTGGCGAATATTGGAATTGGCAAACTTGTTGAACGCGTAATCCACAAATTCGATATGTGGTTTTCCTGTGTACCTGAAATCATCCCCGATCATCCGAAGCTCCTTGTCCCCATATATCATATCCCGGGACTTGATCACGGGTATGATATGTTCCCGGACAAAGGCCTTGTCAAATTCGTATCCCAGCTCCTCAAGTCTGGCCGTGACGCCGGTGACGCCGGTCAGCTTGGTGATCTGGTGGGTGTTTCCTGTCCAGCCGATATCTTCGGGTGCGCAGGGCAGGTAAATATTCTCCCCAATTTCCTTGCCCTTTTTGTCACCGTCGGAATGGACCCCTGAGCCGTGGCGCAGGGCATTGGGGCCGACGCCGGGTGCATTGTAGGGAATAGGAATGCCGCTTTCCCTTTCAATGAACCTTGCCACGGCATTGGTTTTTTCAAGTTTAAAGGATGTAAAGAACTTCCGGTTGTAGGACGGTTTCAATGAAAGATTCATGATCACCTGTTCCAGCGGCGTATTGCCGGCCCTTTCCCCCAGGGCGTACCAGGAGCCTTCCACCTGCCTGACGCCCTGTTTAATGGCGGCAAGGGTATCTGCAACACTGACGCCGAAATCATTGTGGGCGTGAAAACTGAGCATCACCTCATCCGTGCCCTCCACAAGCATCTTAAAATACTGGATGGCTTCCTGGATTTCGATTTCAATCCCCTTGGCCACGGTATGGGGAATGTTGATCACGTCTGCGCCTGCTTTAATCGCATGGCCATAGATTTCAGAGATATACTCCTGCAGAAAACTATATTCCGGGTTCAGGGACTGGGACAGGGCCAGGATAGTGTTCTGGGCCGAAAACTCCACCCGGCCTTTACCGCCGGTCAACTCCTTTGCATAGGTCACAGCCCGGAAGGCTTTTTCAGTCTGCTCATTGGGCTCTGCCTTATATGCCCGGATGGATGCCTCGTCAATGTTAAGGGTGAACACGTGGATGGTGGGGTTGGGATTGTTTTCCAGGGCCTGCCATGTCCGTTTGATATTTTCAAAATCCATGGTGGTCAGTCCGCAGATATAAGGGCCTTCCACTGTATCGGCAATCTGTTTTACGGTATCAAATTCCAGGGGGGTTGAACTGGGAAAGCCCACCTCCAGGGTGCTGACTCCCGTATCTGCAAGGAACCGGGCAATTTTAAATTTTGAATTCCCTTTAAATGTCACGCCGCCCTGTTCTCCATCCCGCAGCGTGGTGTCAAAGATTTCGACTTCCTGCCTGTCCTCGCCCAAAATCTGAACCGGATCCAGTACCCATGTTCCGTTTTCATTTTTTTTGATCGCCATGTTCTTCCCCTTTATTATGCTTGGATAAAAATAAAAAATGGCACTTAATCCTCTCCGGTAGCGGCATTCATACGGCTTGCAATCTGCCCTGCAATATAGGCTGTGGCAATGGAAGTCCCCGCATAGGTGCCCGGATCACCTTTGTAGCCAACAGGCAGATTGGCAAATCCCGGTGCAGCGATGTCTACGAAGTCCCCGTAATTGGACTGGTCCCATGCCTTTCCGTCGGGCGCCAGGGCGGATACGGCGATCACCGGTTCATAGGCTGCAGGATATACCGGATTACCCGAGGGTGAATTTCCCGCAGCCGCCACGACCTTCAGCCCTTTGGAGGCGGCATAGACCATCGCCTGGTGTAAAAAATCGCTGGGGATTTCCGAGCCCCAGCTCAGACTCAGAACCCCGGCCCCCTTTGCGATGGCGTAGTCAATGCTCCGAAGCAGCACCGTGTTGGAGGTATACCCGTTGTCGTCAAAGGCCCGGATGGATATCACAGGGTTACTGAAACCACCACCTTTCATGCCCAGGGGGAGCACCTGGCCCGAGGCGATCAGGGCCATCTGTGTACCGTGGCCCAGTCCGTCACCGCTGTCTTCCTGGGGCGTTACGGCATTGAAAGCGGCAAGATTCAACTCTCCTGAAAGGAATCCGTCACTCAAACCGGAATCAAGTACAGCAACGGCTGCAGCACCGGCGGGAACCGTATCCGAAGCCCCAGGACCTGTGGGGAGCTGGCCTTCATAGGTCACCGGGGCGGGAACCCTGTATGCATAATCCGGCTCAACGGCACCCACACCGGGTTGCTGCTGTAACAGAGCCAGCGCCCCGGCCATATTCGTGCCCTCAGGCAATATGATTTCATAAATGGCCATTGCGCTATGAACCATCTTCAACGTGGCCTTCAATTGTTTTAAAATTCTTCGGATCCGAGTTTCATTCACTGGTGCTCTGAACCGGATCAGTAACCGGTTTTTTACATATAAGGCACCGGTGGCTTTGTCGGTGTCAATATCCAGATTTCCGGAACCGGACAAAGAACCCGCCGCATCTATCCGGCCCTGCCGAAAAAGATTAATTCCCGAAAGGACCATCTGCCCGGTCCCGCTTTTTGTCCAGACCAGGGCATAATTATTCACACCCACAATTTGCCCCAGAACATTCTGAATCTCCCTGTCTTCAAAGTCCGCTGTCACAGAGGGATTGATGCCCGGAGCTATTTCCACGGCTATTCCCAGATCACGGATTTTTTCTATGATGGCATGCAGGGGCGAAGCGTTGGCCTTCAATGTCATCTTTCCGCCGGAAATCCGGACTATGGGGTCGCTAAAGGCCGGACACGGTTTACCTGCAATTAGGATAAACACGATAAACACTGCCGCAAAAAATAATTTTATGGACCTCATACTTTTCCTGCCGTTGAAATTATAAATTCTTAGGAGAACGCACTGTCGATCTTTTTAGCATTTATGGGGGAAGAAAAACAGGGGAGAGGGAAATTTTTGGAGACCGGAAACCGGAAACCGGAGACTGAAGACTGGAAGAGGATGGTTGATCTACGGTCTCCATCCAGAAATAAATTTCAAGTATCTTTGGCAAGTTTTTTTCTTGACAGGGTTATTTTTGTTTGTTAATCGAAACTTGTTTTGTTTTATTGAATATTTATAAGCGGGTAAAAGGGTTCCCCATAATGAAGAATCTTTTTCTTTTAAGGTACGTTCTTTTCTTTTAAAGATATTAACCCTAAGAGCGTGTTTGATAATGTCAATAGTCCGGCTATTAACAACAAAATTTGTGAAAATTGGTTCTCATTTTCATGGGATTTCGCTTCGATCCCCTAATTATCAAACACGCTCTAAGTCCCCTCATGTCATGTACAGGTAATACAAAAATACTGGAGTGATGTTTTACAAGCGAAAAAATATAACAAAGGAGTTTCCGGATGACTGAAGTAAAAAAACAATGGCATATTTACTATATTACAGTGGGATCATTCTATTTCCTGCTCAAGTTTGTTCTCTATTTCACCAGTGACGTGATGTGAATTCGTGCGGTCGCCTACGGTGCGTTTCTCACCGTATTGACCATGCTGGCTGGATCGCTGGCATTGAAAGCGTTGAACCAGGGCAGGCAAAGTAATTGGGAGCATAAGCTAACCGTTATACTGCCGCCTCTGTTAATTATTTTTACACCAATCATCATGCGCGTCGAAAAAGGCGATGCATGGTTGGAGGCTGAAAGGCTGCCGGCTTTGATCCTGTTTGAAGCGTTTTCAGGGGTGCAGTTCCTGCTGGCATTGGCCATGTCAAAAGCAATGTCTGTGGCAAAGGGGATGCGATAGTTCCCATCCGGCCTTGGACATAATTTTGGAGACCGGAGACCGGAAACGTAACTCCTGTGAATAATTAATATCCGGATTCCGGATTCCGGTTTCCAGATTCCGGTCTTTATTTTCCTTTTTCCTGCAGTTAATTTCCGCGAAAATTATTTCCTTTTTTAATCAAATCCTGGTGTTATTTCCTGCAAAATAAATTTATCAATTTTAAAAAATGTTTTTTTCGCCATAAAAATAATGAAGATTGGTGAAGATAAAGTGAAGATCAGTGAAAATAAGTGCAAAACAATGAAGTTTATACTGTTGACTTATTTAGTTGGATCATATAATTACTGATTCGTTACAAGTTAAGATGTAACCCAAAATCGGTCAGGAAATAGACCTTCCAATCATAGGAAGATATTGACTGAAATTCAGGCGGTCGGAAGGCATTTGATGTAACCGAAGAAGCGGAGCATTGCCTGTCCGTATTTTTTTACGGCCTTGGGTTTAAAGCCTTTTAAGGACCGTGTAAATTTAGGCCCATGGTCAAAATAAACTCACCCGTCGGCTTGTTTTTTAAGCCGCCCTCGACGGTACGGCAACGGACACATATATATGAAATATGCGTCCATCGGCGTAATGCGGAAACCACTTTAAAAAGACAAGCGATATGGTAGATGTTATTTTATTGTTTTCGTGGTCCTGAGCCTTTGGCGAAAAAACTAGTATTTCAACCAGAAAAGTATTAAGGAGTTTGAGATTATGTTCAGGCAGGAAAAAGCAGATCTGAAATGTCTATGGGGAAAAAAACATGACGATCCCGGAAGCGCTGAAAGAACAGCGTGCGGTGGTTTTACGCTTCTTGAAATCGTCATTGTTCTGACAATCATCGGATTCCTGCTTGCCATGATTGCTCCCCGGCTCGGCAATATCGGGACATCTGCTGTAGAAAGAATAGATGAAAGCAATCTTAAAGACATGAGCGGGTACATCACGATTTATCAGCAGCAGAAAGACCGTCTGCCCAACAAGCCCATCACCATTGTGAACAGCAGTCCCGGGGATAGTTACCAGCTGCCCCTGATTGATGACGGTGATGCAGACAACGGTCCGGAAACCATTAGTCTGTATTTTCAAGATCGGTGCAAGCTTCAGCTGCATATACTCAACGCTGCAGAGGCCGATGAACTTAGAAGGATGGGGATCAGAAGGGTGGCGGTACTCAATGACTATGAGGGAAGCACCAATGCAAAACACGTCAAGGACGGTGAGGGGTCGGACCTCAAGCCCCAGAAGTTTGCCTCCGGAGACAAAGGCCGGTCCATGAATATGGTGGATGTGGAGGCCGGGCTTGGCGTGCTGATGGTGGGCGCGGGTTCGACCAGCAAGGATGCAAAGGTCAAACCTGTGGTGGACGAGGATGATACCATGGGCACCCCCGAGTGGATCTACAGGATCGTTCTGGGGCTGGGTGCGGACTCCTCGCTGGTTACCGAGGGCATGGTCCAGAACGAGGGGCTGTCTCCCCAGGGGATGCAGAGTGCCGACTACAATACCTATAACAATTATAATATGGTTCTCCCGCGCCTGCTCGCCACGGTTAACCGGATCACTGGGGGATCCCCAAAAAAGATAAAAGTAGGCAACTCCCAGTATAAGAAAGACGATGAAAAGTCCCGGCAAAAGGAATATGATCTGGACAAGGTCCAGGATCTGTGGGAAGTAGAGGTGTGTAATCCTATGGGGTACAAATGGCCCCGGGATACGGTGGAACGGTGGGAAATTGTTGAAGTACTGGAAAAGTTCTGACCCATGTTTAAAAAGAGATCCCCTGGCTTCACACTCCTGGAGCTTATAATCGTCGTGTCCATACTGGGCACCCTGGCCGCAGTCCTGGTCGCCACCCTGGCCTCTGTTACCAGGGAAGCCAAGATCACCCTTGCCCTTGAAGAGATGCACAACATCAAAACCTCGGTGCGGGATCTTTTTTATCCCGACCTGGGGAGGGTGCCTGAAGATCCGGGTGAAGACGGCATGCTGGTCAGTAAAAATAATTTAAATGCCGGGGAGGATGACCGCCCCTGGTTTGCCACCCGGTATCTGTGCCTCAGCGACGACAGGACCGATCCCAGTGTGTACCCTGACCCGGAATCCAATCCCGGGGCATATTCCATGTGGACGTTCCTGAGTGCCACTTACAACCGCGCCTATCCTGAATCCTTTGCAGCCAGGAATTCTGCCATGGCAAAGATGGTCTGGGACCGGTACAAGCAGAAAGGCTGGAGAGGCCCATACATGGAAATGGATACCACAACCAAGCTGAATAAGACGGACACCTGTGCGATGCCCCTGATCAGCACACCATGGGCGGACGGATGCGAGGAGCTGGCCCTGCAGGCCGAGGATAGAGGGGAGTACGCTGAGGCCGACAGGTTAAGGAGGGGCAAATACTACCTGATCACGGCAGATATTGCAAAAGACTCTTCCGGAGAATATGAAACCAATAAAAACACAGCCAGGGTGATCAGCTTCGGGGCCGACTGCCTGGACAGCGGCTCTTATATGAGGGCTGATCCTGGTGCGGTATCCCAACGGCTGCGGACAACCATCACAGAGTTGAGAAAATTCAATGTAAGTAAACCGTTAGACCCGGACTGTTATTATACCGGGGATGATATTGTGGTTTTCATCTTTGGCGGCGGGCCCACAAGAAGGCCGCCGAAAGATACTGAGGAATAAATATAAAAATGGCGAAAAAGAGATCAAAACTGCCCGGACAGGTATCCGGCAGGTTATTGTCCCTGGAGCTTGGAGAGCAGGTTCTCAGAGGCGTAGTACTGAAAACATCAGGGAATGGCGCCGAAATTCTTCATGCTGCGGCCCATCAGAGAACCAGTGAGGATATTGCCGAAGATCTCAGTGTGCTTCTCGGCAGTCTGGGCGGTTACAGGGGCAAGGCAATTCTTGTCACCGATCAGGTGAGGTTTCTGGCCGGGGAGCTTTCCTTCAGAGATGCGGAAAAATTGCCCCGGGAAAAGATCAACGAAGCGGCCAAATGGGAAATCGAGCCCTATCTGGACTTCCAGAGCGACAAGGGCCTTTTTTCCTGCGGGCTTCAGTTGGAGATGAAACGGGAAGAGGGTGTGCCTGCCCTGATATCTGCAATGAATGAGGACGGCTACGCCGGGTTTGCGGGGCGTTTTAAGGAACTGGGCCTGCGTCTGCACAGCGCCTTTGCCCCGGAAAGTGTTCTTGCCTGTGTCTGTCCAAGGCCGGAAAAGGGCCGGAACCGCATCATCCTGAACTACACGGAGACCTCTCTGAGCGGGGTGGTCCTCACGCCCCAGGGCCCCACGATTTTCCAGAATATTCCCATGGCGGCCGGAGAGGGCGGCGGCGAAGAATCTTTACGCAATATGATCTATGACCTGGGTGTCTCGGCCGGCAGTTCCTATGACATTGTTGTTTCCGGCGAAGCTGCATCCTCTGACCTGATACAGGGCCTGAAAACAGAGTTTATAGAGATTGAAGCCTGGACCGATCAGTACCTGAACGTTTTGGATACAGCAGGCATCACCCAGGGTTTCGGAGCTGACTTTGCCCTAGCAGCCGGGGCAGGTATTCACTGTCTGGGATTTTCAGAAGAGGGCTTTCCCGGCATCACAGACCATGTGCCATTCATGGAGAGTCTGTCCAGAAAGTACAATGAGAACAAACATCTGATGCCAGGTATTGCCGCAGGCCTTTTCCTTGTTTTTGCTGTTGGGCATTATGCTTTCATGAACTACTCAATTGCCCGGTACACCTCAGACATCAAAGCGTTGAAAATTGAAAAAAAGAAGCTGCTCAAGCCCATGGAGGAGACAAAGCGGCTGACCAATGTCCTGGAAGAGACCAGGGAAAAACTGGCCTATCTTGAAACGGCCCAGAGTACGGGCAACGGCAACCTTATCAATCTTCTTTCGGGCATATCGGAACAGATCCCTGAGGACGTTGTGCTGAACCGGGTCTGTCAAAAAAAGAATAACATATACAGGATTGAGGGAAATGCTTTTTTAGGCAGGTCTGTTTCCGACTTTGAACAGGCCCTGTCCCATATCTCCGGATGCAGGACCACGGGTCTTGAAACACTGAGGCGTCTGGAGGATGCCTCTGATGCCCGGAAAAAGATGCTTCCCTATGAATTTGTTATTAATCTGAAATTTTAAAAGGCAGGTGATTTTGAAAGCCAGGCAGTTCACAACAATAGAGCAGGCAGGCATTATCATGGCCGTTGCCGTAATCGGAATCTTTTTATACATGAAATTTATCGGCACTCCCCCGGGCAGGCAGCTCAGGCGACTGAAAGTTAATTATGAAAAAATCAGTGTGGAAGTGGAGCGCCTCCGGCAGCGGGCAGAAACAGGGGCCGGCAAAAGGGAAGTGGTTCAGCTCCAAAGAAAAATAGAGAAGGAAAGAAAAAAGCTGAAAACAGCTGAAACAAGGCTGGCCAGAGAAGAACAGGTGGAACAGATCGCTGGAAAGGTGGTGGACGCGGCCACGGGAAGCGGCCTGATCATCAAGGCGTTCAGGGAAATAAGGAATCACAACACCTTAGATGAGATCACGGCTTTGGAAAAGTCTCCCTATCCCCAGCGGTATTATACAATGACTGTCAAGGGCCCGTTCCAGTTCCTGACCCGGTTTATTGGAAAAATAGATGTACTGCCCGAACTGGTGGCCGTAAAAAATATTGCCATTGAAAAGATTGAGGATACGTCGTTTGTGCAGGCTGATCTCTGTGTTTGTATTTAGGAGAGCGGAAACCGGAGACTGGAGAGCGGTGTTTTACTTTTTTCGATTTCCATTTAAAACCATCAGCATGTTACGCTGATCAGTAAAATCAAGGAGAGAAAATAATGAAAATTGTCGTGTTGTGCTGCATTTTTCTGGGGTGTTTCTTTACCCCCTGCTTTGCCGCCGAAGATGCGGGGGCAAAGGATGCCGCCATGAAAGGCAACCCCCCCCTGGCATCCCCGCCCCCCAAGGTGGAAAAAGGGGAGCTGCGGGCAGGGCCTTTCAGTATTGACCCCAGAATTGCGGCCCAGAGGGAAGAGGTGGAGGCTCCGGAAATTGAAGTGACGGGCATTGTACAGGCCCAGGACAAAAATGTTGCCCTGGCAAGGCTCCAGCTTGAAAAAACAGAGGGAAAAGTTCTCCTGGAAAAAGGAATGCGGGTGTCCATACCAAAACCCGATAGAACTGATTCAGAATCGGAAAAATGGACCACATATTTCACCGTAAAACAAATTACAGGCAACGGTATGGAGATCGTACTGGAAAATGGTGAAGTGGTCTGGTACCCGGTAATAGGTCCGGAGGACTAGACGCCGGCAAAGTGGTGACTCAGGTTGTTTAAGAGTTTGTTATCAGGGAATTGATTCATTAACTACCAAACAGGCTCTAAGGGCAAACTGGCGAATATAAGGATTAAGATAACAGATGAAATACAGAGCGTTTATGTGGTGTGCGGCAGTTGCGTTGTGCCTGGTTCTGAACAGTGGATGCGTTTCCCGGACCAACGGGAGTGGTCCCCAGGGCAGCGTACCCGATAATAAAAAGAGAGCTGAAAAACCAGCCCTCTTGATCAAGGACATAGAAACAGAAAGTGTTCCGGCGAAATCGCCGGAACAGACCCTGGATCCGGACGATTACAAAACCCGGAACCAAGAAGTTAAACCGTTATCCAGTTTTATACCGGATAAGGTGACGACCCGGCAGATTCGGGAACAGAACAGGCGTGTTAAGCCCATGCCCCTGCCGGCGCGCAGTCAGACCGTGGCAGAGGATGAACCGCTCATCACCCTTGATTTCCAGAATGAAGAACTGTCCAATATCCTTAAAGTGGTATCCAGTGTCATGGATGCCAACGTGGTGCCCCACAAGACGATTGCCAAGCAGAAAATTTCCATTTATCTTAAAGATATCACCCCCCGCAGCGCCCTGGAAGCCCTGTGCAAACAGAACGGTTACTGGTACGAGGAGAACGACGGATATATCCGCCTGGTGTCGGTAAAGGATTTCGGAAAGGTGTCGGTTGCGCCTGACGGGATGATCGAAACCCTTAAATTCAAGGGGGTGCACCTTCCCACCGCTTTGATGATGCTCTCCGAAAAAACCGGCCAGAATGTGGTGTGCAAAAAAAGTGCAAGTGAGATCGCCGTGAATCTTTATGCCTCCAACCTCTCTTTTCTTGCTGCCGTGGAAATCATCTGCAAGAAATATAATCTCTGGTACCGGTACGATAAGGAAAAGGACTATTACATCCTCATGAAGGCCGCAGATTTCGGCGCAGAAATGATTGTGGACTACAGCCACAAAACCCGGGTCATTAACCTGAAGTACGCGTCAGCCCCACAAGTTGCCGAGGCCGTGGCCCTTGCCATGGGAAACCGGGTAAGATACACCACCCCGTCCAACCTGAAAAGCTACGAACATTTGAAAACCGAAGGCTATGAAGACGATGAGGCCAGCATCCAGGCCTCGGACAACCAGGAGGACCTGGCCAAGGACATTGAAGCCCCCAAGTTCAAATCCACGCTGACCTCCGATAAGATTGAGGCGCTGATTCAAAAACGGATGGAGCTGATGATGACAGCCGAAGAGGTCAGGCAGATCAATCAGAATATCGGATTTGCCCTGCTCTCCCTTTTCCTGCGGAACAATGCCATTGTTGCCTGTTCAACGGATAAGCAGCTTCTTGACCAGATTGAATCCCTGATCGCCAGGCTGGACACACCAACACCCCAGGTGATCGTTGAAACCAAGATTCTGGGGGCAAACCTGACAGACGATTTTACCTCCTTTTTTGATATTGAATTCAATGAAGTCGACGGCAGTGGCACCTTTGGCTGGCTGTCCGGGTCCCCTAAATCCATCGGATACGGTTCAGCCGTCTACAATTTCCTCAGTGTTGATGACTGGGACATCAATGCAACCATTAACCTGCTCAAAAAAGACGGCCTGGTCTCCACCATTGCAAGCCCGCTGCTTGTATCGTCCCAGAACGCTGAAGCAAGGGCCTTTGTGGGACTTGACGACTTTCCCCTGGTCACCAATATTGAGGCAGACAATGAGTACGACGATGATGGAAACCTGCAGGCGTTTGTCCTGAAACCCGTGGTGGAAAAGGTGGACATTGGTACGGAATTGAAAATCACGCCCCAGATCAATGAGGATGGCAGTGTAACCCTGCGCCTGTTCATTGAGCAGTCCTCCATCAGCAATACCATGCCCAATATTCCCTATTACGACGGTTATGAAAAAACCCTCAAGGATTATGCCGTCAATGTCGTGGACAAAAGAGAGGTGGATACCATCATCACCGTACCCCAGGGAAAAACCCTTGCGCTGGGCGGGCTGGTCAATGAGGAGAGCAGCATGGTGGAAAACAAAGTCCCGGTGCTTGGTGACATTCCCCTGCTCAGCTATTTCTTCAAGGATCATGAGACCGTCAAAAACAGAACGGAAACGATTTTTCTGATAACCCCCCATATCATCATGAAACCGGAGCAGACCGGCAGCGTTACCAGAGATGTGTTAAAGGAGATGGAGCATAAGTATATCAAAGAGAATAAATCCAAGCTCAATGAATATGAGAATATGGAAAACAGATTGGATTGGTATTGATAAGACCGGAGACCGGAGACTGGAAACTGGAATCCGGATTCCGGTTTCCGGATTCCGGTCTCCATCCTTACCGTTAACGCCACGTTTTTAAAATTTGAAAAGCAATTCAATTATGGAATTAAACGCACTTTTAGCGCAAGCTGTCAAACAAAACGCCACAGATTTACACCTGACCATAAACAGCCCCCCTGTTCTCAGAATACACGGGAATTTGGAACAGATGGATATGCCGCCCCTGGATCAGAATACCACCCGGCAGCTGCTTGAGAGCATTCTCTCCCCTGCCCATAAAGAAGTTCTGGAAGAAAGCCGGTCTGTGGACCTGGCCTACAGCCTGGAGGAAGAGGCGGGGACCAGCCGGTTCCGGGTCAATATTTTTTACCAGAAAAACAGTATGGCCGGCGCGTTCAGGAAACTGTCCGATGAGATTGTCCCCCTGGAGAAATTGAACCTTCCCACAAATCTTTATACGCTTTGCGACATAAACGCCGGCCTGGTGCTGGTCACAGGTTCCACAGGCTCCGGTAAAACCACCACCCTTGCCACCCTTATTGACCGGGTCACCGAGGACAGGGCCTGCCACGTCATCACCATTGAAGATCCCATCGAGTATGTGCTGTCCCACAAAAAAGGACTGGTCAACCAGAGGGAACTGCACAGCGACGTGCCCAGTTTCGCTTCGGGGCTGCGTGCGGCGTTAAGGGAAGACCCGGACGTGGTGCTTGTGGGCGAAATGAGGGATCTTGAAACCGTTCGTACAGCCATTATGGCGGCAGAGACAGGGCATCTGGTCTTTGCCACCCTCCATACCATGGACGCCCCCTCCACCATCTCCCGTATTGTCGGGGTTTTCCCCACCGATGAGCAGGAGCAGATTGCGCATCAGCTCTCTTTAAGTCTTCGTGCCGTGGTCTCCCAGAAGCTGGTCCGTACCCGGGACGGAAAGGGACGGGTCCCGGCTGTCGAGGTCATGATCGTCACCCCGGGGATCGCCAACATGATCCGCCAGCACAAGGCCGAACAGATCCGTTCGGTCATTGAAACCGGTGCTGCCCAGGGCATGCAGAGCATGGACCATGCCTTTGTCAAACTGTTCAAAGAAAATAAAATCGACAGGGCAACTGTGCTGGGGCATGCCCGGGATACGGGTTATGTTGAGCGGCTTTTGAGGTAGGAGGGAGACTGGAAACCGGAAACCGGAAACCGGAAGTTGGCTTTTATGATAAAAAGTTTGAGTAATGCTTGATAGATAAGAACAAGAAATAAGAAATTTTAGTGAAGTTACGGTCTCCGGATTCCGGATTCCGTTCTCCGTTTAAGGAGTAACCCATGCTGAAAAGTTCAGACAAAAGAACAAACATCCCCGGCCGTACTCCCACAAAGCGTGTGGGACAGTCCCTTGTGGAACTGGGAATGGTTACCCGGACCCAGCTGGACGAGGGCCTGAAACGCCAGGCCAGGGCAGGGGGTCGCCTGGGCGAGTCCCTGGTCAGGCTTGGGTATATCAGTCAGGATGATGTGGCCCGGGCCCTGGCAGCAGCCCACGACCTGGAATATGTGGATCTTGATGCATCTGACGTGCGGTGCAATGCCTCCGATCTGATTGCCCGGTCCCTGGCCGAGCGCTACACCGCCGTTCCCCTGAAAGTGGAAGAGGGCAGGCTGCATATCGTATGCGACATCCCCCTTAGCCCCCAGGTCAGAAGCAACCTGCAGCGGGTCACGGGAATGCCCTGCGTTTTAAGCCTTTCTGCGTCCTCAAAAATAAAAAATGTAATTAAAGATGTTTACGAAGGCAATGCCTGTACCATTGATACATCCGAAGATACGGCCATCATCAGGCTGGTGGAGGGAATTATCGAAAGGGCCGTAAGGGCAAACGCATCGGATATCCACTTTGAACCGGGCAGGGAGACCTTGATCGTCCGGTGCCGTATTGACGGGGTTTTAAAGGAGATCGCCTCCCATCCCAAGGATCTTTCCCCGCCTGTGATTTCAAGAATCAAGGTGTTGTCCAACCTGAATATTGCGGAGAAACGCGCTCCCCAGGATGGTGCCATGACCTACGGCGCCGACGGAAACTATATCGACATCCGTGTGTCCGTGCTTCCCGGCATTTACGGTGAAAAGGCCGTGCTTCGGCTTCTGTCAACGGACACCAGGAAAACCAGTTTCGAAGATCTGGGTATGGAACCGGACACCATTAAAACCTTTACCACCCTGATCAACCGCCCCCACGGCATCGTGCTTCTGGCAAGCCCCACCGGTTCGGGTAAGTCCACCACCCTGTTTGCCACCCTGCGCAAGCTGCGGTCTGAACAGACCAATATCACCACCGTTGAAGATCCCGTGGAATACAAGGTGGACGGCGTCACCCAGGTACAGGTGGACCAGGCCATGAAAGTCACCTTTCCCAATGCGCTGCGTTCCATCCTGCGCCAGGACCCGGATATCATCATGATCGGTGAGATCCGGGACCGGGAAACCGCAGTCATTGCCCTCCAGGCAGCCCTGACCGGCCATCTGGTCCTTGCCACCATCCATACCAATGACGCCCCTTCCGCCCTTACCCGGCTGGTGGACATGGGGTGCGAACCCTTTCTGGTCAGTTCAACGGTATGCGGCATCATGGCCCAGCGGCTGATCCGGACCAACTGCCCCCGGTGCAGTGCGCCTTTTACACCCACGCCGGAAGAGCTCAGGCGGTTCGGCCTGGACGCCCTGCCCCAGGGGGCCGGATGGGTCCGGGGAAAAGGGTGCCCCTTTTGCAACGACACAGGATACAAAGGCCGTATCGCAATTTGTGAACTGTGTGAAGTGGACGGAGATATCCAGCAGGAGGTGGTTAAAAAAGCCTCGGCCAAGAAGATCCGGGATATGGCCCTGGACCACGGCATGCGCAGCCTTTTTGATGACGGACTCATCAAGGTGAACCGGGGGGTTACCTCTCCTGAGGAGGTTATGCGGATGGTTATTCTGGATTAGGAACGGTTTCCGGAAACCGGAATCCGGAAACCGGAATCCGGAGACCGGAATCCGGAGACCGGAGGCTGGAGGGTGGGTGTTGTGATATGCCGGTTTGAGGATCTTGAGGTGTGGAAGGAGGGGATGCGCCTTGCGGTTCAAGTTTACCGGTCAATGGCTGGGTGCCCTGATTATGGACTTCGGGATCAGATGCAAAGGGCGGCTGTTTCCATTCCGTCAAATATTGCTGAAGGGTTTGAGCGAAATACAAACAAGGAGTTCATTAGATTTCTGTATATTTCAAAAGGCTCTTGTGCAGAAAAAAAATCTCAGCAATGCGCCAAAAACTGCAAAAACTGATAAAAGTAAGAAAACAAAACTTTTAACCTTCGGAAACCGAAGACCGGAGACCGGAAACCGGCTTCCAGTCTCCGGCTTCCAGTCTCCGGATTCCGGATTCCGTTTTCCCAACAAAGAAAAAACATGCCAATATTTGAATACACCACCGTAGATGCGTCCGGCGCTGAGGTCCTGGAGACCATTGAAGCCCAGGATATGCCGTCGGCCCAGGCCTCTTTGAGGGCGGCAAGAAAACTGGTCACCTCCTTAAGGGAGGCGGAGATCGCCATTGAAGACAGCCCCGATTCCTATGAACTCACCCTGCTGGACCATTTAAGTTCGGTCAATGTGTCCGACATCGCCTTTTTTTTTCGCCAGCTCTCCTCCCTTCTCAATTCCGGAGTCACCCTGGTCAATGCATTGTTCGTGCTTGAAGAGCAGGAAAAAAAGAGACGATTCCAGAAAATGATCGGCCGTATCCGCCTGGATACCCAGGGCGGGGCGTCTTTTCTCAATGCCCTGGGCCGGTATCCCAAGACCTTTGACGCCCGGGTTCTGGGCATGGTGGATGCCGGGGAGGCCTCGGGTAACCTGGGGCTGATGCTGGACCGCATCGCCACCCATCTGGAAGAGGACGCAGCCTTTCGCAGCCAGCTCATCACCGGGGCTATCTATCCTTGTGTGGTCATTGTGGTGGTGATCGGCGTGGTGGGGTTTCTCGTGGGATTTGTTATCCCCAAAATCGCTCCGCTGCTGGAACTCAAGTCCCAGAAACTGCCCTGGAATACCCAGTTGATCATTGATGTCAGCGAGTGGTTCAAGCTTTACTGGAAACAGCTGTCCGTGATCCTGGGGTTTACCGTAAGTGTATTCATTCTTGCCTACAGGTTCATTCCCGGTGTGGTGTACTGGTCAGACCGCATCAAAATCAAGCTCCCCCTGATCGGCCCGGTGTTCTTCTACTCCGCTGTGGTCCAGTTTACCCGGAACCTGTCCACCCTGGTCGGCTCCGGGGTCAGTGTGCTGGAATCCCTGCGCATTGTCCGGGGCATCATCAGAAACCAGGCCGTAAAACGGGTTCTGAAAACCATGGAGGCGCACATTCTAAAAGGAGATAACCTGTCCGCTCCCATCAAGGCCGCCCCCCATATCTTTCCCCCCATGGTGGCCAGCATGGTGGCCGTAGGCGAAGAAACCGGTTCCGTGGATCAGAGCCTGGGCATCGCCGCCGACATCCACGAAAAGATCCTGAACACCTATATTGCGCGCATGACCGCCATGATCGAACCCCTGCTTATCATTGTGTTGGGCGGGGTGGTGGGGTTTGTGGCGTTTGCTATGATCTCCGGTATTTTGACTATGTACCAGGTTTGAGGGGAGCAGGGGGGCAGATGAGCAGGTGGGCAGATGAGCGGATGAGCAGGTGGGCAGAGGGGCAGAGGGGAACTGTGCAGCTTTGCTTGTTCGTAAAGTTTTTTATAGCAGATTCAGTATGTATTGGGATTCTATAATTTTTTCACCGAGAAGCACTACCCACCTGCCCACTTTCTCACCTGCTCACCTGCCCCTCTGCCCCTCTGCCCACCTGCCCCTCTGCCCCAAACCTCGGCAGGAAAGAAAGTGAAATCACCAATAAGACACCATTGGGAATTAGACGTATACCGCATGTCCGTGGATGCTGCGATGCAGATTTATAAGGTTTCCAAAATCTTTCCAAAAGAAGAAAGATATGCGCTCACGGATCAGATCCGGCGCGCTTCCCGTTCGGTTTCAGCGAACCTGGCAGAAGGATGGCGGCGAAGAAAATATGAAAAAGTGTTTATCAATAAATGTAATGAAGCAGAAGGTGAAGCTGCAGAAACCCAGGTCTGGCTGGAGTTTGCCGTGAAATGCGGATACCTTGAAAGACAAACCGGGCAGGCACTGCATAAACAATATGATGCAGTGATCGGCAAGCTGGTGAAGATGGGCAACAATCCTGACCCATGGATCATGAAGCCCATACACAAAAAAACGTGAAAAAAATCAAAACACCCAAGTCTCCAACGGCCCACTTTCTCACCTGCCCACCTGCCCACCTGCTCATCTGCCCCCCTGCCCATAAGCTAACCAACTCACAAGCCAGGCAAAACCAAGGAGGAATGAAAATGTTCAGATTTCTAATCACACTAGCAACCCTGCTCACCGCGGCCCAGGCCGGTGCCGGTGAACTGACCTACGCCGTAAGCCATGGATACACGCCCGTAAAACAACCGCCGCGGTACTGGCAGGTGGACGTGAGTAAAAAGCCGCCGCCAAAGGGGATCCACCCGGAGTATGCCACAGGCGCGCCTGACGGAAAACTTGCCGGCTGGGCCAGGAAAAAAGGGACCCTGATCCTGGGGTTTGACTGCAAGGACGGCATCCGTAACCAGAAGGGCCCGGACCTGTTTTTCTGGCACTTTGGTCCCGGCGGCACCCGGGTCTTTGTGAGCACCGAACCTAAAGCCCCGTCAAACTGGCAGTTTGTGGGAGAATTACCCAGAACGGATGAGCATATTGTTGAAAAAGCCGCCCTGGATCTCGGTGACCTGGATAAGGTCTATTTTGTCCGCCTGGATAAGTGGGAAGGCGGGATGTGGGGGAAGGGGCGGTTTGTTGATGCTGTGGGTGGGGTTTGTGGGAAGGATTAGCTAGGGGTGGAGGCTGGAAGCGGGGTTTTTGGGGCAGGTGAGATAATGATCGAAAAAAATTTTTTGTGCAGCTGCCCACCTGCCCCAAAAGCTTTGTTCAGCCCCATTTTCCGGTCTCCGGTTTCCGGTCTCCGGCCTCCGTCCCCACAAATTTTTTTAGCAAAAACAAACTTAAATTGAAGATCAGTGAAATCTGAGGAAAACCAGGGATTGACAGGGGTAAAAATTTTTTCTATAGTACATTCAACATTGTTTCAATCGTAAGGGACGCTCAACGACTAAGCAGCGTTTCCAAAAAGTAAGACATTGAGCGAAACATGATCCAGAAAAAAAAACAAAAGACAACTCAATTGATGACCTGTTCACATACTGAATTTTCCCGGCAGTATCCTGGGCAGTCCATCATTACTGGTAAAACTGAACACAAAAAGGGTGGATACGGCCTGAAAGGAGGCAGTCAATACGTGTCATCTGTTTTACAGATAAACATCAAAACGGGAATTAAGTTAAAAAACCTCATTTTCCATTAAATTTAGGAGGAGAAATGAAAAATTTGTTTAGACCTATTCTGATTGGATTTGTTGCTGTAATTATGGCAGCACCTGCTTACGCAATTGATCTGGGGACTTCGTGCCCGCAGGTTATAACCGCTCCAGGTAATTATGTAATGACCGGTGATATCAATTGCAGCGCCGGGTCTGCCCCCTGGGAGCCCACATGCTCCGGCACTGGTAACCACGTATACGGCATCATCGTACAGGCAGACGGTGTCAGCATTGACGGTCAGGGATATAAAATCACCGGACCGGGCGAAGGCAATATGTGCTGCCAGGTTGTTTTAGACGAAATCGGCGAGTGCGACGGTCATCCCTGCAGGCTTTCTTTTGCAGGCCAGGACGGTAATGCCTGG
>PDWI01001374.1_pt1 | contig 38468 bp, 42 predicted proteins | sample 1430891 | NCBI WGS metagenome assembly PDWI01 (sample SAMN01162508, study PRJNA174530) | Oral metagenome, whole genome shotgun sequencing project. | biome: Marine environment; feature: Marine mammal; material: Swab sample of the gingival sulcus; isolation source: swab sample of gingival sulcus... | reverse complement strand
AATTATTTTTTTAAAGATCATTCCCTATTAAAGTGTTCTTCTTTAATTGGACGCGAATTATAATAGATTTATTTGTTTTTGTCAATAGCTTTGGCTTAACTATTGCTTAAATTTTGAGATTTGGGGGTTTTTGTACTTTTTATTGTATTTTACAACTTACTTTTTATTCGTGGAGAATTTTGAGATCGAAATAGTTTTAGCGCAGTACCTACCATTTTTGAATTTAAAACATCATCAAGATTTAGATCTTTTTGTGATAATTTTGGATTTTGTACAGCACTAAGACTTGCTATACAACTAGATGGTTGTTCAGAATAATTAAAATCTTTTTCTTTATTGGTATTTTTTTCCTCTTCTACTGTAGGTTGAACTATCCTGGCTATTTCCTTGCTTGGTTCTTTTTTAATCTTTTCAAAATCTAATTGAGTGTCTTTTCCAAATACTTCAAAAACAAATGATTTTATATGTGCAAAATTTTTATATAATTTTGCTTTACACTCCCCTTGAGCAGAACTATTAATTTTTAAAATATTATTTTTATAAGAAGAAAAAGTAAAACTTTTTTCAAAACATTCCCCAAGCTCATAACTTTTTTCATAAATACTATCAATTAGTTGTTTAAACTTTATTTTAGCATTATCATCTTCTTTTTGAGTCTCATCTATGGGAATAGTATTAGTTTCTACTTTAGGTACATTTATAATCTCTTTATGTGTAGTATCTTGAATAACTTTTCTTTCTATAGGCAAAGTTGATTCTTTTTTTACACTTTTAACTTCCATATCTTCAATATCTTTTATAACTGCATCAATTGTTTTTAAATTTACAGCTTCAACCATTTTTAATAATGTTAAAATCAACACAAAACCACTATCACTATTCATATTTAACAATTGTTTTGCATCAGCAATGATTCTAAAAAATCGATCAAATAGATATAATTCAAATTTTATATCATTTAAAAGCATCTTATGTTTTAAATATATACTCATCTCATCTAAAACTTGACCAACTTCATAGCTTTCTAAAGATTCAACAATAGTACGGATATCATCTTTTTTAAGAATTACATCAAAAATATTATCCATAAATATAGGATCAATCATACCTAACATATCAGTAACAATCGAAGCTGTAATAATACCCTTTGAATAAATAATAGCCTGATCTAAAAGAGTTAAGGTATCTCTTAAACTTCCTTGCCCTGCTCTTGTAAGCATCTCTAAAGCAGATGTTTCAAATTGAATATCTTCTGTATTTAAAATATGACTTAAATGATGAATAATATTTTTATCTGATATTTTCTTAAATCTAAAATGTTGCGTACGACTTAAAATAGTTGCTGGTAATTTTAAAGGATCAGTTGTTGCTAATATAAATTTTACAAAAGCAGGTGGCTCTTCCAAAGTTTTTAACAATGCGTTAAAGGCTTGAGTTGTAAGCATATGAACTTCATCAATTATAAATACCTTATATAATGCACTAGTAGGTTTGTATTTTGTATGTTCGATTAAATCCTTTATATCATCAATTCCACGATTAGATGCAGCATCCATCTCAATAATATCTAAATGTCTATTTTCATTTGCACTTATACAACTTTGACATACTTCACATGGCTTTGAAGTTGGTGCATTTTCACAAACTAAAGCTTTTGCCATTATTCTAGCTGTCGATGTTTTCCCACTTCCTCTTAAGCCACTTAATAAATAAGCATGAGATAAGCGATTGGTATCAAGGGCTAATGATAAAGTCGTAGAGATAGAATCTTGTCCAATTAAATCTTCAAACCTTCTTGGTCTATATTTTAACGCAAGTACTTGCCGTGCTTTTGATATTTCATTTTCCATTAGATTAAACCCTTTAACCATTTTTTAGCAACTTGTTTTAATCCTTCTGGATTTTCTGATGCAAAAAATTTTATTTTTGTCTTATTAAACCTAGAAATACAATGATACTCAACTTTTAGAAAATCTACAATTGCATCTCCACTATGCATTGTAAGTGCATTATTTAAGTATTTTGATATTTTTTCTTCAATTAAAGGGAAATGGGTACACCCTAATATTACAACATCTATTTGAGATAAATTTTTAAAATAATGATACATTGCAGCATTTAATATCTCCCCATCAAAGATATCCTCTTCAACAATAGGAACAAAAAGTCCAGTTGCAATTGAATAGATATTTTTATATTCAAGTTTTGTTAATGCACTTTCATATCTATTTGAGTTTATTGTGGCTTTAGTACCTATTACTAAAATATTTGAATTTTTATCCTTAACTTTATCTTTTAAAGCTTTAATGCCAGATTCAATTACCCCTACAACAGGTATAGTTGTATTCTGTCTCATCTCATTTAAAGCATAAGCACTTACACTATTACAAGCAACTATCAATATATCGATATCAAAATTTTTAAAAAACTCTATTGCATCTAAAGAATAACGAATAATAGTATTTTTATCTTTAACCCCATATGGAACACGAGCAGTATCCCCAAAATATATAATCTCTTCAAAAATTTTGTTTTCTAATAATGATTTTACAACAGTTAAACCGCCAATTCCACTATCAAAAACTCCAGCTTTCATCTCTTTTCTATCTATCTATTATTTATAGTCTAGTATTCTTTTTGTATTATTAAGACTATCAAAAAATATAATTTGAAATAAAGGTGTTATTTCCACATTATTTGCATCTATTGTTTTAAAAGGGGGAAAAGTAAACTCCGCACCCTCTGTTGATCTAATAGTAAATTGTAATTTTCCCATTGTCTTTAGGCAGTTTTTAATCTCTTTATTTAGTTTTTCATTTTTAATTGTCAGAATATTATCATCAAGATGTTGAATAAACATATTTTTTAATGCCATAACTTTTTCTTTAAAAATTTGTTTTCCCCAAGTAATTGTTCCATTTGGATAATGAAATTTTCCTGTTTTATTTAACAATGGATGTTGATCAGACTCCTTAATACTCTCAATCATTCCTAAAAAATGATTTCTTCCTCCAACAACATCCATACATTCTAAAACAAGTTTTTGAATTTCTAACTTTTCTTCATGAGATAAATTATTAAATTTCATATCTTAACCATTCATTGAGATCAAAAATTCTGCATTTGATTTTGTCTCTTTCATTTTTTTATATAAAAACTTTAATGACTCAACCTCATCCATCTCCGCCATCGCATTTCGAAGTATCCAAATTTTTTGTAACTCATCTGGGTGTAAAAGAAGTTCCTCTTTTCTCGTACCTGATTTTACAATATCAACTGCTGGAAATACTCTTCTCTCAGCTGCTTTTCTACTTAAAACAACTTCACTATTCCCTGTTCCTTTAAACTCTTCAAAAATAACTTCATCCATTTTTGAACCTGTTTCAACTAAAGTTGTAGCAATAATAGTTAAACTTCCACCCTCTTCAATATTTCTAGCTGCTCCAAAAAATCTTTTAGGTTTATGTAAGGCATTTGCATCAACACCACCACTTAATACCTTACCTGATGATGGGGTTACAGTGTTATAAGCCCTTGCAAGTCTAGTAATAGAATCAAGTAAAATAACAACATCTTTTCCTAATTCTACTTCTCTTTTGGCTTTATTTATAACCATCTCGGCAACTTTAATATGATTCGCTGCAGGCAGATCAAAAGTAGAACTATATACTTCACCATTGACACTTCTTTGCATATCTGTTACCTCTTCAGGTCGTTCATCAATTAATAGTACCATCAAAGTTGATTCGGGGTGATTTATACTAATTCCATGTGCAATCTCTTTTAATAACTCTGTTTTTCCAGATTTTGGTTGAGCAACGATAAGCCCTCTTTGCCCTTTTCCCATAGGTGCAAACATATCCATAATTCTTCCTGTTAAATGGTTGGGATCATACTCAAATTGAAATTTTTCTGTTGAATAAAGAGGTGTAAGATTATCGAATAATGGTCTGTTTTTCGATTTATTAACAGGCAAATAATTAATAGCTTCTATTTTTAATAAAGCATAATATTTTTCACTTTCCTTAGATGGTGGTCTTACTTGTCCTGAAACAATATCACCACTTCTTAGGGCAAACCTTTTTATTTGTGTAGCACTTACATAAGAATCACTATAAGAATCACTAAATTTTCCATCAAAAGGTCGTAGGAAACCAAATCCACCCTCTTTTATGTCCAAAATTCCAGTAAATAATATATATCCACCAGCTACTGTTTGAGCTTCTAAAATAGCAAAAATAAGATCTTGCCGTTGCATCTCTTGAGGATTTTCAATATTTAACTCTTTTCCAGCTTCAATAAGTTCTAAAGTATTTTTACTTCTTAACTGTTCTATAGTTAAACCATTTACAGGTACATGTGTTCTAGATTTTTTATTGTTTGAATTATTTGTCTTTTTTGTAGGTTTTTTAGTAGGTGTTGAAGTTTCAGAAATATTTTTTTCTGTCTGTTGTTTTTCTTCCATATAGTTAAGTTGCCTTTTTTGATATATTTTGAATAGTTTGTGCAAATTATATCATATTTTTATTAAAGTTTATGAAATATTCCTATTTTTACTAATGATTTTAGCCCAATCCACTAAAAATTTTTATTAATTATAAAATAATATATCATTTATAAGAATGTAAGCCATAAAAACTGATCTAAATCTATTATCTCTTTTTTATATTGTTTACATATAATTTTATTACTAATAAATTGAAGGCAAATAGAATGATTAGTAAACTAATAAAAGGTAACCAAAAATTTAAAGATACTTATTTTCATAAACTAGAGGGTAAATTTGATCATCTTATTGAATATGGACAAAGTCCAGATGTACTATTTATAGGCTGTAGTGACAGTAGGGTTGTTCCTGATTTAATAATGGATAGTAAACCAGGCGATATGTTTATTTTAAGAAATATTGGAAACTTTGTACCTAAATATAAAAAGGATAATGATTTTCATGGATCTAGTGCTGCAATTGAATATGCTGTAAGCGTACTTCATGTTAGAGACATTATTATTTGTGGGCATAGTCATTGTGGAGCTTGTGAATCTTTGTATAAGGATCTAAGTCAAGATGAACACCTCATACATGTACGAAAATGGTTAGAACTTGGTGCAAAAGCGAAAGAGATCACCCTATCTAAAATAAAAGATAAAACAGATATGGAAGCTATTTATAGAATGACTGAAAAAGAATCTATTAAAATTCAATTAGAAAACTTATTAACCTATCCAGAAATTCTTCGAAAAATAAAGTCAGGTCAGTTGGATATACATGGGTGGTATTATAAGATTGAGAATGGAAGCATCGAATACTTAAATGGGGAAACAAATAATTTTGAAGAGTTAAAATAAGAGTGAAGAACTCCTATTTTAAAACTATTAACATATTAATGTTTCTCTTTTTTAAGAGGTATTACCAACATATTTACATATCTACCCTCTAGTTTTGGTTCATTTTCTTTTGATGCAATATCTTCAACCATAGGCCATACTCTTTTTAGTACCTCTGCACCTGCTGCTGGATTTGCCATCTCTCTACCTCTAAGAAAAACTCTAAATTTTACATGATTACCTTTTTCAAGAAATTCTCTAGCATGTTTTACTTTATAATCAATATCATTTTGTGCAATTTTAACTGAAAGTTTTATCTCTTTTGTTACAATTATTTTTTGATTTTTTTTCGCTTCTTTTATTTTCTTCTCTTGTTGGTATTTAAATTTACCATAATTCATTATTTTTACAACAGGTGGTTTTGCATTTGGCGCAATACAAACTAGATCTAAACCTGCTTCATCAGCTAAGGCTAAGGCTTCTCTTGAACTCATAATTCCTAATGATGAACCATCTTCCCCATTACATCTCACTTCTTTAAATCTAATATCTTCATTTAGTAAAGTATCGTCTTGTTTTTTATTATTTTTAAAACTCAAATTTTATCCTCCGATTGGTTTATTTTTAACATATTTATAAAGTCTTCTTTAGTCATTTCACTTCTCTGTCGTTTTCTTCTATCTCTTAAAGCAATTTTTTGATTTTCAACTTCCTCATCTCCGATGACCACAATCATAGGAACACGCTGTTTCTCTGCCATTCTAATTCGTTTATTTAAACTTTCATTCATATCATATATTTTGGAATCCATATTATGTTCTAAAAGCTCTTTTTCTAACTCTTTTGCATATGCAACATGACTCTGTGCAATTGGGATAAAAATAACCTGCGTTGGAGCTATAACAAAAGGAAATTCCCCTGCACAATGTTCTGTTAAAATACCAATAAATCTCTCAAACGAACCTAAAATAGCTCTATGGATCATAACAGGTTGCTCTTTTTGTCCTTCTGCATTAATATATTCAGCATTAAATCTTGAAGGAAGATTCATATCTACTTGAACCGTACCACACTGCCATTTTCTCCCAATAGCATCAAGAATTTTTATATCAATTTTAGGACCATAAAAAGCTCCTCCACCTTCATCAATACCGTAAGAGATATTATTTTCATCTAAAGCGTCCATAATACCTTTTGTTGTTGTTTCCCAAAACCTATCATCACCAATCGCTTTTTTTGGTTTGGTTGATACTTCGATCTCTATTTCAAAGTCAAACATTTTTACTAAGGATTCAACAAATTCCAAAACTTCAATAATAACACCTTTTACTTGCTCTTGAGTACAAAAAATATGGGCATCATCTTGTGCGAACTCTCTTACTCTAAATAATCCATGCATCACTCCTGACATCTCGTGTCTGTGAACGACACCATATTCAAAGAGTTTCATTGGTAAATCTTTATATGAGACAAGTTTATTCTTAAATATTTGAATATGACCAACACAGTTCATAGGTTTTAGACCATACTCTTGCTCATCAATGGTTGTAAAATACATATTCTCTTTGTAATTATCGTAGTGACCTGAAATTTTCCACATATCAGATTTTAAAATTTCTGGACCTCTTACAGGTTCATACCCTCTTATTCTATGAGCTTTATACAAAATATGTTCTAATTTTGATCTTAACCTTGCTCCATTTGGAAGCCATAAAGGTAAGCCTGCACCTACATCCTCATTGAAAGTAAATAACTCCAACTCTTTACCAAGTTTTCTGTGATCTCTTTTTTTTGCTTCTTCAATCATAGTGACATAATCTTTTAACTGTTGTTTATCAAAAAATGAGATACCATATATTCTAGTAATCATCTCATTTTCTTCATCACCACCTAAATATGCACCAGCAACTCTTATAAGCTTAAAATTTCTAATCATTTTAGTATTTGGTAAATGTGGTCCTCTACATAAATCTTCAAAATCTCCTTGAGAATAGATAGTTAAGGTATCATCAGTAATATTTTTTAAAACCATCTGTTTTAATGGATCATCTTTAAATTTTTCCTCTATATCTACCCTTGCACATTCTTTTCTTTCAATAGGAAGTTTTTTATTTGCCAGTTCTTTCATCTTTTTTTCTATAAGAATAAGATCATCATCATTAAGTTGTTTATCTAATTTAAAATCATAATAAAAACCCTCATCCACTACTGGTCCTACAAAAAATTGTGCTTCAGGATGAAGTTCTTTAATAGCTTGTGCCATTAGATGTGCCGTTGAATGTCTTAAAATTTCCAATGCTTCTGCTGAGTTATCCGCTTTAATTTGTTCCGATTCACAGGCTTCTATATTTAGAGCCTTTGCAGTTTGAAGATCATATATTTGACCCTCTTTTTTTATACCAATGTAATCCAATGAAATCCTTTTCCTTTTTTCATTTTTAAATTTTTAAATATTTTAGCAAACTTGTACTTAAAACTATTCCTATAAAATATATAATTAATTATATATTTTCTTTAAATGCTCCATTTTTGCACCCATATTTAATAATATCATATCTACTAAGACACATGACATCATAGATTGTGCAACAACACTTCCCCTTGTAGCAACACATGGATCATGCCTTCCTTTAAGATTATAATTCACATTTTCATTTGAACTATTTACACTCTCTTGATTAATAAATATAGATGGAGTTGGCTTAAAATAGACTTTTAATTCTATATCATCTCCATTGCTTATTCCACCCAAAATACCACCACTATGATTTGTTTTAAAACCATTTGATCTTATTTGATCATTATTTTGACTCCCCTTTATTGAAACTGAATTTATCCCATCTCCAATCTCAACAGCTTTAACAGCATTTATACTCATCATAGCATCTGCTAAAACAGAATCAAGTTTATAATAAATTGGTTCACCCAAACCCTTGGGAATATTTGTCGCCTTTAGGGCAACTACTCCACCAACACTATCATGTGATTTTTTTGCTTCTAAAATCGCTTTCTTTTGATCCTCTTCTTTGTTTTTATCTAAAGCATACATATCACTTGTTTTAGCATATTCCCAATCAAAATTTTCTGATTCAATCCCCGCTATATTACAAATACCACTGTATATATTGATACCTAGATCTTTTAAAATAAGTTGTGCAATAGCTCCTGCAGCCACTCTAGCACTCGTTTCTCTTGCACTACTTCTTCCACCACCTCTATAATCTCTAATTCCGTATTTATGAAAATAGGTAAAATCAGCATGACCTGGTCTAAATAAATCCTTTACATTATCATAATCTCTACTTTTTTGATTTGTATTATAAAGTACTATAGCAATGGGAGTACCTGTACTAAAACCTTCAAATGTACCACTTAAAATTTCTATTTTATCATCTTCTTTTCGTGCAGTTTGTAGTTTATTTTGACCAGGTTTTCTTCTATTCATCTCATTTTGTATAAAATCTAAATCTATTTTTACACCTGCAGGAACACCATCTACAATACAACCCAAAGCAATACCATGAGATTCTCCAAAGGTTGTAAATCTAAATTTTTGTCCAAAACTATTCATTATTTAGCACCTTGAAGTTGATCTAAAACAATTTTTGCTGATGCTTGTTGTGCTAATTTTTTACTTTTTCCTTTTGCCGTTGCATAATGTTTATCATTTATCCATAATGATAACTCAAACTCTTTTTCATGATCAGGACCTACTGCTGATTCTAGTTTATAAACAGGAATAGCACCAAATTTAGCTTGTGTTACCTCTTGAAGTGCAGTTTTATAATCGCTAAATAACTCACTTAAATTAATCTCCTCATAATTTTCATCTAAGAGTTTTAAAATCATAGGTTTTAAAACTGTTAATCCAGACTCAATATAAATAGCACCCATAATAGCTTCAAAAGCATCACTTAAAATAGAAGCTTTATTTCGTCCTAGATTTCTATCTTCTGCATCAGATAGATAGATATAATCACCAAGATTAATGGCAAGGGCTAGTTTAGTAAAGCCTTTTTCATTAACCAATGATGCTCGAATCTTTGATAATTCACCTTCATTTGAAGCTGGGAATTTATTAAATAAAAACTCTCCTACTATTAAATTTAATACAGCATCACCCAAATACTCTAGTCTTTCATTGTTAAAAACTTTTTTATAACTTTTATGTGTGAGTGCTTCGATTATCAGATCTTTATTTTTAAACTGATAATCCAAACACTTTTCAAGTTCAGTATAATCTTTCATCTTTTGACCTTTTTTATAAAATTTAGTTATTGTATCAAAATTATATTAGTTAATAGCTGAGTAGTAAGTTCCATACATAATACTAAATTAAAATATTTTTTTAAAATTTTTATAAGTATTAACTTCCTACGCCAGTCCTATTTTAAAAGTACTTCTTGCTCTTCACTATTGAAAACATCATATCTCATTATATAAACTATCCCTTTGTACAGGTTCAAACTCACTATTTTTGATAAGTTCAATAAACTCTCTTTGTTTCATACCATTTGCACTAGCAGCACCTGCAGCACTATTAATAGACTCTTTTTCTATCGTTCCATCTAAATCATTTGCTCCAAATTCTTGGGCAACAAGTGCTAATTTTATAGTTGATGTAACCCAATATGCTTTTAAGTTTGGAATATTATCTAACATAATTCTACTAATAGCGAATGTTTTTAAAATCTCTTGAGCTGTAGGAAACTTTTTCACCTTTAGAAAATTATTTTCTTTTTGATAGACAAGAGGAATAAAAGCATTTATCCCACCTGTTTGATCTTGTAAGTCTCTTAATCTTATCATATGGTCTATTCGATTTTCTCTACTTTCTATATGACCAAATAACATAGTTGCATTTGATTTATTTCCTTTTTGATGCCATAATTTATGTATCTCTAACCATTGATCTGAACTTACTTTTCCACCACAGATTCTTTTTCGTACTTTTTCATCAAAAATTTCAGCACCACCACCTGGCATACTATCTACACCGTTTTCCATCATCATATCGATAATCTCTTCATACGATTTTTTATATTGCTTACTTAAAAAATGAATTTCAGCTGCTGTTAATGCTTTGACATGAATATCTGGAAATTTATCTTTTATTTTTTTAAATACATCAAGATACCACTGAAGTCCCGTTTCTGGGTTGTGTGCTGAAACTATATGCACCTCTTTAATACCATTTTGTACACTATTTTCTACCGTTTCTAAAATCTCCTCATGAGATAAGGTATATGGTTTTGGATTTTTTCTACTGGCACTATATGCACAAAATTGACAAACATCTTTACAGATATTTGTGGGATTTATATGTCTATTGATATTGTAGTATGTTTTCCGCCCAAATTGCTCTTCTCTTATTTTTGAAGCATAGTGACCTAAATCTAATAAATCCATATCATAAAGTGCAATACCATCTTCTAAAGTCAATCTTATTTTATTTTCTAATTTTTCTTTTAAATTCATACTTTTTTTCTCTTATTTTTAATTTGCCATTAAACCATTTAGGTTTGTTGTGATATTAGCTAGGGAATTATTTAATATCATTGCCATAAATTTATCTATTTTAGCCTCTTTCTCCCAGATAGGCTTGTTTACTTTTGTGAGTTTGATTAACTCTTTTTTTGCATTTGATAGGGTTCCCACTTGATCTATAAGTCCTACTTCTTTCGCTTGAGACGCTGTAAATATATGTGCATCTGCATAAAGTTCATGATTTTCTTGTTTTAAATCTCTTGCGCTTGCAACGTCACTTACAAACATATTATAAGTATCTTTCGTGATTTTTTCTAATTCATCTCTCTCATCTTTTGTCCATGCTCGTGTGGGTGTCCCGGATTCTTTATATTTCCCCACCTTTACCGTTTGTATTTTTACACCTATTTTAGAGATAAGTTCACTTGCATCGGCACTTTGCATAATCACTCCAATACTCCCTATCATGCTTCCAGGATTGGCAATAATTTTATTTGACCAAATAGAAGCATAGTAACTTCCACTTGCCATAATACCACTTGCATATGCAATAACAGGTTTTATCTCATTTAATTCCTTTATAGCATACGCTATCTCAACTGAGGGTGCAACTGCACCCCCCGGGGAATTTACCTTAAATAAAACCCCTTTTATCTTTTTATTTAATTTTGCTTTTTCAATTTTTTCTAAAACCTCATCGATTACCATTATTGGACCATTAAGTTCAATTATCTGTAAATTTGCAGTTTCTAAATTTTTTGTATCACTACTTGTAACTACAAAATAGAGTACTGTTAAAAATAAGACTGCCTTAAAATGATTTTGAATAAAACTAATCGGTGCTGTAATTGGATAAAATATTTTATTTAGTAAGTTCATCTGTTCCCTTTATATATGTGTGTGTTGTTTTTGAGGTATGAAGTATAATTGATGTAGCTAAATCCTCTTTTGTTTTGCAAATATCTGGAAGTTTAAAAGAGATAATATCTGCATCATACCCAATAGCAAGTATCCCTTTTTTTAAACCCAAGGCTTTTGCCCCACCATTTGTACTTGCAAGTAATAGTTTTTGTGCTAAATGGTTTGAATCTAAATTTGTATGCATAAAAAAAGCATTTCTTATCTCTTCAAACATATTTAATGTATGGTTAGAACTCAATCCATCAGTTCCAATCGATAATGGTATATCTTTTAGATAACTCATATTTAAAATCGTATTATTTAAAAGTCTATTAGAGTTTGGACAATGGATAATCGTCGCACCTAGTTCTTTTATTTGATTAAGTTCTTTTTCATTTGCTTCCACACAATGTGTAAAACTTAAATGTTTTATATTTTTAAATTGGTCTAAAAATTCACTAGGTTTTGTAAGAGAAGTATGTTGATCTAACATATCTTTAAAAAATGATTCAAACTCCCCTTTTGAGTAATTTAACCAATCATTTTCCGCTTTACTTTCTTGAAAATGTGCACTTACTGCCATTTTATTTTCTCTTGCTATATTTAAAACTTCCCTTATTAAAAATGGATGAGTAGAATAGGCAGAGTGAATAGCAATAGCAGGAATAAACTTATCAGAAGTTTGTGCAATAGCACTTTTTAGTTTCGCTTGAAAATCTAAAAAAAGCGTATCTATCATATCTGGTTTACTTCCAAGAATTTCTGTGAAATACACTACATTTAAGGGTGTTTCAACACAAGATTCCATATCAAATCCATAAGAACTAATAGCTCCTATTGTTGTAGTTCCATTCTCTACCATTTTTTTAAGCTCATCATCGATAAGTTCTTTTGTAGCTTTTTCTATTAACTCTTCTCTATTTTTCATAACTGAAAAAAGCCATTGTACAAAATTACCATACTTTAAAGTGGTTTTATTTGCAGAAAATTCTAAATGAACATGAGTATTAATAAGTCCTGGCATAATAATAGAGTTCGTTCCCATATACTCGATATCTTCATTTGGATATTTTATTTGGAACTCTTCTTGTGTCCCTATATCAAGAATTTTCTCATCAAATGCCACAGCACCATTCTCAATAATAGTAAAATTGTCATCACAAGTTAATAACCAATTAGCCGATATAAATTTCATACATTAGTATCCTCTTATAAAATTTTCGATATTATACCAAAATATTATAATTTAAAGGAAACTAATGAAAATAGCAGTAATTCAAGGACCTAACTTAAATATGTTAGGTATTAGAGAACAAAATATTTATGGACCTATGACACTCGACCAAATTCATGAACAGATGAAGGTTAGTGCAGAACAAAATGGAATTGAATTGGAGTTTTTTCAATCAAACTTAGAGGGTGAAATAGTTGATAAAATACAGGAGTGTTTAGGTACAGTTGATGGTATTATTATTAATCCAGCTGCATATAGCCACACAAGTATCGCAATTGCAGATGCTATTTCAGCAGTTGCCATTCCAGTAGTTGAAGTACATATTTCAAATATCTATAAAAGGGAAGAGTTTAGACAAAAATCTATCACTGCGTCATCTAGTTTAGGTGTTATAACTGGATTTGGTCCTTTTGGTTACCATATGAGTCTTATTGCACTGATGCAAGTTCTAAATGAGATACAAGCTTCCAAACAAGCATCAGAACAGATAGAAAAAGCGTAAGTATAAAGATGAAAAACTATATACTTCAAGATGAAAACGCTGTTTATTTTGAATGTGGGTATAGTTGCGATAACGTAATATTTATAAGTATCAGTGGTGATAATTATTTTATCACTGATGCTAGATATGAGATTGAAGCAAAACTAATTGCTCGTAATTGTGAAGTAGTTATTACAAATGACCTTATTGAACAATCAAAAAAAATACTCAAAAATAGCAAAATCAAAAAATTACACTTTGATCCAAATGACTTTAGTCTTTTTACGTATGAAAAACTAAAAGATGGATTAAAGCTACAATTTATACAAAAACCTTATTTCTCAAAACAAAAAAGAATTATCAAATCAGATCAAGAGGTCAAGTTAATTAAAAAAGCTATGAAACTTGGAAGAAAAGGGTTCAAAAGATTTTCAGATTATCTAAAAAAAGATGGTCTAAATAAAAGTGAAAAATATCTTTTTTTTAAAGCAAAAGAGTGTATGAGTAATCACGGACAGTTAGAGTTAAGTTTTGATCCAATTGTAGCTATAAATAAAAATAGTGCAAAACCACACGCTCTTCCAACAAATAAAATACTTAGTAAAAATGATCTACTATTAGTAGATGCTGGAGTGAAGTATCAAAGATATTGTAGTGATAGAACATGTTGTACAAGCTTTCATCCAAACTTAAACTTCAAAAGGGAGCAAAAATTTCCTACAAAATTTGAACAAAAAATATATGACTTAGTTTTAAAAGCACAACAAAATGCTATTTTAAAAGCCAAAGTGGGTATGAAAGCAAGTCAAATAGATAAATTAGCCAGAGATGTTATAGAGAAAGCTGGATATGGCAAATACTTTGTTCACAGTACTGGTCATGGAGTAGGACTAGATATTCACGAATACCCAAATATAAATAGTAGAAATGATACTGTTTTAGAAAACAATATGGTATTTACAGTTGAACCTGGAATCTATTTAAATGGTAAATTTGGCGTACGTATTGAAGATACCGTTGTTATGAAAAATGGACGCGCTGAGATATTATAAGATATAAGGAAAATAGCACTTTAAATTAATAATTTTCCCACACCGTCAAAGGGAGTTTTTATAAAAACTCCCTCAAAATGTATAAAATACTACTTCATAGGTTTAGCTTCCACCCAGATAACAGCATCTTGACTTAATTCTTTCCCTTTATACTCAGTATCAGATCCAACACCTAAAGCACAAAATCCCCAAAAACCAGCTTTTGGAATTGAGAAAGTAAATTCACCATCTTTATTCGCTTTTATACCCATAGTTACAAATGAATCTTGCGGTGCTTCATATCTATTCTTACCCATTTTATTATTTTTTAAATCTGGTGTATTATTGATATACTCTACCTCAATCTCTGCATATGGTACTGGTTTCCCATTTGATTTAACAACACCTGTAAAACTACCATGTTCCCAGATAGAATAAGGTTTTGTAAGTGGTACAATCTCAGCTTTAAGTTTAAGATCCGCATCCCATCCATTTGGAGTTCCTGCTACATTAATTACACTTTTTGTAATTTGTTGAATATAAATATCTTCACCTTTCTCATAATATGGTTTTGGTACCATTATAAGAGTATGGTCTCCCATATTTCTAGCTTTATATTTAGAAGCAAACGCTTTTCCAGAGTTATGCTTCCCTTTCCAAGTAATTGACTTTAAAGTGTCTTTTAAATCTTTTTTACCTTTTTTTTCAGTAATAGAATAAAATTCTTCAACACCTGCCATATCCATAGTATGCTCATCTGCAAATGGATGTGTAAATACATGTCTTAATTCTATAGTTTTCCCTTTTTCTAAGGCTGTATTTGGTGTATATAGCATTTGAAAATGTGCCATCGCTGTTGTTGTTAAAAGAGTTGTTGCAGCAACTGTACTTAATATTAATCTATTCATTTGTATTATCCTTTAAATTGTAATAATTGTTATACCTTACATATATAAAAAAAGAGCGTAATAACAGATTTTATTCTGTTATATCAGAACCTTTTATGAATACTTGATGTCCTTCACCAGCATCAAAAACTGCATTGTAATTACCTGATGGTTTATTAAATGTTACTTCACTATCTTCACTCATCTTAGCTTCAAATATAGTTTTTCCATTTGCTTCAACTCTAAACTTTACTCCACTAGCACTACTTCCATCACTAAATCCGCCTTCACAAGTGATAGTCCCATCACCATTGTCAAAACAAGACATAATAGCTGTATGTGCAAAAAGAGAACTAGTTGCAATAGTTGCTGTTAGTAATAAACTTTTTATCATTTTTATTTCCCTCCTTTCAAAAATTTGTCTAAGGTCTAAATTATATATTTATGTTTTTGATGGAACTTTTAATCCACCTCTCCAGTTGGTCATCTTATTTGGATAAAATCCCAATACTAAAACGATCATAACAACTGTGACGTAAAAATATATCATCGCGTCAACTCCTGTAAAATGATAAATAGTACCTAAAGTAAAAATTGCAGATGATACCAACACACCCAATATCACAGGAAAAAATATTGCAAACAACATCCACTTATAACTATGAGCTTGCATTTTTACAACTATCATTGTAGCAATACAAGGTGGAGTAAGGATCATAAATATAATAATAGCAACAGCATGTAACGGTGTATATCCACTATTTTGTGCCATAGCAACTTCAGCCCTCATAGAATCTGCTTTATTATTTTCATATAAACTTCCCAATGTTGCAACAGCACTTTCACGTGCTGCAAACGAACTCAAGAAAGCTACATTTATTTTCCAATCAAATCCTGCGTATTGGGTAAACGGCTCCATTGCTTTACCAGCAATTCCTAAAAGTGAATTTTCAACTTTTTCATTTTTCATATTTCTTAAAAGTCTGTTTCTAGTTTTTGAAAGTTTTCTTAATACCTTATTGATTTTTCTAGCTTCTTTATCTCTTTTTGGTTTGATAAACTTAAAATAATCTTTGTTTATCCCTTTATATTTATCATCAACAGCTAACGCTCCCTCTTTTGAAGTCGTGGTCATTCTTTTTGATTTATATCCATCATAATAGTTTAATAAAGCAGCAATCTCATCTTTTGTGTCAACAAAAGAATAATAACTTGACTTTTTAGCTTTTTTATCAAAAGTTTTTAAAGCTTTTTGAATCTCTAAGTCATACTTCGCTTGAGATTCTTCAGTTAGTCCTGGAAATTGTAATAAAGTAAATAAAATAACAGCAACAGCTAATACAATAGTAATCACTTTATAAATATATATCCAAACTCTCTGCGACGCTCTTATGATAACACCTTTAAAAGTAGGAAGATGATATGGTGGTAGCTCCATAACAAATGGTGCAGTTTCCCTTGTTTGTAAAAGAGTAGATGTTAAAAGTTTAGCTACAATGAGAGCTATAAAAACTGTAACTGTAGATATAAAAAACATCATCAAAGCCATATCTGGTTTAAAAAAAGCACCCAAAAGCAGAGTATAAAATGGTACTTTTGCTAAACAATTCATATAAGGAACCGTTAAAATAGTAGCCATTCTTGCTCTATCATCAGAAATACCCTTTGTAGCCATAACTCCAGGTACTGCACATCCCCCAACCATTGCTCCACCTAAAACTAAAGGAAGAGTTGATTGACCATGCAATCCAAATTTTTTAAAGATCCTATCTAATATAAACGCCATTCGTGGCATATATCCGACATCTTCCATAATTGCAATAAGCGCAAACAATATAAAGAAAATAGGGATATAATTTGCTAAGGCATTTGCACTATTTACCATCCAAATAGCAAAATCAGTTACCATAGGTACTTGGGTTAGATAGGCTGCAGGCATCAAGTCAATCACAAAATTTTTAAAAGCAGCCAAAATAGGCCATGTATAATTAGTTAGTTCATACCCGTAAACAATAGAGAGTTGATAAACTAAAAACATCACTGCAAACAAAATAGGCAGCGCTAAAAATCTATTCAATACAATTTTATCAGCTTTATCTGTTAGTGTTTCTTTCCCTTTTTTACGCTCTACAACCGTTTTATGATAGATAATATCTGCACTATCATATCTAAAAGTTGCGAGAAAAGAGATACTATCTTTATCATACATCGTATGAAATTTATCTTCTTGTTCTTTTGCTATTCTTTCTATATCAGGAAATTCTGGTTTAAGATGTTCAACAATTGTAGTATCACCCTCTAAAACTTTAATTGCCATCCATCTTGTATTTAAAGGTAAAGTACTATCTTTTATTCTATCTCTCACAGTTTCAATATGTGGTTCTAACTCTTCATAGTTTATTTTAAACTCTTCGTAGTAACTTTTGGCATTTGCGGTTTTAACTATCTCTTGCATAATCTCTTCGCTACCAATACCTTTAGCACCACTAGCTTCTACTACAGGACAGCCCAGCATTTTAGATATTTTTTTACTATCTATATCTATATCTCTTCTTTTGGCAACATCCATCATATTTAATACAACTACAACAGGTATACCAATCTCTAAGAGTTGAAAAGTAAGATACAGATTTCTTTTTATATTTGAGGCATCAACAACATTGACTATAACATCAGGTTTTTCATCTATTATAAATTCTTTTGCAACTCTTTCTTCTAATGAATAGGAGCTAAAAGAGTATGTCCCAGGAAGATCAACCATCTCTATTTTTTGATTATCGTATGTAAAGAATCCCACTTTTTTATCTACAGTTACACCAGGATAGTTAGCGATATGTTGATCAATACCACTCACCATATTAAAAATTGTAGATTTTCCACAATTAGGCTGTCCAGCTAAGGCTACTCTGATTTTATTCATAGCGATACCACTTCAATAAGAGTTGCTTCACTCTTTCGTAAACTAACATTGTAGTTATGAATTTTTAATTCCATAGGATCAAAAAGAGGTGCTTCCCTTACTACTTCTATTTCAGCACCATTAACAAAACCCATATCAAGGAGTTTATGCATCAACTTTCCCGTCGCATTAAGCTTTGATATTTTAACTTTTTGACCTTCACTAATAAAATTCAATGTTACTATTTCTTCCTGCACAAGCAATCCTTTTAAAGTATTGGTTACTATAATTAGTATCACAATACTATAAAAAAATTCCTTTGTTTTTACTTAATGTTGATAATAATTATCACAAATTTCTGTCAATCCTTTCTAAGTACCACTTCATCTATTTTTTTAAATTTTTTATCAAAAACAACAGCATAATAGTTATTTTTATCATCATAGCGAATAAGATAATTTATTGAATTTGCTATCAATTTTAATTTCATTTTTTTATAATCAAATTTTGGTAGATGAAGCGGAATAAATTGAAAATTCCAATCAAGTAGATAAAAATTACTTTGCGTATCGATAACATATCCTAAAAGGTTTTTTTGTTTATTTTCAGAAAGATTTATATAAGCTAATTGTGTATTTTTAGGGTAAAGTATTTTGGATACTTCTATAATGTTATTCTCTTTTTTGATATTATAAAGATTATGTGCGTTATCTTCTACCAAATAGCCTTTATCATATGGTTTCATATTTGTTGGTTTTCCCCAGATATGCAAAGCTGGAAATTGAAAATCTTTTTCGATAAGCTTATTATTAAGACTTTTTGTTTGTTTTTCTTCGATTATTGTATCATAAGTATAAACAGTTGCCCCTTTGTCGGAGATACTAAAAGATTCTTCAGGAAACGATATCATACCTTTAGAAGTGTGTGGATTCAATAGTGGATACATTTTTACCTCAAGTGGTTGAAGTAATTTTGGTTTATAGCTAAAACCTAATCGTGAATTCTTAATATTTTCTTTCGTATATATATTTTGTTTTATCACAAGAGGAAGCTTTTTTTGAATATCAAGATTTTTCCAATACACAAAAGGGAGATATGATTCATAAGTTATTCTATCAAAAGTATTTTTATTTTTAATACCATATTCAAATTGATGTTTCCCAAAATTTTTTTGATAAACAAAATCATTTACAATATTTGAGTAAAATATATAATAATGATTAAATTCATGAGTATAATTTTTTTTGTATTGTTCAAAATTAATGAACAACATAACACAAAATACAATCACTAAAATACTCTGGTAAATCTTCGAAGTAAGTCGTTGTTGCTTAATACTATATAAACTATCCAATGTTAAAAGGAAGACTATTACTATTATAGCTAACCAAAATATATCATATATCATATAATAATTTTTTAGAAATGAACCTATGAAAAATAGTATAAAAAGAAGTTTAAAAAAGGAGATAAACATATTTTTTTCTATAATAACAGCTGCAAATCCTATATAAACAATAATAGCAGCAAAAGTATAAGCAAGGGTATCTTTAAAAGCAACTTGAATGATCAAATCTGGATAGTGTTGTTGTAAAATTAACAAAAGTGGTATAGATATAAAAGAACTAAGAGATATAGTTATAAAAGTACCTATTATAAGATGATATGATAAAATTTGTTGTAACTCTAAAGGTAGATGGATCATTACTTTGATCCTATTTTGGATCTTTTCTGGTAAAAACTGTGCAAAAGATATAACTATTCCAATAAGTATAAAAAGATAAGAGAGATAAAAATATGGTTTTGTTTGAAGATGTGCAAATTTATACCACATCATAGATTCAGGTTCAATCGTTTTAAAAGAAAAATTAAGATTAAAATTAAAATAGAATAAAATAGATACAACAATGAATAGTAAAACAATAATATAAAACTTAAGTTTAATCCATTCTTTTTGTAAAATTTGGTAGAACATATATATCCTTTTAATATTTTCCGACAAAATTTAAAAAGTTATCTTCAAAAGTTGTTGTTTTGTCTTTATTGAAATTTTGCATAGTATCTTTATGAATAATTCCACCTTTTTGTATAATAATCATATCATCAATCAGCTTTTCTAAATCACTCATAACATGGGAAGTAATAAGTACTGTTTTATTTGTGTTATGTATATAATCTTTTAAATAATCTATAAATAATCTTCTATATCCTGCATCCAAACCCATAGAATAATCATCTAAAATAAGTAGCTTAGCATTTTGTGCAAATAAACATCCTAAAACAACCTGTGATCTCTGACCAAAAGATAAAGAGTGTACTTTTTGAGAATAACTTAATCCCATTAAATCAACTAATTGATAAAAAATAGTTTTATCCCATAGTGGATAAAATGGTGCAAAGAATTTTTCAATTTGTTCAATACTCATATAATCATAAGTTACAAATCCCTCATGGAGTAGTGCAATCTCTCTTTTACTTTGAGAAGAGAGGTTGTGAGAGTGTTCACCAAATATTAAACACTCCCCCTGAGTAGGTTTTAAATAACCCATTAAAATATTGATTAAAGTTGATTTACCTACACCATTTTTACCCAATAAACCAAAAACACTTCCCTCATATATACCTACATTTAAATTTTCATAGATAACTTTGTCTCCAAAATTGTGGGAAAGATTTTTTATCTCAATAACTTTATTTTTTTTCACGATCACAACTTCCACCACAACCACCGCTACAACCACCATCTTTTCTAAAAAACTTCTTATAAAGAAAATAGAGTGCAAATGCAGTAACAACTGCTAAAAATAAATTATCCATTTTCAACGCGACCAACCATATATAACATCTTAAATCCTTATTTTTAATAATTATTATCGATAGTAATCAAACTTCTCTTAATTTCTACTTATAATACACTTATAACTATATAATGATAATTAATATCATAATTAAGAAAACTATAAGTATTTGCACTGTATACTTCCCATTATGTATGGTTATCAATGACTATTGGTAAGGAGATAGAATGAGTTTTAATGAAAGTAAAATAATGTTTAGTAAATTAGATTCATCTATGGATCTATCAGAGCATTTTTTTCGTTTTGTGTTTAATAAAATATCAAGAAAAAAGCTTAACAGGTTTGTTGAAAAAGATCATTATTCTATAGACATTATACCATTTGATTCTGAACCAATTAAGGTTATTCCTATTTTTAAAGATATGGATAAAGATAACTTATTTTTACATGAAGAAATTGAACTTGCTTGTAGATTAATACAAAATGATAAAATAAAATGTATCTATTTTGTTTATCCAAAAAATGTAAAATTTACTAAGCATATAGAAATTAAGGTACCTATATTAGAGAGTACCTGCAGTGAATATGTGATAAAGATAATACCATACTCACTAAATGATTTATATAAAAAAGGAATTAATAATGGCAACTGCAATATTTTATGCAAGTAGTACAGGAAACACAGAATACGTTGCGAAATTAATAGCAAAAGAGTTATCTGATATAAAATTAATAGATATAGCCACAGAGGGTGTCTCTTCAATGAAAGAGTATGATAAACTCATATTAGGAATACCTACTTGGGGAGATGGAGAGCTTTCAGATGAATGGGAAGATAACTGGGAAGAGTTTAAAAAGATAGATTTTACTGGAAAAACTGTAGCATTATTTGGACTGGGTGATCAAGAGGGTTATGATGAAAACTATCTTGATGCAATGGGGATAGTATATGAACACTTAATAGAACAAGATGTTACTTTTGTTGGTCAGTGGGAAATTACTGATGAGTATTCTTATGAAGCATCACGGGCTGTTGTGGATGATATGTTTGTAGGTCTTGCTTTAGATGAAGATAATCAAGATGATTTAACACAAGAGCGTGTAACAAAGTGGTGTGGAATGATATCAGAAAGTATTTTATAAGGATTTCAAATGTCACAAAAAATAATAGATGAAATTAATAGATATAGTTGTTTTAAATTTGACCAAAATAGAAATAGAGTGGTGAATTTAAAATCAAAGGAAAATACCAATATTGAAGAGTTTTTAGGAATTCAGTTTATGTTAGATAATAATAGAGTTCTGCATAAATTTGAAAATAATTTTGAAATACAAATAGTGGTATAAAAGAGTTTACTCTTTTATACTTTTAAAGAAGTCTTGCTTAAACTGTTTTAATCCTGAGTCAGAACAATGGTGTTATATTTTGAAGATAATTTTGGCATAAATTATTTTAAATTTGCAAGGCTTCTTTAAGAATATAAATTAATGAGGATAATATGAAAGTATTAAATAACTATGATGAATTAATTATTGCAATTGATTCAAATGATACGAAAAGGTTTGAGGGATTGTTAGCTTATAGTGATTGCAGAAATGATCTTGTCAATAGATATATACAAAATTACGGAATAGAAAATATTAGTAAAATTACAGAAACCATAGAAGCTAGAGCATTAAAAAATATATTAGAAAACATATGTGAACAATGTCAAAATAAAGATTGTAAATTTGGTTCTAATAATTCTAGAAGCTATAGTAAAACCATCTATATGGATAAGGATAATGTAGTTTTAAGTCAACTTCAATATAATAATTAAAAAGGAATGGTATGTTTAAAAAAATTACTTTAGTAATCGTGCTTTTAGCAGTAAATTTGACTGCTTTTGAGAAATTAGAAAAAATAGTATTAAGTGGTCCTGTTGCATCAGTGTCTCATCCACTTATTCATATGGTCGAAACTGGTGCTTTAGATGATATAGCAAAAAAAGTAGAATTTAAATTATGGAAAAATCCAGATGAGTTACGGGCTTTAACAATAAAAGGGGGAGCAGATTTTATTGCCGTTCCATCAAATGTTGGAGCAAATTTATATAATAAGGGTGTTGAGATTAAATTATTAAATATCTCTGTATGGGGTATTTTAGCCATGGTTACAAGAGATAAATCACTTAAGACTTTAGCAGATTTTAAAGGTAAAGAGATAGCCATGCCATTTCGAGCTGATATGCCTGATATACTTTTTGAAGAGATAGTAAAAGCTCAAGGTATGGATCCTAAAAAAGATTTTAAATTAAAATATATGAGTAATCCATCTGATGCTATGCAAAATTTGATTTTAAGACAAGTTGACCATGCTTTATTAGCTGAACCTGCTACTTCTATTGCTTTAAAAAAGACAGGTTCTTTTCCCTTAAAGTTAGTTGCTCCTGATTTATATAGAAGTGTAGATTTACAAGAAGAGTGGGGAAAAACATTTAAAGTAGAAGCAAAAGTTCCACAAGCAGGTATGTCTGTTATTGGTGATATGATAAAAAATGACTATGTAATTAAAAGATTTAATGAAGAGTATAATAAATCATTAAAGTGGTATAAAAACCACCCAAAAGAAGCTGGAGAGTTAATTGTAAAAGCAATTCCTATGCTTGACGCAGGTGGAGTAGCTAATAGTATTGAATATGTTCAATTAAACACTATAGGTGCAAAAGAGGCAAAAAAAGATTTAGAATTTTTCTTTGGTATCTTAGAAAAAAACAATCCTAAAACAATAGGTGGAAAACTTCCTAATGATGGATTTTATTACTAAATGATATTTCTCTTTTATTAAAAGAGTAAAATAATCCTTTAATAAGGGTCTCAGTAATATCATGTTATGATACTGATTGTTATTATAAGGAAATAAATGAAATTTTTATTTAAAATATTAAAGGATTTTCCAGCATATTTATGGAGTGGATGGGGGGCTGTAGCTTCCATTCTTCTCTTTATCGCTTGTTGGGATTTTGGCAATCAAATATATGGTAATTTAGTATTACCTTCTCCCCTTGAAACTTTTAAGACTCTATATATGATGTTACAAGATGATTCAGTTTTAACTGAAATTAGTACTACATTATATAGAGCATTTATAGGTTTTGGTATCTCTTTACTTTTTGGTTCGATTCTTGGTCTTACTGCAGGTTTTTTTGCAACTGCATCAATGATGAGTCGTCCAATAGTAACGATTTTAGTTGGTATGCCACCAATTGCTTGGATTGTTTTGGCTATGATATGGTTTGGAATGGGTGATGAGACGGTAATATTTACGGTAGTTGTAGCTTCATTTCCTATTATATTTGTGGGTGCCTTGCAAGGTACAAGAACACTAGATGGTGAACTAAAACAGATGGCAGAAAGTTTTAATCTTCCTTGGTATATGAAATTCATCGATGTATATTTTCCACATATATTTTCTTATGTGTTTCCTGCTTGGGTAAGTGGTCTTGGGATGTCATGGAAAATTGTTGTTATGGCAGAGTTATTAGCAACATCAAATGGGATAGGGGCTTCTTTAGCAATTGCACGAAGTCAGCTCGATACTCCCACAGCCTTAGCACTTGTTGCTATTATGATTGGATCATTGATGTTTATAGAGTATATTATTTTAGAACCTATAAAAAGAGAGGTTGAATCATGGAGAGCTTAAGTGTATCAAAACTGAATCATCATTTTGGATTTACTGAAATTTTAAATGATATAAATTTTACTCTTAACAAAGGGAATGTTTTAAGTATTGTTGGACCATCTGGTGGAGGTAAAACCACTCTACTTCATCTATGTGCGGGTTTAATTGATGTAGAAGAGGGAGAAGTAAGCAATAGCTTTACCACCTCTTCTTTTGCCTTTCAAGAGAGTAGACTCCTTCCCTGGAAAAATGTAGTAGATAATATTGCCTTAGGACTTCTTTCAAATGGTGTAAAAAAATCAGAAGCTATTAAACAAGCTAAAGAGGTAGCTTTAAAATTTGGATTAGAAGAAGATGATTTTTATAAATTTCCAAAAGATTTAAGTGGAGGGATGAAACAAAGGGTAAGTTTCGCTAGAGCTTTAGTAGTTAAGCCATCGCTTCTATTTTTAGATGAGCCTTTTTCTGCTTTAGATATAGGGCTTAAAAAAGAGTTGCAAACTCATCTTTTAAATGAAGTCAAAAATAATAATCTTACTATTTTATTTATTACTCATGATCTCATGGAAGCTATTAGACTAAGTGACAAGATTCTACTTTTAGAAGCAGATCCAGGACATATTGTAAAAGAGTTCGAATTTGAAGTGGATATACAAGACAGAGATGATTCATTTGTTTATAATGAAACAGCAAAACTATTACAAGACAAAACTATTATAGATACTTTTGAATTATATGGATTGGAGTTACAATAATGGAAGAACAAAAACAAACAGAAAAACTTCGTGCTACGAATCATTATGCTTTTTATCCAGATGATGAAAAAGATATACCACCATATTTAGCTTATGGATTTCGACCTGTATTTTTATTTTTGGCTCCATATATGATAATTTCAATTCTTCTTTGGGGTTTAGTTTATGGGGGAGTTTTAAATATACCGTTTATGGATGATACTCTTACTTGGCATATTTATGAGATGTTATTTGGAATACTTACAGCTGGGACAATGGCATTTTTAACCACAGGATTACCTGAGCTTTTCCCAGGTATGGTTCCTTTTGTAGGAAAACGTCTTTGGTATATTATGGCTTTATGGTTGGCTGGTCGTATTAGTTTTTGGACAATTGATATAACTGGTATTTACCTTACTGCATTTTTGAATATAGCTATGTTAGTTTGGCTTATATGGTTTGCTAAAGATACTGTTTTAGATAAATTACAAAGACATGCAAGTTTGGGCTATACTTTAGTTGCTCTCTTAGTTATAGAAATATGGTTTTTTGCTTCAAAATTAGGATTTTGTGATGCTGATTCTTTTGCAATTTTAAAAGTTTCTTTAGGGTTTATTGTAATTTTAATTCTTTTAGCTCTTCGGCGTGTGAATATGGAAGCAGTTAATGAACTACTTGAAGATAAAGGGATAGATGATATTTACATCTCTAGACCTCCTGTAACAAACTTAGCAATATTTACGGTTATTGTATTTACTGTGGTTGAATATTTCTCTCCTGAAAATAGTGCCTTGGGATGGCTAGGTTTATCTTGTGGGGCTGCTATCTTTGCAATTACAGTTGATTATATACTTGAGGATAAATTTATTTTAAATCAACCATATGTATTATATTTGGCTTCTATTTTTATACTTTTTGGTTGTGGATATATTTTAATGGGTTGGGATATATTAAATGATGATATTTATGGTATAAACCACTTTAGACATTTTATTACTACAGGTGGAATTGGACTGTCTTATTTTATGGTAATGATGATAATTAGTTTTGTTCATACAGGAAGAAGACTCTCTTCAAATATTTATACGCATATTATGGTTATTTTACTAATAGTGGCTACTATTATGCGAGGAATTATACCTTTTTATGAGGAATATATGGTACAGTTATATATCTACTCTTCAATTATATTTATAATACCATTTATAATGTATATGAAGCAATTTTTTCCATTTTTAATAAGCCCTAGAGCTGATGGTATAAAGGGATAGAATCTCTTTATATCTTAGTGGCGTACCGTATAAAAAACTGACTTTATTATCGGATTAAAAGTTTTTAATATTCATTCTTAATGTTTTAGCTATTTGTAAAGCTTGTTTCTTTTTCTTAGAATGCAAAGCTTTTTTAAGATAAAAAGAAGTTTTGTCTTTATTGTCTAATTCATAATAGCTAAGAGCTAAAAGTATTTGTAAATCTCCATCAAATTTTATTTTTTTCTCTTTACTACTCAATAGATTAACTACCGCTTTATAATTATTTTGTTTGTAATACAAGTTTGCTAGAATCTTTATATATTTTACATTCTGTGCAAATTTTGAATTTTTAAGTTTTTTAATAGCCTTATTTGACTCGTGTGCATTTAAATAAGTGGAGATTAAAAGTTTAAATATTTTTTCATCTTCTTTTATATCCCCCTTTTGAATCGCATCTTCAAGAACAATACTAGCTTTATTATAAAGTTCATTTTGGATTAATAGATTAACAAAAAAATTTATATTTTTTTTAGGATCAAGTATCCCCTTTTTATAGGCTAATTCAATGGTCGAAAGAGCTTTGTTATATTGTTGTGTTTCGTGATACAATGAAGTAAGTTGTAACCAATAAGCTGATTTATCTGTCCATTTTTTTACCATAATTGTTAAAATTTGTATTGCTTTATGATATTCTTTTAATTCAATATAAGATGAATATAAAACTTGATAAATATTCTCTTTTTTTTCTGGGGATAATTTTATATATTTCTCACTATAAAGAATTGATTTATGAAACTTTTGTGTGTAATAATATGAATAGATTAAAGTTTCATATATATCAGTTTTCTTTAAACTACTCGTTTTTAACAAGTCGTTTGATATCAAAATACTTTTATTAAATTCTTCTAAAAATAAATAGATCTTAGATAAAGAAAATTTTATCCTATCAATCTGTTCTTTATCTAAAGAGTTAAATTTGACAATTTTTTTATAGTACTCTTTTGCTGCTTTATAATTATTCTTTTGTAAGGCAAGGGAAGCTAGGTATTTATATGCATAAGATGAAGAGTATTTATTTTTCCCTTTTATCATCTCATCCAAAAATTTTTTTGCTTGTTTTATCTGTCCTAATTCAATATGCTTTTCTACTTTCATTAATCGCTCATAGCTTTTTTTAGACATAGTATTTTGTGCATATATCATTGTGTGAAGTATACAAATTAGAAATATTAGTTTTCTCATTTTGCTAACCTATAATTAAATGTTATTGTTGCATCAACAAGTGTATTTTTATCGGAGTTTTTCATTGGTCTAAATCTCCATCGTTTTATTGCTCTTAAGGCAGATTTTTCAAAAACACCTTTAGGATTTGATTTTACTACTTTAGGGTTATGAATATATCCATTAATATCAATTTGAAAATGTAATTGTACAAAACCTTCCTTTTTTTGTACCCTTGCTCGCCTTGGATAAGTTGGATAAATTTTACTCAATGTCATTAAAGTATTAGCATCTATAAGTCCAATCTCTACATTCATTTTAGCTCCACCACCATCTAGTGAAGCAATAGTAGGCAAATCAATATTTTCTGTCATTATTGGTTGAATTTGGACACTTTTTTGTATATTCATTTTTATTTTTGGTTGCTTTAAATTAATTTTTTGAATTTTTTGAACATCTGGTTTTTTAGGTTGAATTCTCTTTTTTTTATTTACCTGAGTATCTTTTGCATCTCTTAGATAAACAAGTCGTGGAATATCTTCTTTTTTTAGATGTTTTATATTTTTTGTATTGGTCATTCTTTCCATACCAATAAATATAAACAAACTAACAAAGCCTGCCAAAATAAATGAAAATAGTAGTCTCATATTAGTTTTTCAAAGTAGAAATTGATATTTTTGTAAGACCTGCAAGTCTTATTTGATCCATCACTTTTATTAATGTATCCGTTTTTGATTCTTTATCCGCTTGAATTACTACACTATTTTGAGAATTAAGTGATTTAAGTTTTTCTATATTAGCTCTAACTGCTCTTAAATCAACCATTCTTTTATCGATCCATATTTCATTATCATGTCTAATTGCAATCATAATATTTGCTTTTGCCTTTTGTTTACTCGTAGCAGCACTTGGACGATTTACTTCAATACCTGCTTCTTTTACAAAAGATGTTGTTACTATAAAAAATATCAACATAATAAATACTACATCAAGCATAGGAGTAAGGTTTATCTCCATATCCTCTTTTGTTTTTTTATGTATAAATCTTCTCATCTATATAACCTTTGAAATTTCTAAATCTAACATATCGACTTGATAATTAATCGTATTTTCCAATTTTCTTTCAAACAATATCCCACTTAATGCTATAACCATTCCTGCCATTGTAGGAATGGTAGCCATTGAAACTCCATTTGCCATTGATTTTACATCACTGTTTCCTAAAAGACTCATAACATCAAATACTTCAATCATCCCTGTTACTGTTCCTAGTAAACCTACAAGTGGACAAACAATAATAAGAGTTTTAATAAAATCTAAACCTTTACTTAGTTCTAATCTCATATCTTCAACAATATAGGTATGTATCTCATTTTTAAATCTCATATCATAAGTATTTTCTTTAAGATTTTGTAAAATAGATTGTTTTATCTTTTTAAATGAAAAATAAAGATATATAAATCTATCTATAAGTAAACCCCATAAAAAGAATGCAATAGTAAAAACAATATATAATACACTTCCACCCCTACTAAAAAAACGGATTAATTCATCAAGATAAATATCAATCATTTTATTTTAAATTCTTTGCAATCAAGCCAATACTTTGTTCCTCTAATATCGAACTAATTTTATTTGAACTAGATGAGATATAGGTATAAGCAAATAATAATGGAATAGCTGTAACAAGACCTAATACAGTTGTAATAAGTGCAGTTGAAATTCCTCCTGCCATAAGTTTAGGGTCACCCGTCCCAAACAAGGTAATTGCTTGAAAAGTTGCAATCATCCCTGTTACTGTTCCTAGTAAACCAAGAAGTGGAGCAACTGCTGCTAATAGCTTGATAAAGTTTTCTCCACTTTTTATTTTATTTACCTCTATTACAATTGCTTCATTCATAGATACCTCTAACTGGCTTAACTCTTTATCTTTATTTTCATAAAAAGTTTTTGCTATTTTTCCAAGAGAATTATTTTGATTTGGAGTTGAGATATTTTTTATTTGCTTGTTAATTGCAAACTTAGCTATAGCTAATAAAATTATTTTATACAATGCAAACAATAAACCAAATAAACCCAAGCAAAGGATAACATATCCAACAATTCCCCCTTGATGAATTCTATCCATAATAGTAGGATTCATACTAAGTAAGGATAAAAGTGAACCTTTTGTTGGATCAATAAGGATAGTCATAAGTTTATTATCTGCATTTTCAAATTCTAATGCTTTATTTTGAACACGTTTTGATGGTTGAGTTGATAACTCAACTAATGATTGTATATCTCTATTGTAACTTAAATATTGTCCCGATGATACTGCTGCGAATTGCCCTATTTTTGTAACAGTTTTTCTTTTTTGTTCACCATCACTTTGAATAACATCTGCACTATATTTTGATATTTGACCACTTTTAATAATCTCATCGAGTATTGTATGCCAAAATTGTTTTAATTCATCTGTGTTTGGTAATTTTTTTGCATTAGCAAATTTTTGGAAAACAGCCTCTTTTTCAGGACTTTGTGAGGCACTTAGTGAATTTTGGAAATTGGTAAGAAAGTCCGCAGATATTTGTCTTACACTTCCAAACATTTCCCCTAAGTCTCCTACTTTAAGATTTAATAAACTTTCCTTCTTTGCTAATAATTTTTCATTGTTATCTATAGTCTTTTTTAATTTGATTGTATTTTGATTTGCAACTCTTAAAGATTTTTTTATATTTTTTAACATCTGTTTTTGTTTATTTTTATTATTTATAAATTTTTGCAAACGTTTCTCTTCTTGAACTAATTCTTTATTAGACTCTTTTTTTATATCCTCTAAAAGATGTGATAAATCTAATGCAAAAAGCTGATGAGTAATAAATATAAATATGAATAAAAATTTTATCATCTTAATTCTCCTTACTTGTTAAAAACGGTAATTTTAACAATTTAACATTTTGCTGTTTTCTAGCTATTTTAATCGCTGTTCTAATATTTGATTGTGCAATTCTATCTTCCACATTTAACCATCTTTTATTTTGATTGTCCCAATACCCATACTCTTTATAATTTAAACTTTGATAATAAAAACCAACTCTTCCTATACGAAGCATAGTATATGTTTTATTTTCAATTTTCGATTGATATGCTTCTATTGAATTAGCATAATCATACTCTATTTTAAATGCTTCAAGAATAATTCTAAACTTTTCCGCAGTTTTTATATCAGCTCTATTTAAATTTTCTTTAAGTTTTTTTACTCTATTTGTTCTTTCTTTTAATAAAAAAGGAGTATCAGTTTTAATAAGTTCTTCTAAACTAATAATCATATTTTCCATTAGTGGATAAACATTTTTATGTGTTTGTTCTATTTCAACTAACTGTTTATCGATACCTATAATCTCTTCTTCTTGTGATTTTATAATATTCTTTAATTGTTCATTATACTTAATCGTATTTTTTAACTCTTTATTAGTATACTTATAATCATTAAGGAGTATTGACGTTGTTTCATTCTCTTTATCTATTTTGTTTTGATATGTACTTAATGCTTTATTTGTTTTTTCTATTACATTTATCGATTTATCTATTTGATCACTAAACAATATTGTTTGTAATAAAAACACCACTGCTACTGGTATAAATATTTTTGTCACTTTACTATCCCTTCTAAAATATACTATTTATAATAAATTTATTTATATTGCAGTATTATATCTGAGATTACTGAATAATTACTAAAATTAATTATTAATATCAATGGTGGTAGTGACAAGAAAAATTTATTTTCACATTAGAATGATAACAATTATCATTCTAAGAATTGATAAAGTTTATATTTGATATCATTGAGGACAGTAATTATGATTAATTGGAGCAGTGAATGAAAAAAGATTTAACAATATCTTATGATGATTTTATGGTAAAGTTTAAAGAAACTATGAAGTCTTTGGGTTTAAATAATTCAATACAAAGAGAATATGTCTTAAAAATATTATTTAATAGTGAAACACATTTAAGTGCTGATGCACTTTTAAAAGAGGTAAAAAAAGAGTATTCTGTAACAATGGGTATAGCTACCGTATATAGAATACTAAATTTACTAGAAGAGTTACATATAGTAAAGGGAATTTTAATCAATGGGAATGAAAGTAAAGTCTATGAACTTGATTTAGTCTCTCATCATGATCATATGGTATGTACGAAATGTAATAAAATAGTAGAATTTTATGATGAAGAATTAGAAAGACTACAAGAAAATGTAGCACGGGAAAATGGTTTTACACTTCAAAGCCATAATATGCTTTTATATGGTATTTGTAAAGAGTGTCAATAATATGAATTCTATACTCATTAAAAGTAACGCTAAAAATCGTGCACGGTTAAAATCTAATATTTTTAATACATCTTCTAATATAGAATTAATTAAAACAGAACTTAATGAAATGATAAGTGATTTTAGGGTGAATTTAGCATGTAAGTCTATTATCATAAAATATCATAAAAATAGAGAACTTTCTGAAATAATATCAAAAATTCAATCCATTTTTAAAGATACAATAAAGCAATCCGTCCCAGCTTCAAATGCTGTTTGTGGTGTTGATAGTGATTGTGTAAGTTGTTCTGTAAAAGCTGATCTCCCTGCTAGTTCTTTTAAACGAAAACTAGTAGAATTTGGTCTTTTAACTGGATATAGTATTTACTTATTTGCTGTTGAAAATATACTTGGAATTACAGTTTTAGCAAGTCCCTTATCTATTATGGCCCTTGTATCAATAGTAGCTGCTGTACCATTATTTAAAGAATCTTATGAAGATATTAAAAATGGTGAATTTACTCTTCAAACATTTATGAGTGGGACATTGCTTTTAGCGATTTTATTTGGCGAAGCGATGGCTGCATTTGAAATTATTTATATTTTAAGGGGTGGAATGCTCCTTGAGGAGTATGTTGCTACAAAATCAAAAAATCAAATTAAGGATTTAATTGAACTAGATATTCAAAATGCTTATATTTTAATTGATGATATAGAGATTCAAGTTGCATTGGATGAAGTAAATGTAGGTGATATTGTTGTATGTAGAAGTGGAGATAAACTACCAATTGATGGATATATAGTAGAGGGAAATGGGTATATAGATGAATCTCTTATCAATGGAAGAAGTGAGACTATCTATAAAGATATAGAGGATGAAGTATTTGCAGGAACATTTTGTGAATCTGGAAGAATATATATAGAAGTATCTGCAGTAGGTGATGATAGATATATATCTAAAGTGATGAGTGATGTTGAAAAATCATTGGCTTTAAAATCACCTGCACAATTAGAAGCAGATAGATTAGCTAAAAAACTTTTAAAACTTGGTACTATTATGACTATTGGAACATTAGTACTAACAGGTTCATTTATAAATGCTTTTTCAGTTATGATTATTATGTCCTGTCCCTGTTCAACAGTATTAGCAGCTTCGACAGCTATAAGTGCAGGAATTGCAAATGGTGCAAAATTAGGAATTTTAATAAAAGGTGGAGAGTCTTTAGAAAAAGTAAGTCAAAGTGAAGTTTTTTGTTTTGATAAAACTGGTACTTTAACAACAGGGAAACCAATAATTAAAGATATAGAAACAATAAAAGATGTAGATAAAAATAGTTTATTAGAATATTTAGCAATAGCAGAATATAGAAATACACACCCAATAGCAATATCGATACAAGAAAAAGCAAAAGAGTTACAAATAGAATTTTCTCAAGCGGCAACTACAGAGATAATAGAAGGTTTTGGTGTAAAAAGTACTTACGGTGAACATACTATCATAGCTGGGAATAAAAAGCTACTAGAGAGGGAAAATATCTCTACAAAACGCTTTGAAGATCAAGTATTTCATCATCTAAATGATTCAAAAACAATAGTCTATGTAAGTGTAGATGAAAAGCTTTTAGGTTTTATCACTTTAGAGCATGAGGTACGAAATGGTACACAAAAAATGATAAGTGACTTACGAAAAAAAGGGGTAAAACATATCGCACTTATTACAGGTGATGAAGAGAAAGTTGCTAACTCTTTTGCAAATAATCTTGGATTTGACAAAGTGTATGCAAACCAATCTCCACATGATAAAGCAGATGCAATAGAAGAGTTAAAAAAAGAGTATAAAAATGTTGTAATGGTGGGAGATGGAGTTAATGATACTTTAGCTATGAGTAAAGCAGATGTTGCAATATCTTTTGCATCTGGGGGAAGTGAGATGGCTATAGATGTGTCTGATATAGCTATTACACATTCTCATCCTGAAGATGTGGTTAATCTTTATAATTTAAGTAAAAAAACATTACAAGTAGTCAATCAAAATTATTGGATAGGAACAAGTACAAATCTTATAGGAGCAGCCTTTGGAACTGTTGGACTTTTAAGTCCAGCAGCAGCTGGGGCTATACATATAGGACATACCACAAGTATTATGGCAAACTCTTCAAGGTTGGCGATTGATAATAATTCTTAGTGTGTTTTAAGTTACATTAAATGAAGAAAATATAAAAATTGCACATTGGGGGAACAAAAATGGAAATAACACCACAAAAAATTGTTGAAATTGCTTCGTATTTTACGGTTATATCTCATACTAAAGGAAGACTAAGAGTACGAGTGAACCCAAAAATAAAAGATGAGGTTTCTGATGTATCTTTGGAGGATATAGAAACATTACCAAGTAAGATAAACGGAATTAAAAAAATAAAGATAAACAAGATTATTGCCTCTGTCACAATTGAGTATGAGAATGAAATTTTTCCCAAAGAGAGATGGGATGATTTAATTAATGGTCAAAATATAGATGAGGTAATAGAAATTATAGAAAATTTAAAAAAGGAGATAAACTAAATGGAGATAAATAATGATGCTGATCTACTTGTAAGTTTACGCGTGGATCCAAATTATGATGAACCTATATTGCATCAAGTCTTAAGAATAGCTGTTTATGATGAATATCATGCTTATGAAACATATAGAAAAGTGATCGATACATTTGGTAATCAGATGCCTTTTACAAATATCATAGAAGCAGAGATAAGACATTATGAAGCCGTTACAAGTTTGCTTAACAAATATAATGTACCTATTCCTGTAAATGATTGGTATGAGAAAATAGAATTACCAAATACTTTATTAGAGTGTTGTGAATTAGGAGTAGCCGCTGAAATTGATAATATTCAGATGTATGATAATTTACTATTATATGTAGATGAATATCCAGATATCAAAGACACATTGTATAGACTTCAAGCAGCCTCATATAATAACCATCTACCAGCATTTAGAAAATGTGTTATTGCATATACAAATGCAAGTGGTATGGAAGAACCAAATTTACAAGATATGTATGAGAACAATACTCAACATAACGCTGTAGAAAATATGGATATGTTATCGAAAGTTGATGACTTTAGAAATATTGCTACAAAACTAGCAAGTGGAAAAGTAAATGAACAAGATATTTTAAAAGTATTTAACAGTATCGATATGGCTTCAATTGGTGGAGTTCTTTTAGGTGGACTAGGTGCTATGCAGTTAGTAAAAATGATGAATGATAAAAAAGAAGAAGGAGAGTAATATGTTACCCTTTATAGCAGGAATAGCAGCAGGGGCAGTAGCCGTAGTTGCTATTAATAATAGAAAAGAGATTAAAGAAAAAATAGTTGATGGTGCTACAAAAGTAAAAGAAAAAGCTGATGATGTAAAAAATAGTGTTGTTGAAAAAGTTGAAGAATTAAAAACAAAAGAATTAAAATTTGTTGATAAAGATGTAGATAAAGAGATACAAAATGTTAAGTAATTTTACCATTGATACAGGAACACCTAGAAGTATAACAGGTCATTTTATTAGTGGAGTAATAGCTACTTCAATTATTTCTGGTGCAATTAATTATAAAAAATATAAAAACGGGGAGATTTCAAAATCTGAATCTATAAATGATACAATAAAAACATCTCTACAAGGGGGCATTGCCACTGCAGGGGCAATCGCAACAACAAATTATATAGGCGAAGGTAGAATAATACAGGCTATGGCTTCTATGAGCATAGCTGCCACAGGTGTTTATGGTACTGAAAAAATTTATGATAAGTTAGAATTAGAAGTAAATAAAAAAAAGGAATTAGAAAATGCAAAATAATAAAAATAATGGACTTAATAGCAATCCATATATAAATAATAGTGTAAATCAACAACAAGCAACAAATAAACAAGCACAAAATACGAATCCTTATTATAATGTACAACCGACACAGCTTTCTTCACCAGTAAGTAGTACTTTTGATACAGGTAATTTTTTAAAAGGTGCTTTAATTGGTGCCCTTGGAGCATACCTTTTAACAAACGAAGATGCACAAAAGAAAATTTTTAAAACATTTGCAAAAGGTGCTGATATGTTTGGTGCTGGAATTGAGGAGATGAAAGAGAGATTAGAGGATGCAAAAGCTGAATTAGAGGCCCAAAGAGAAGCTAAATAGAGTTTATGATGGGTGTAGAACACAAAATAAATTTTAAACTTCTTCATAGAACAAAGAATCGTGCTAGATATTTTTGTGATATTTTAAATGATGAGATAGATATAAAAAATTTAGAGGCTGATTTATTGAGTACCCCTCATATAACATCGGTGCGAATGAATAAAAAAGCAAAATCTATAGTTTTTGAATCTGAAAATATCTCATTAGAAAATATTGAAAAAGTCTTAAGAGAATTAGATAAATCTCAATATGAGATGAGAGATACATTTTTAAGTGATAATATTGCATTTGTTTCAGAAGAAGAGCCTTCAAAACTGGGTATGGCTAGGGCTTTTAGTGGCTTAGCTATTGAACCATTATTAAAAGATAATAAACAAAAACTAGCGTTAACTACACTTGCTAGTTTGCCTTTATTAAAACATGGAGCTGAAGACCTTTTCTCTGAGGGTTTAACTTCAGGTGTTTTAGAATCTTTAGCCGTTGGAGTATCGATTGCACGAAAAGATTATTTAGCTGCAAATAGTACAAACGCAATGCTAGAACTTGGTGAGTATATAGAAGAGACAACCGTTCATAAAAGTGATGATTTAATTCGAGAATTAGCAAAACCAAATGTAAAAGAGATTTGGATTGAAAAAGAGATTAATGGTCAAAAAGAACTCATTAAAATAGAAACAGCATTTGTAAAAATTGGAGATGTAGTAGTTATTGGAGCTGGGGACACTATTGCTATTGATGGACATATCATAAGTGGAGAAGCAAGTGTCAATCAAGTTTCTATGACAGGGGAAAGTGAAGCAGTGAAAAAAGAACGTGGAGATAGAGTTATCTCTGGAACTGTTGTAGAAGAGGGTCGTATAAAAGTATGGGCCGAACATGTTGGTGAAAATACAGCAACTGCAAGAATAAAAAATTATATTACAGCAAGTTTAAGTGAAAAATCTTCTATTGGATTAAAAGCTACTAAATTAGCAGATAAGTTAGTGCCTGTCACATTAGGATTGGCAGGGCTTTCATATATAATAAGTAGAGATTTTGAAAATGTTGCTTCTGTTTTACAAGCTGATTACTCTTGTGCTTTAAAACTTGCAACTCCGGTTGCTTTTAAAACCTCTATTGCTCAAGCTGGTAAAAATGGTATTATGATAAAGGGTGCTAAATCTATTGAAGCTTTAAGTGAAGCAGATACTTTTGTTTTTGATAAAACAGGAACACTAACACATGGGAAATTAGAGGTTGAAAGTGTTGTTTCCTTTGATAAAGAAAACTGGAGTGAAGATGATATTTTAAATCTTACTGCTAGTGCGGAGGAACATTATTTTCATCCTGTTGCAGAAGCTATAGTCAATGCTGCAAAACGAAAAGGTTTTGTTCATATGCACCATGATGAAGTAGAATTTATAGTAGCCCATGGCGTAAAAACTTCAGTAAATAAAAAAGAGGTAGTCATAGGGAGTCGTCACTTTTTAGAAGATGATAAAAATATAGATTTTTCTGAACATGAAGAACAGATAGAAAAATGTTTACTAGAGGGTAAAACAATTTTATATGTAGGATATGATGGAAAACTTCTTGGAACTATTGGGATGAGAGACACAGTAAGAGAAAATGCAAAAACTATGATAACCAAACTTAAATCAATGGGTGTAAAAAAAATAGTTATGCTCACAGGTGATATAGAATCAAAGGCTTTAAAACTTGCAAGTGATCTAGGAATAGATAAAGTATATGCAAATATGCATCCTGAAGATAAAGCCAATGTAATTAAAGAGCTGAAACAATCTGCTAGTAAAGTAGCGTTTGTAGGTGATGGTATCAATGATGCTCCAGCTTTAATGAGTGCCGATATTGGTATTAGTATGAGTTCAGGGGCTGATATAGCTAAGGCTACAGCAGATATTGGACTATTAAAAGATGATATTGAAGCGATATCTGAAGTAAAAGAGCTATCTTTAAAGACTATGAAGCTTATAAATTCAAATTTTAATGCTACAGTGGGTATAAATAGTTGCATCTTGCTTGGTGCTACATTTGGATTATTTAAACCTATTACAACAGCTATACTT
>PDWI01001373.1_pt1 | contig 38496 bp, 31 predicted proteins | sample 1430891 | NCBI WGS metagenome assembly PDWI01 (sample SAMN01162508, study PRJNA174530) | Oral metagenome, whole genome shotgun sequencing project. | biome: Marine environment; feature: Marine mammal; material: Swab sample of the gingival sulcus; isolation source: swab sample of gingival sulcus... | reverse complement strand
TGCAAAATTAAAACTAATTTTTTGGACAGGCAACCGTACAGTACGCCGTACAGTGTGACATTTTTTTTGCCAAAACTTTTGCCAAAAAATATATCCATGAAATATAAGGAGTTAGAGAAAACAGGATTTTAAAATGGAGGACAAAAAAAGCGAAAAAAAATTGAAAAAAATGTAAAAAAGTTAAAAAAACAGTAAAAATAACGAATTTTAGGTATCTGATAAAATATGAAATCATGGATATTTTTGTAAAATTTACATATATAATTCTACCGATTTTATTTTTTTATTATGACTATATCATAGATTAGTATATACTCAAAATAAAATTATGCCAATAAAATTAATATATGGCCGTAATTATATTTATTTGAATTTTGTAACGGAAGTTAGCAATGACAGAATATTTATCAAATTTCAATAAGTAAGAATTATTCTTATTATTTTTTTTAATAAACTTTGATAATTAATAATTAATTTGTATATTTGAATACTTTGGATTTGTGAAATAGGAAATGTTTTATGGAAAATGTTTTATGAAAATATATCAGGGTTATGTATGATGAAAAAGTTTACAATATTGCTTGCTGTAGTATTGATGTCTTTTTCTGCTAATGCTTATGGACAGGATAAGACTAACAAAATACGTTTGTTGGAGTTATCCGAAGAATTCCGTATTAAAGCAGAAACTGAGCAACAGCATGCAATTCAAAAGGCACGGGAAGCGGGATTACCTATCCGCTTTGAAACTGATGATAGTACGCTTGTTGAGTTGCAGTATTGGCCTGATGGTCAAATGCCTGTTTATTACGCTACAGAAAATGCTAATGCTGCAAAAACAATATCCGTGAATAAGGTTCATTCCGGTGGAGGAGAGGGATATACTCTTTCCGGAAATGGTGTACTTCTTGGTGAATGGGACGGTGGTTCTGCCCGAGTTACTCACCAAGAATTCAATACTGCTGGTCAGTCACGTGTGCTGATAAAAGATAATGGTTCTGAACATTATCATGCCTGCCATGTTGCCGGTACTATGATTGCGTCCGGCGTTTCAAGTTCGGCCAAAGGTATGTCTCCATCAGCTAACTTGTATAGCTGGGATTGGAATTCTGATGATTCTGAAATGGCTACTGCTGCTGCAAATGATAATTTGAGAGTATCAAACCATTCTTATGGTTATGTAACAGGCTGGGCTTATGGTGATTTTGGTGATTTTGGACAAAATAACTGGTATTGGTTTGGAGAGACTCTTTACAGTACAACAGAGGATTACAATTTTGGACGTTATTCCTCGCATTCTCAATCTTGGGATAATATTGCCTATAATGCTCCTTATTATCTTATATGTAAAGCAGCCGGAAATGATAGAAGGCAGGGACCTACTTCGGGTACTTCTCACTATTACTACTCTAATGGACAATGGGTAAATTCAAATGCTTCTCGTGATAAAGATGGCGGTTCAGCAGGATATGACTGTATTGGAGTACATGGCTGTTCAAAAAATATTTTGACAGTAGGGGCGGTTAATGATATTCCTTCTGGTTGGAGCCAGCCTAGTGATGTTTCTATGTCTTCATTTTCAAGTTGGGGTCCAACAGATGACGGTCGTATAAAGCCCGATATCGTAGCAAATGGAGTGAGTTTATATTCAATATATTCCGGTTCGGATAATGCTTATGGTTCTATGTCGGGAACATCTATGGCAACTCCGAATGCTTCGGGGGCAATAGGTTTGATTATTGAGCATAGAAGAAATTTAGTTGGGACAGGCAATGATTATTTATCATCAACAATCAAGGGGTTGATTTGCCATACAGCCTATGAAGCCGGTTCTAATGATGGTCCCGATTATAAATTTGGTTGGGGATTAATGAATACTCTTGGTTGCATAGATTTGATGAGCGACAATGATGACTTAGGCTATGATTTCTATATTCAGGAATTGAGTTTAGCAAACGGAGAAACTAAAACAATCGAAGCTCTGTCTGAAGGTACCGAAGCTATAAAAGTAACAATCTGTTGGACTGACCCGAAAGGTACTCCGGTAACAAGTAATCAATTGAATAATAGAACACCGATGTTAGTCAATGATTTGGATATTTCAATTTCAGACGGCACTACAACATACGAAGCATGGAAATTAGACCCCGCAAATCCGTCAAATGCTGCGACTACCGGTGATAACGATGTCGATAACGTAGAGCAGGTATATATTAAAAAACCTAACAAAGGTGCATATACAATTACAATCAATCACGAAGGAACTCTTGCAAATGCTCAAGATTATTCTATAATAATCACAGGTTTGACAGATGATAAAACTCTTCCGAAACATTTAAGTGAAGATGTATCCATATATCCTGAAATGAGATGGAATCCGATTAGCGGTGCTGTTGGGTATCAGATACAGCTTTCTACAGATAATCAGTTCACGGGGATTGTTTTTGATAAGCACTCTTCAAAGAAAATGCTATATGTAAATAAATCTGCTTTGGCTTCAAATACCAAACATTATTGGAGAGTACGTGGTGAGAAAGCAGATGGTACATACACTTCTTGGACTTCTACGAAAGAATTTACTACAACGAATAATTGTACCAACAATACAAGTGTAGCATTGACTATGAGGTTGCAAGATAAGTGGAATGGTCAGGTTCATAAAGAAACTCCTGCACTCGTTCAGCTGAGAAGTAGCGGTGATATTGCAACTTCTACTCTTATTGCTGAAAAAGCAGGGCTGATAGATTCAAATGGTAGTCTGAAGGTTGATTTTGATGGTGAATTTACAGGCACGTATAACTTGATTGTTTATGTGAATGGGTATATGCCTCAAGCTATATCCTCTGCTCAACAATTTACAGCCGGACAGCAATTTACTTGGGACTTCAGCACAATTCCAACAAATACATACATGAATGCAAATGTTTTGATAAATGACAATGGTACTTATCTTTTGAAATTAGGTGATTTTAACGGTGATTTCAGAGTTGATAATGACGATAACGATATTTTGAAAAAATTTGGCGGAAAAGACTACCGCTCTATATTTGAGTAATGGGGGAGAGAAACATGACAAAGAAAATATTTAATTTAATTCCTAATTTGTTGCTACTTATACTGCTCTTTTCAACAGTTGATTTGGGAGCGTATGATTTCCGCAGGGCGATGGATGAAGGTAAAACTTTTGCTCAAATTCAAGCTGAAGCAAAGCAGTTTTACGAAGAGAGGGGCATTACAATAGATACCCCAAAAGACAAAAGAATGGGATTCAAACAGTATAATCGTTGGGAATGGTTTTGGTCAACAAGACTTATGCCTGATGGTTCGTTTCCTCCTTCAGGATATGTATATCAGGAAATGGAAAGATATTTGAACGAACACAATAGTTTAAAGGGAAAAAAAACACCTATTTTACAGGCACACGATTTAACAAAACAATGGAATTTTTTAGGACCAAAAACTGCTCCTGGGGGGTATAGCGGTATTGGAAGAATTAATTCTATCAAAGAAGATCCAAACTATAACGATACAACTAACAGAACTATTTGGGCTGGTACCGCCAGCGGTGGTTTATGGAAATCAACCGATGCAGGTACAACTTGGTCAAATATGACTCCAAATATGGGGACTCTTGGAGTTGGCGATTTATGTATAAATCCTAAGAACTCAAACGAAGTCTGGTTAGCAACAGGCGATGGAGATGCAGGAGACGCGTACAGTCTTGGTATTATGAAATCAACAAATGGGGGTACAACTTGGGCTGTGACCGGTTTAACTTTCAAGCATAATAATTATTGTAAAATGCGTAGAATAATACAGGACGCAAACAAGCCTGATACAATGTTTGTTTCCACAAATAGAGGAGTATATAGAACGTATGACGGTTGGGCTACATATACGAGAGTGTTCACAACAAGCTCGTATGATTTGGTCTTCAAACCGGGGACAACTTCGACATTATACCTAAGTACATATAATGATGTCTATAAATCAACCGATGGCGGTTCGAATTGGACACAGCTTACCAATGGTTTACCAAACTCTTCAAGAAGGGTTGCGATTGCAGTAGCACCAAATAACTCAAATTACTTATATGCTGAATATACAAACACTTCTTCCGGACATGCGGGGTTTTATCGTTCTACTAATTCTGGAACTTCTTTTACAAAAATGGATACTGGTACTTTTAAAAATCTTTTGGGTTGGCGGAAAGATGGTAATGATACTGGCGGACAAAGTTGGTATGATTTAACTATGGTGGTTAACCCTACAGATGCTGATGAAGTATATGTTGGTGGGGTAAATTCATGGAAGAGTACTAATGGCGGAGCTACATGGAATTGTATGACAATGTGGTATTCCGGTTCAGGATTACCAGCTGTGCATGCGGATCATCATTATCTATATATGCCTAATTCAAACAGATTATATTCTGCCAATGATGGGGGTGTTGATATTTCGACTAATCAAGGGGCAAGTTGGACATATAAAGGAAGTGGAATCCATTGTACCCAATTTTATAGGATAGGTATTTCTCAAAATGATACTTCACTCGTTATTGCGGGAGCTCAGGATAACTCTTCATTTTTAAAAGATGGAAATAGTTTTGCTAAAACCGTATCTACCGGTGATGGTTTTGAGGGTATAATTGATTATACTAATGACGATGTAATGTACACTTCTTCTTATTATGGGAATTGGGATATTTCCACTAATAAAGGAAAATCATGGTCAAGAGGAACTATTCCTCATAAAAATCCGGGAGCATGGTTGACACCTTATGTGATGAGTCCTTCTAATCATAATATTATATATTTTGGGTTTACCGATTCACTGTATAAATATGATAATTCATTGGGAACAAATACTTTTGTTTCAGATCCTGATTCTAATAGTACACTTTCAATAAATAATTTAGCAATCGCTCCTTCAAACTCATCTGCTATGCTTATGGGCTCTCGTTCTCAAATAATGAAGACTATTGATGCTGGGGTAACTTGGTCATCAACTTCGCTACCTCAAAGTGCAAGAGTTAATCACATTTCCTACCACCCTAATGATGCAAACAAAGTATGGTTAGCTAATGGTAATTTTTATTCAGGGAAGAAAGTATATTATTCCACAAATGGAGGTACATCTTGGACAAATATTTCGGGTACATTGCCCAATGTCCCTTGTAATTGTGTGATTTGTGTTTCCGATAGTAATTCATATATTCTTTTTGCAGGTATGGATACAGGTGTATGGTATCGAAAAGAAAACGATACAGATTGGACGCAATTCAGTTCAAACCTACCGTCAGTTGTTGTAACTGAACTTGAGTATAATGAAGATAAGGAGGCTCTTTTTGCCGCAACTTATGGACGTGGTTTATGGAAAATTGATTTGAAGTCTATTACAATTGTGCCGCCGCCCTCTGTGCCGACTTTGACAATTCCTCCAATGGCATCTGAGGATATAATTGTTCCTCCTACTTTGCAATGGAATTCTGCTGCTAATGCAGTGAAATATAGAATGGAATACTCAACGTATGATGATTTTTCAGCAGATGTAAATTCTGTTAAAAATATTACTACTACATCATATTCTCCAACAGGTTTGATTGATAACACAAAATACTACTGGAGAGTGAAATCATACAGTTTAGTTAATGATTCAAGTGCATGGTCAAATATATCGTATTTTACTACCGGGGCATGTGAACCAACTTTAGCGAAACTTAATGTTGATATACGTCTTTACGGAAGATATGACAGCCAACTTAACAAGCATGATAAAGTTGCGGTACGAGTAGAACTTCATGATACTTTGAATAATATAATAAATTCTGCAAATGCAATACATTCTTTTGGAGGTTTCATTGGTGCAGATGGTACTGCCAAATTTAAAATGGGTGGTGTTGATGATGGGGAGTATAATATAATTATCAAAGTACCAGGGTATCTTCCGATTATATTTCCAAATAAAGAATTGATTGAGAATGGAGAAACGTGTAATTTGTCTGCATTGCAGACTGCTAATATCGTGGGTGGAATTACCATACTTCATTACGAAAATAATACTTATTACTTGAAATCTGGTGATGTCAATGATGACCAATACATAAATGCTTACGATGCTATATTTATTCCTAAAAATAATGGAACAGATGTGAACACATCTTTTCCAAAACCGTAATTCAAGAGGTGAAATAATGAAAAATAAAGTAACAATATTATTCTTCTTAGTCTTTGCTCCCGTGTTATCATTAGCATCAGAGATAGTAAGTTTCACGCTTGATAACAGACGTGCCGATGGTAATAACTACCTCGTAGATATTGTTGCAGATGTAGCTGATTCGGAAGAATGGACGGTAAGCTCTACAACATTTGTAATTGACTATAATGTGTCTGCGATAAATCCAATATCGTTCGACGGAGATAATTTGAATAATCTAAACTCTTCATTCAACGGGACAGATTATAAAGTTTTCCAAACAATGTTTACTGACGATGATGTTGCGGTAAATATTCTTTCTGCCGGGCTCGGTGTAACATTTAGTTCAGGGAAGCATACGATTGGAACGATAAAGTTTGCAATCCTTGATACTACTTTGTATGATAATTTTGATTTTATAAACAAAGAGTGTATCGTATTCGATGGTTTAAACGAACTTCAAGAAGGTGATGTTTCAGGTGATTCCTATTCACTTAATAACCCATGGAACCGACGTATTAAGTCGCTTCTATGGCATCCGTATCTTCAATCTCCGAGTAATAATGAAAGAGATGTAGCTCTGATAACTACATTTAATTGGACAGATGTAAATAATGCGAATTCGTATGATATTCAAATATCTAAAAATAATAGTTTTAATGCTGTTGGTATAATTTTTAAACAAGCAATGAATCAAAGTACATACACAACTATTCAAGGAAATCTTGAAAATAATACCCACTACTATTGGCGTGTAAATGCGTATAATTCTACTGATACCAGCTACTGGTCAGATACTTATGAATTTACTACTGAAAGGAAGCTGGTTGCTCCAAATTTAACATCTCCTACAGATGAAGAAACCAGTGTGGCTATCTCAAGCAGTTTCTATTGGGACCCTGTCCAAGGTGCAGATGGATATGATATATTAGTTTCAGAAGAAGTGAATTTTACTAATTCGATTATTAATGATGAAGTAACGGGTTCGAATACATATATACCGAACCAGTCAGAGATTAAATATAATATGACGTATTACTGGAAGGTTAGAGCAAAAAGGAACGGTGGCGATATAGGCCCGTGGTCTGATGTTTTTTGGTTTAGCACAGATGAATTGAATCCTCCTGTACTAAATTACCCCGCAGATCAAGCGGTTAATATCCCTGTGGACGGAGTAAACTTGACTTGGGATAATGCAGAGTTTGCAGTTAAATATTATTTGGAAGTTGCAGATGATGAATCATTTGGTGTTGCGGATTTAATCGTTCAAGAGGAAGTAGCAGGTAATTCATATAATCTTTCGGGATTATTACTGAATACTAAGTACTTTTGGAGAGTACAGTCGATTGCTGATAATTCTCAAAAATCTATAATTTGTGAATCTAAGGTTCGTTCATTTACTACAGAAAACTTAGTTGCTCCACCTCTAATTATTCCTAATCAATCTGCATGTTTTGTCTCGACTATGCCTAATTTTGAATGGGAAGCAATTATGAATGCAGACTCTTATGAGTTAGAGGTAGCTACTACTTCTGATTTTATTCAAGCCAATATTGTATATGAATATGCCGGGACATCTACTTCAGTTACACTTTCGGCAAATGATGAATTAGATGAAGGAAAGGTTTATTATTGGAGGGTTAGGAGTAAAATCGGTTCTGTATGGTACAGTAACTGGAGTTCCCACTATACATTCACTACAGATGTAACGGTTGATTTGAATACTCCTGTTGATGCTGCTACCGATATTGTAAGAAATAATCCGCAATTTACTTGGTCTAGTATTAGTAATGCACAGCGTTATCAACTTCAAGTTTCTACGACAAACCAGTTTGGTGATAACGATATAGTTGAAACAGTTGTGACATCGGGAAATACAGGGCAAATTACTTACCTAAATCGAAACTCTACTTTTTACTGGAGAGTAAGAGTTGACTTATGTGGTATTTGGTCTGATTGGTCTATTGTCAGAAGTTTTACAACAGAGGATTGGGAAATGAGTCGTTTACTTTATCCAAATAATAATGCCGTAGATTTTGGAATTAGTTCTAATCTTATTTGGCAAAGAAGTAATGAAGCCAATAGCTATGAAGTTCAAGTCGCAGAAGATGATAATTTTACGGTAATTGACTATGAATTATTAACTACAGCTACAGGTAAGGCTCTACCTAAAGCTGAATATTACCATACTTATCATTGGAGAGTTCGTGCTGTTAATGATCACGAAAAAAGTGCTTGGTCTGAAGGACGTACATTTACAACAGAAAAATCTTATTGCAAGTGGACGGTTAATCCAACAGCATACAAACATACAATTTCTGTTCCTACTTCAATAACTCCGCATATTGGAGATAGAGACATAGAGAATGATGATTGGGTTGGTGTCTTTTTCGATTCTGATGGTCAGGGAACATACAAACTTGGTGGTGCCGCAGAATGGGATGGTACTAATATGACTATAAATGTTTATGGAGATGATCCTAATACTCCAATAGTTAAGGAAGGGTTTGCAGATGATGAAGCATTCGTTTTTAGATTTTGGGATGCTCATCATGGCGAAGAGGTAGATGCCATAGCAACTTTCGCAAGTGGCCCGGGCGATTTTGAAAATCAAGGGCAAACAGTTTTATCAAGTCTTGAAGGAGAAGCATTAGATGAACTTGATTTGAATCTATCTTTGGGTTGGAATTTAATCTCTTCTTATGTTATACCAGAGGATTTAGATTTGTCCGATGTATTCTCAGATTTGAATACTTTGTTGATTGTACGTAATTCACAAAATAAAATCTATTTTCCAAATTTCAATATTTTTGAATTTACGACATGGAATAATAAGGAATCATACTCTATATACATGAGGCAAGCTGAAAGACTAACATTTTATGGACACGATGCAGAGCCTCAAAATATTGATATTAATTTAAGTACGGGCTGGAATTCTCCTGGATATTTGAATAATAAAACTGCTCCTGTCTCTACTGTTTTGTCAACCATTACTGCAAATATGTTAATTTTGAAAAATGGAGAAGGTAAGATTTATTTCCCAAATTTAAACATCTTTCAGTTTACTGATATGGTTCCGGGAGAAGGATATAAATGCTATATGACAGCTGCTGATGTTCTTACATATCCTGCCAATTCAACATTAAAGCCTATAGTTAGAACAAATAATAATTATCCGACTATTCAATACTTGATTCCGCAGCATAGCACGATCAATACAGCACATACTATTATTGATACTGATTTTGCTGATGGTTTTGAAATCGGGGCTTATAACCAATCTGGGGAATTAATCGGTAGTGGTGTTGTTTACCAAGGTCGTGCTGTTGTTACAATGTTTGGTTATGATAGTATGGATAATTTAGATTTTGGTGCTAAGTCTAATGAAAAAATTAATTTCTTTGTCTATAATCCTAAGAGAAAAACTATTGAAAAATTAGAGTTCTCAAGAATTAAAAACTACTTTACTCAAGAAGATTTAACATCTATTCGTTACGAAGCTGATGCAATTATTTCAGCTAAAGCAACGGCTGAAGTGAGTAATATATTTGAAAATTCAAACTTGTGTGTTCTTCCATCTCCGGCTTCGGATAATGTAGAAATAGAATTTAATGCTGAAGATATTGATTCAGATTTGAAATTGATAATCTCAATTTTTGATGTCAATGGTAAACTTGTAAAAGAAGTTTTCTCTGGAAGAATTTCGGATAATGATTTAAGATTTAATTTAGATGTTTCGCACTTGTCGTCTGGTATGTACACTGTAATCGCAACTTATGATGGGCAAGATGAAATGAAGAAATTAATTATCGAAAGATAAAAATATCCTTATTGTAATTGAATACGTTAGAGATGCTCTTGAGCATCTCTTTTTTTTAAAAAATAATATATTTATTTTGAGTGCTTGCCATATAAGGCCGCTCCGAATATTCCTGTATTTTCAGAAAAACGTGCCTTTTGTAATGTGAAACTATTTGCTATATGAGGCAGTGCTCGTGATTTGATAGTTTCTTCTATAGATTTAAAAATGTAGTCAGATTTTGACACGCCGCCACCGAGAACAATATTGTGAATATCCATAAGATTCATAGCTGATACTAAACCGCAACCAAGATAAGCACCTATTGTTTTTAATGTAAATTCCGCTGATGGACAGCCATCTTTTGCAGCATTTTCAATCTCTTTTACACCTCGGAACACTGTATTCATACCCATATCTTTAGATGTTTTATTTGCCAAGCGAATTATACCGTTTTTACCTGTATAATGTTCTAATGAACCTCGTTGGAAAGGTTTGAGATTTTCGTCCTCTGTTGAGATTGCATTAACAATCATTTGCCCTATTTCACCGGCATTTCCTGTCATTCCACGATATAGTTCACTGTTTAAAAAGATTGACGCTCCGACTCCAGTACCGAGTGTAACATACATGAAATTTCTAAAATTCTTACCTACTCCTTCTTTAAGTTCTGCAAAACCAGCTGTATTTGCATCATTTTCGATAGCGATAGGCAATCTAAAATGGCTACTGATTTCTGATGCAAAAGGATACATTGTCCATTTTGGTAGATTGGGTGAAACGACAATTTGTCCCACATTATTTATAACGCCCGGCAGACCAATTCCAACAGATTCAATAGCTGGATATTTCCCTATATATTCCTTGATCCTATGAACTAACAGAACTACAAATTCCGAAGGTTCAATATCCGCAGGGGTTGGTTCAGTACTCATGTCAATCAAATAGTTGCTCGAAGAAACTACCCCTATTTTTAAATTAGTACCACCAACATCAACACCCAAATACATATACACTCCTGTGAAAATTACGGTTTAACGACGCTTATTTTTAATTTTTATTGAAAATAAGTTTTGTTATTAGTAGTATTTTTTCCTGTGTTTCATAGTGGCTATCTACTTTTTTTATTATTTTTTTCTGTTTATTACAACATTAATTTTATTATTCCGTATTAAGCTGTGGAAACTTAGAGTACTGGCTTGGTTTTTTTGGTACCGTAAATTCGAGAGGTTATATGGATAATGAAAATATATTAAGAGATAGAATATTAGAAGTTGCGAAAAGCAAGTTCAAAAGCAATGGATACAAGGGGGTAAAAACTGATGATATATCTTCAGAAGTTGGTATTAGTAAGAGAACTTTATATCAGCATTTTAAATCAAAAGAAGATATTTTACGGGAAGTAGTCATCATAGAGAATAACAGAATACATGATGTCATAATGGAGAAAGCTAATATAATTGCTAATGGCGATGTCCGGTTGATTGATTTAAAAGATAGTATAATTTTAAATACCATTTTGGAAGCTATTGATTTTTTTGATTCTGCTACTATTATGGATATGAAAAAAAATATGCGAAGTGTTCTGAAAGAGATAGAAGAGCCATGTCATAACAAGGTATTTATCGCTTTTAAAAAATTGTTTGAGGCGTGTATTGAAAGAGGGTTTATCAAACGTCCCGTTAATTCGGATTTGTACTTTACTGCTTTACATGGTGCAATTAGTGATCTATTGGATAATGATAGACATATTTCACTAAATATGAATAAAGAACAAATGCTAAGACAAACTTTGGAAATGATGACTATTGGTATTCTTACTCCTGAAGCAAACAAAGGTTATATCGAAAACAACGTAAAACTATAGAAAATTATTAACTATATATATTTAGGTTCTTATGTATTACCAAAATAAAATTAGAGGATTATTACTGGGATTGCTACTTTTGATTGCTACAGGTACAGCATATTCTCAAGTGAAAACCTTAACCTTAGATGAGGCAATAAAGATTGCTCTCGAAAATAATGCTAACCGAAAAATTGCTGAACTTGATATAAACCAAGCAGAAGCAGCGGTCAAAGAGGCATACGGGTATGCAATGCCAACGGTAGAGTTATCTGCATCTTTGAGCCACTTTTTTGCAAAACCAAAAATACCTTTCATTGATTTTGAAGCTATGCTTAATAATGCAACGTACGGTGTACTTTTCAATGAAGGGGTCATTGCTTATGACAAATCAAAACTCTTGCCGATGGAGACGACTATGATGTCCATGACTCAGGCGAATAACATTTCGGCAGAAGTTCAAGTTCGCCAGGTATTATTTAATGCAGCTGTTATCAATGGTATCGGTTCAGCTCAAGTATATTTTGATATGTCTAAGTATATGCACGAACAGAAAGCAGCAGAAACAGTTTATAAAGTAACAAAAGCATTTTATGGCTGTGTTTTGGCGAAAGAAATGTATAATATTGCTGACGCTTCTCTACAAAATTTTGAAAGAAATTTTAAATCAGTACAGGCATTATTTGAAAATGGGTTCGTTTCAGAATATGATAAATTGACTGCCGAAGTACAGTTGGAAAACTTTAAGCCGACAGTTAATCAAGCATTATCAGGTAAGACAGCTGCACTTAACGGGTTGAAAATTTTAATAGGTATGAGTTCTACTGAAGAAATTGATGTAGTAGGAGAACTGAATTATACTAAACAAGATTTATCTGAAAATAAGTTAATAACTGAAGCGATGGCTAATAATTATGATATAGGAGCTCTACAGTATAAACAAAAAATTGATGATGCGTTTATAGATTTGGCAGAATCAGATTTTTGGCCCACAGTAGCAGCCTTTGGAAGTTACTCATATAACGGTTCATCTGATGAGTGGGATATGATGTCATATAATCAAGCTCTTGCCGGAGTAAGATTTTCAATGAACCTTTTCAAGGGTATGCAGACTACTAACCAAGTTCAGAGTAAGAAGGTTGAAAGAATGAAAACTGATGAAACACTTCGTATGGCTCGTGATGGAATTGCAATGCAAATCCGTAATAAAATGGTAGAAATCGAACTAATTGAATCTAATATTAAAGCAGCTGAACGAAATGTAGATTTAGCTCAAAAAGGATATGAAATTTCAAATCTAAGATACAAAGAAGGAAATGGAACGCAGGTAGAATTGATGAATGCTGAGTTACAGTTAAGAAATGCTAAAACCAATATTTTAAGATACTACTATGATTATATTAGTGCTGTTGAAGATATAAATTATTGGACAGGTAAAGTAAACGAGAAATATATTGACAAATATAACCGTGCTAATTTTAAAATCAAAAAATAGTAAACATTCATAAATAAGAAAAATAATTAATAAATGTAATTGGAGTTATAATGAAATTTTTTCGTACAGGTAGTATCCTGATTTTCGGAGCACTTTTAACAGGGACAATCCTTTCTTCATGTATGCGTGAAGAAGCTGAACCTCCACGCTCTATGGAAAAAATCCAAGCAGAAGAAGGCGTACCAGTAGAAGTTGAAATTATTAAAAAAGGTGAAATTGGAGATGGCCTCCATTATTTTTCAAAAATTCGTGGCTGGAAAGAAGCGACAGAAGGCGTGGCCGTTCGCGATGAAATCGTGAAAATTAATGCCAAAATTGGAGAGTGGGTAGAAAAAGGACAAGTGATAGTTGAGTTTCCAAAATCTACACCATCTTTGCAATACAAGCAAGCAGAAATCCAAGTGGAAACATTGACTTTAACCTACAATAGAGCAAAGAAATTAAAAGAAATTGGTGAGATGAGTCAGCAAAGTTTCGACGAAGTAGAAATGCGATATAAAATTGCAAAAAGAAATCTTGAAACTTTAAATCAGATTTTGAAAGTGGAAGCACCAATTTCAGGATATATCACAACTATGCATTACGAAGTAGGAGATATTCCTCGTACAGGAGATCCTTTATTCACCGTGTCAAAATTGGATAAGATGATTACTACTATCAATGTATCTGATAGTGAAATTAAACAGATTCGCAAAGGTATGAAAGCAACTGCTACTTGGCAGGGGGAGACTTTTACCGGGCGTGTAACAGATATTTCCATAGCAATTGATCCCCATACACAGGCATTTCCTGTAGAAGTTACCTTTTCAAATCCAAAACGTGAAATGAGACCGGGAACAAGTGTGGAAATTATGCTTGAAACATACTCAAATCAAGATGTAATTGTGGTTCCTAATAAAGCAGTTATTAATAACGGTGATAAAACTTATGTTTATATTGCAAAAGGCGAAATAGCTCACCTGCAAGAAGTAGAGTTAGGCAAAGTCTCTGGAATGTATGTGGAAGTACTGAATGGTTTGCAAGAGAATGACAAATTGATTAACTGCTGTTTTCACCTGTTGGAAGACGGCAAAAAAATACAAATCGTTGACTAATTTTTTGACAATTAATAGAAGAATATAAATATGTTTTTATCAGATATATCAATTAAAAGACCAATTTTGATGACCATGGTTGTCTTGGCATTGATTGTATTTGGTGGCTTATCATACAGAAACATGAAAATGAATCTGATGCCAGAGGTAACACCGCCATATGTATCAATCACGACCATTTATCCAGGGGCTGGCTCAAAAGAGGTTGAAGTTCAATTAACTAAAAAAATTGAAGATGCAATAGCAACGGTCAGCGGTATCAAAAATCTCCAGTCTTACTCTATGGAAAACGTATCAATGTGCCTGATAGAGTTCAATATGGATAAAGATCCTAATGTTGCAACGCAGGAAATGAAAGACAAAATAGATCAAATCAAAAATACTTTACCTGCTAATGCAAAAGACCCGTTAGTACAAAAATTCGATATGCAAGCAATCCCTATTATGGATTTTGTACTAAGTGGTGATTTAGAAGCGACCGAGTTATATGAGATTGCCGATAAACAACTTAAATATCGTTTATCTCAAATCAAGGGGGTAGGTCAAGTGAAGCTAATCGGTGGGCAAGAACGAGAAATTCATATCAATCTTGATGGCAGAATGATGTATGAAAATTATATTTCACTACCACGGATGATGCAAATTGTTTCTGCTGCTAATTTGGATATGCCGGGCGGATATTTCCAATCTGAGGACATGGATTATACGGTACGTTTAAAAGGTAAATTTCAAAACTTAGACCAAATTAACGAAATTGAAATACCTACTGTTTTGGGAAATAAAAGGATGCGTGAATTTACCGAAATTGTTGATGCTGGAGATAAAGTTCGCGAAAGAGCCGTTTACTACGATAACAAAACTTTTGAAAGAAATGATAATGTAGTCCGCATGAGCCTCGTGAAAGCATCAGATGGTAATGCGGTTTCCATTGCACAAGATGTTTACAAACAAATGGAGGAGATTAAGGCAATTCTTCCTGCCGGAGTAAAATTAGAAATCGTAAAAGATGACTCAGAGTTTACACAAAAGTCATTAGATGATACGATTCAAAATGTTTTAATGGGGGTACTATTCACATCTATTGTGCTTTTGATATTCTTGCATGATTTACGCTCTACTTTGATTGTGGCAATATCAATGCCTACTGCGATTATTATCACATTCCTTATTATGGATATATTCGGAGTAACGAAGAATGTTCTTTCACTTATGGGGCTGTCAGTTTCGGTGGGTGTATTAGTATCTAATTCGGTGGTGGTAATTGAAAATATATTCCGTCATAAAAATATGGGTAAAGACAATTTTACAGCTTCAGCCCAAGGTACAAGCGAGGTAACAGTGGCAGTAATAGCAGCAACATTTACGAATATTGCTGTATTTGTTCCGATTGGTATGATGAACTCGATGGTAGGTATGATGCTTGGTGAGTCTGCTATCGCTGCAGTAGCAGCAACCTCTGTATCCATATTTACGGCATTTACTATAACTCCAATGTTAGCTTCTCGGTTATTGCCGAAAGGTAAACCTAAGATTGGGCTAATATCAAGGGTGATGAATAGATTGGAAGAGGGATATACTAAGCTATATGCATTTTTACTGAGGGGTACTTTGAAAAATGTTTGGACTTCGCTTTCCGTTATTCTTATTACTATTGGACTTTTAGTTATTGTGATAATGACTTATGGGCGTGGTCTAAAAGTTGGATTTTTCCCAGCTGAAGATAGTGGTATGATAGCGGTAGGAATTGAATTACCAGTTGGTTATAATCTTGATGCAACCAATAAAGTTGCTCGTGAAATTGAAAAACGTTTGCAAAAACATCCTGACATAAAATATTCTGTAACCAACCTTGGCAAAAGTTCAGAAACAAATCTTGGTGTGAACTTGGGTATGATGGAAATATTTTTGGAAGATGTGGCTAATAGAGATACAACAGTTTTTGAATATGTTGAAATTCTTACTGAAGAATTAAGTACTATCCCGAATGCAAAATTAGGAATCTCAGTTAAAAGTAATATGGGGGGCGGCGGTGCTCCAATTCAGCAATACCTTTCAGGTCCTAATCTTTTAGAACTCGATAGAATCAAAGATGACTTAATGTCTGAATATAAAGAAATCCCAGGATTGATCAACTTGAATAATTCTTCAAGAAGTGGTAAACCTGAAGTAGTAGTCATTCCTAATCGTCAAAAAATGGCAGCGGCAGGAGTTATGGTACAAGACTTAGCTTATACTTTACGGGCAGCAATTGAAGGCCTTGAAACAGCTACCCAATATGAAGAAAATGGTGAAGAATATGATATGCTTATCACACTTAGAGACGATCAGGTCAATACTCCCGGGAAAGTAGGTAATATTCCTATAGTTTCACCGGCAGGAATCTTCAGATTAAACCAGCTATGCGATATTGAATACGCAGATGGATTTACAACCATCTTACACGTCGATAAATCAAAAATCATTGAGTTCACTGCATATAATGCCAAAGGAGTCTCAACTGGTGATATTATGACAGCAATGGATAAAGTAAATGAGAACTACAATTTTCCTGAAGGGTATTCCGTAAGATGGGCTGGTATGGCAGAAATGCAAAATGAAATGATGGCCGATATGACTTTCGCGTTCATGATGGCTATACTACTTACATATATGCTTTTAGCAGCAATATTAGAATCATTCTGGCAACCGCTAATCATTTTGATTACAGTTCCGCTTGCGATGATTGGCTCTATAACGGCTATGTATATCACTAATACGGAAGTTGGTATGTCAGCTATGCTCGGTGTGATTATGCTGATAGGTATTGTGGTGAATAATGCCATTCTTATTCTTGATTTAACAAACCAGCTAGTACGTGAAGACGGAATGAGTGCAAAAGAGTCTCTTATTCAAGCAGGTCCAATAAAATTTAAAGCGATTTTGATGTCCACTATCGCTATTATCCTCGGTATGTTTCCTATGGCACTTGGCCTTGGAGAAGCCATGGCGGAAATGCGTCAACCTATGGGGGTAATTTCGATTGGTGGTCTGGTAGCTTCGACTTTATTAACTCTTTTTGTAGTTCCGGCATTCTATTATATTATTGCAAGTATTGGAGATGGTATCAAACGAATATTTACAAAGAATCCATCAAAGTCAGAATCTGAGCTAATTTCCGAATAAAAAATCTATTAATACAACGTACTTAATATTGATAGGGCTGTCATTGTGGCAGCTCTTTTTTGCTTATAATGTGGTTAATAGGTGAGATATACCAAGAAGATTGACCAAATATTTTTGCTGAAATACCACCCATATTATCTAAAAAAAGCGTATTTTTAAATTTATAGGAAATGTAAATTTAGGAATGAAATGAAGAAAGTCATTATATATGGAGCAACTTCAGCTATAGCCCAAGGATGTGCAAAGCTATTCGCAAAAGAAAATGCAGACCTCATGTTCATTAGTCGTAGCAAAGAGAAAAATGAGGCATTAGCTACTGATTACGAAGTAAGATATGGTAAGAAACCTCTGACACTCACTCACGATGCGATAAATACAGATACGTTAGAATCCCTATTTAATGAAGCGGTTGAGAGACTTGGCGGATTAGATGTGATTTTGATTGCACATGGTATCCTACCTAATCAGGAACGAGCTGAAACAGATATACAATATTTGAATGATATTTCTATTATTAATGGCAATAGCACCGTGTATTTTAGCCAGTTGGCAGCTAACTATATGAAGGAAAGGGGAGAAGGAACTATTGCTGTGATTTCATCGGTAGCGGGAGATAGAGGAAGATACAGCAACTATATCTACGGTGCGACGAAGGGATATATCTCAATATTTTTGCAGGGGTTAAGAAATAAAATGGCTCACTTTGGGGTGAATGTTTTGACTGTGAAGCCGGGGTTTGTAGATACTCCGATGACTGCCCATCTGCAAAAGAATTTTCTTTTTGCAACAGGTGAAGAGGTTGGAGCTGATATTTACAAAGCAATTAAGAAGGGCAAAGGTGTAATATATTCTAAGAAAATTTGGGCTATGGTGATGTTGATTATCCGAAACGTTCCGGGATTTATTTTTAATAAAATGAAAATGTAGGTGGAAAATGGAAGTTTGTAGTTTCGTATCAGGGCTATTGGGAAATAACTGCTACATAGTTGATTCAGAAGGAGAGGCAATGGTTGTCGATGTACCTATGGATTCAGCAAATGTGGTTATTGAATATCTTAAAAAGAATGATTTGAAATTAAAATATGTTCTGCTGACTCACGGACATTATGACCATATAGCAGAAGCGGGCTATCTTGCAAAAGAAACAGGTGCAGAGCTTATGATTCATGCATCGGAAAAAGAAATGTTAGAGGATATGGATTTGCATAAACGTCTCTTTGCTTGGGCTGAAGACGGCTTCTTCGCAAAATTTGTTCCTTATGCAGCAGATATTCTACTTTCTCATGGAGATATTGTTACTTTGGGAAGTGATAAATTTGAAATTAGACATACTCCCGGACATACCACAGGCGGACTTTGCATTGTTCATCATGACTCAAAAACTGTATTTGTCGGAGATACGTTATTCGATGGTTCAATCGGTAGAACTGATTTGCCAGGGGGAGATTTGAAACAGCTAATCAATTCTATCAAAGAAAACTTATTGGATTTAGATAATGATTTCTTAGTGCTTACGGGACATGGCGACAAGACTACCATAGGAAATGAAAAACAAACAAATATGTATATAGCATGAAAAAGCAAAATAAATATTTAATATATATGTTTTCGGGGGTATTAGCACTTCTTATTACGTCCTGTTATTCTTTTACGGGGGGAAGTTTGCCCGAACATTTGAAAACAGTATATATCACAAATGTAGTTGATAACAGCGGTTATGGTAATCCTACATATAAGGATAATTTACAACAGTATTTGACTGATGAATTTAACAGGGACGGTTCGCTTTCTGTATCTGACAGACGTTCGGACAGTCGCTTAGAAGTAACGATTACTTCTATTTCTGAACAGTCTGCAAGCGTATCTCAGACCGAATATGAGAAAGAACGGAAAATTATTGTGAAAGCAAACATTGTCTATTTCGACAATGTGGAAAAGAAATCAATTACAGAAAAGACAGTTAGTGGTAATGCTCTTTATGAAGTTCAGAATGCTCAAATAGCAAGAGATGAAGCGGTTGATAGGGTTTTAGAGCAGTTGGCAGAGGATATTTTATTTGCGGTGGTTTCAGGTTGGTAAATTTTGTTATTTGACTAAAAAATTGTAATTTTGTTGTTTATTGTTGATATGTTTATCAATTAGGCTTATTGTGTATGAGTATTGATATATTAGTTTTAGTATTCTATTTCTTGGCACTTCTCGTTTTGTTTGGATTCGGGATTCACGGATTGATGATGGTTTATTATTATCGCAAGACTGCTGGTATGCTTCATGACGAAGGCCCTATGCCAGAAACTCCACCGATGGTAACGGTTCAACTTCCAGTGTTTAATGAGTATAATGTAGTTGAACGTCTCGTTCGTTCTGTGTCTGAAATCGACTATCCGAAAGATAGAATGGAAATTCAAATTCTTGATGATTCAACAGATGACACGGTTGAGCTCAGTCAAAGCCTTGTCGATGAGTTCATAGGTAGAGGATATGATATTTCATTAATTCATAGAACTGATAGAACCGGTTACAAAGCAGGTGCATTGAAAAATGGTCTTGAAAAAGCCAAAGGCGAATTTATAGCAATTTTCGATGCTGACTTTGTTCCGAAAAAAGACTTTTTGCAAAAGACCGTACCTCATTTCAATAATTCCAAAATTGGTATGGTACAAACTCGTTGGGAACATTTGAATGAGGAACTGTCATACATCACAAAAGCTCAAGCACTTGCGTTAGACGGTCACTTCGTTTTAGAACAGCAGGTTCGTAATAACGCAGGATTCTTTATGCAGTTTAATGGAACAGCAGGTATATGGAGAAAAGAATGTATCATAGACGCAGGGAACTGGGAAATTGATACAATTACAGAAGATATGGATTTGAGTTATAGAGCTCAACTGAAAGGTTGGGATTTTCGGTTCTTGAATAACGTTACTTCGCCTGCCGAACTTCCTGCCGATATTAATGCCTTGAAAACACAACAATTTAGATGGACAAAAGGTGCTATCGAAGTTGCAAAAAAATTAATCCCAAAAATTTTCAAAGCGAAAATACCATTTAGAATTAAAATGGAAGCCTATACACAGCTTACGGCAAATATAGTATTTCCAATGATTATTGCTGTAGCTTTATTAAATGTACCTGTAGTACTAATAAAAAATACAGTTGGTGGCTTCGACCAATTCTATACTTATATGTCAATCTTTGTATTGGCGACTGCTTCTACTTTTTTATTCTACGCCTATGCTCAGCGTGATATACATCAAGATAATTGGAGGAAGCGTCTCTTGCTCTTTCCTCTTTTCTTGGCTGGTTCAATGGGCTTGGCTGTGAATAACTCTAAAGCTGTGATTGAAGCTTTAATCGGGGTTAAATCGGGCTTTATTCGTACTCCCAAAGATGGCTCTGTCGGTAAAAAACAAGGGGTAGAGAAGAAAAAATATAAACAGAAAAAAATTAAACCTGAAGTATTTTTTGAATTATTTATGACCTTGTATTTCATCGTCGGAATTGGTATTTCGATTTACTTCATGGAACTTGCAGCCATTCCCTTCCAACTTCTTTTTTTAGCTGGATTTGGCATGGTTGGTTGGCTATCGCTGAAAACTTCTTTACAAAAGTAACGTATTAAAATATAATGATATAGACTCTAAGATGGACTCCACATTGTAAGTGGAGTCCATCTTTACCGAAAACATGAATAATAATGATAGGTTTTATTAGGTGAATAATTTAAAAAAAGCAGAGGAATATTTAAAATCTCTTATCGAACAGGGAGAAGATTTTATTTCGCTTGATATTGAAAATTTAAAACCTATTCCCAATTACGAAGCTATGCCAAAGAAAAAGATTAAAGTATCAGCTGTTACTCAAATTCAAAAACAAGTTAATAAGCCCAAAACCGAAGTACAGAATGCTGTACTAAATGTTGCATTGGGAAATACAGTAGATACCAATTGGAAAAATGCTTCAACTTTAGATGATTTGAATCGCTGTATTAAAGATTGTCAGGAATGTCCGCTTGGGGCAACAAGGACGAATTTTGTTTTTGGGGAGGGTAATCCAAATGCTGATATACTAATTATAGGTGAAGCCCCAGGCGAAAAGGAGGATAAACATGGGCGGCCATTCATAGGCAGAGCGGGACAACTACTTACTAAAATACTTGAGTCAATAGAGATAAAAAGAGAAGATGTCTTTATTGCCAATATTTGCAAATGTCGTCCGCCTGCAAATCGCAGACCTGTATCAAGTGAAGTTGCCACCTGCAAGCCATATCTGATGAAGCAGATTGATATTATAAACCCGCAGTTTATTATTTCATTAGGGCTTACTTCGATTGATTCGCTTTTGGGCAAGAAGCATAGAATGGGCGAAATACGTGGACAAGTTATGGAGTATAATGGAAGACAGTTGATGGTTACGTATCACCCCGCAGCACTATTGAGAAATCCGAATTGGAAACGTCCTGTATGGGAAGATATGAAAAAATTAAAAGGATTATACCAAGATTGGTTAAGCACGAAGTAGAATATTATTAATTTTATATATTTATGTTAGTATGAAAATAGCAGTTTTATTTGGAGGAATATCCTCAGAACGTAATGTATCAATCGAGGGCGGAAGAGCTGTGGTTGAAGCATTGAGAAGTAAGGGACATGAAGTTGTACCCGTAGATCCTGCATTTGGGGCAGATATAGAAAAACAGAAACAATTAGACAGTATGCTGAATGATGTTTCAAAGTTTCCTACTATCAAGGAGTTGGAACAGTATTCGACAAAAAATATACTTGATTGTGTTTCATCATCAATATTTGATGATGTAGATTGTGCATTTATAGTTCTACACGGTCCAAATGGGGAAGATGGTTTGATTCAAGCTGCTTTCGAATTGAGAGGACTACCATATACAGGGTCAGGAGTGCGGGGTAGTGCAACTTCAATCAATAAGGCAGCATCAAAAATAATTATGGAATCAACTGGTATTCTTAATGCTGAATGGGCGATTGTTACTCGTGATCAAATTGAGGACTACAATCTTATTACTGATATTAGAAATTATCTTGGTGAAAATGTAATCATCAAGCCAAATAATCAGGGTTCAACTATCGGGCTGTCTCACGTAGAAGATGGAAATCTTGATTCTATTCAAAGAGCTTGTGCGAAAGCAGCAGAATTTTCAAGCACAATACTTGTGGAACGCTTTATTTCTGGACGTGAGATTACGGTAGCAATTATAGGTGATAAGGCCTATCCTATTATTGAAATCGTTCCTCCTGAAGAAGCATTATATGATTATGAAGCAAAGTATTCAAGTAACGAAACACAGTATATCTGCCCTGCTGAAATAGATGAAAATACAAGCGAATTTATTCAAGAGCAGGCTTTGAGGTTGCACCATGCTCTCGGCTGTCAAGGTTTTACGCGTGTGGACTTCTTGCTTGATGATGAGTTTCAGCCTTATTGCTTGGAATTAAATACAATTCCGGGATTTACGTCTCATAGTCTCGTACCTATGGCTGCAAAAACTGCTGGTATCGAATTTGCAGATTTATGTCAAATGATAGTTGATATTGCGATTAAACAACATGCAAATAAATAGGAATGATATAATGAAAAAATATAGTTTAAGTTCAATCGGTAATTCAATAGTCGATTTATTATACAAGACGAGCAACGAGGAATTGAATACCCTCGGTTTAAGAAAAGGGGATATGCTTCTCGTAGATGAAGCAAACCAAACGAAAATTATTGATACAATCAAAGCTGATGATAAAGATGTTAAGTCCGGCGGAAGTGCAGCAAATACTGTAATAGCCTATTCTCAGTTTGGTGGAAGTTCGGCTTATCAGTCTCTACTTGGTAAAGATGAATTAGGTGATTTCTATGCCAATGAATTTAAGGAATTAGGAATTGAGCTTTTCGCAAATAGAATTGAGTCAGAGAAAACAGGAACTTGTGCAGTTCTTGTTACTCCTGATGGTGAAAGAACTATGAATACTCATCTTGGGGCGACATCTCACTTTTCACTTGATTTTTTGAATAAGGATATGGTTGCCAATTCAGAGTGGCTCTATATAGAAGGATATAAGTTGAGTGAACCTGAATCAACAAAAGCAATTTATCATGCAATCGAAATCGCAAAAGCTAATGGAACGAAAATCGCATTGACTTCTTCTGCTATGTTTATCATTGAAACACAGAGGGAAAACTTCGAAAAAATTGCAGAAATGAGTGATTTGATTTTCTTCAATGACGAAGAAGCAATGGTTTTCACAGGCGAAGAAAATGCTGAAAAAGCATTCGATACCTTAGCTGAAAAATATAATCATTTTGTGGTTACTCTTGGTAAAGATGGTGCTAAATACCAAAGAGACGGTAAAGTTTATAAAGTGCCGTGCTATGGTGGTAAACCTATTGATACTACGGGAGCCGGTGATATGTTTGCAGCTGGTTATCTTTATGGAGAAATTATTGAAAAAAATCCTAAATTGGCTGGACATCTTGGTTCTTATGCTGCCGGGTTGGTGTGTGATAAGATTGGTCCTAGGTTAGAAAATGATTTGAAAGAAGTACTACATCATGTAAAAACTGAACTCATCTAAGTTCATGGAGAAAATATGAAAAAAATTATCTTAACGATAATGATGATTCTTGCATTTTTTGTTTCTGCTAATCTGAAAGCACAAGGCGGAAAGCAGTTTGCGGAATTTGCAAAGCAATTAGAGCCCTACTTTGATAAACTGATGATTGATGATATCAAGGCTCAGCTACCGCTTAGTGGTGATTATAAGATTTGGGGGTGGGATGTCGGTGATTTTTCAGGGGACGGGTATGTTGATTGTGCCTTGGCAATAAAATTGCGTACAGATAAAAAGAAGCGTATGCACGTTTATCTATTTGCAGATATTGATGGTTTCTTGAAAAAAATCGGCCATTTCCCATACTATTATGTTGAAACTCCACTTGAAATTGGGGTTTCTATAGCGAATAATGAAGTAGGTATTACCCGTAAAAGTAAAAAATATTTTTGGGATATTAATAGCTATACTTATCATGATGGTGTTGTAATTCATACCTCAACGTTTACTACTAAGCGTATTGGAGATTTGACTTATGAGAAAACAGTGAACTATATGAATTTGACTAATATCGAAAAATTTGTATATACTCGTAGCGGAGAAGTAGCCTTTTTGAGAGAATATTCAACGGTTTTAGCATATCCTCGTGGAAAACAAATTTTTAAGGGATATACCAAAGAAAATTTTATCAATGATATTGACTATGTATATTTTGGAGCATGGGACTGGGAAGGAGATAGTGATTTATCTTACCGTATAAGTGCTGCTTATGATACAGACTATCTGTATTTTACGATGAATGTTTCTGACGAAAAAATCGTGGTTCGTAGTTGCGATGATTGTATAGTTGAAGACAATGGCGGCAAACTTTCTAAAACATGCGATAGCTGTTTCTGTGATTATATTGATATGTGGATTGATACTTATACTCCGCTTGACTCAACATCTAACAGATTTATGAATATCAAAAATAACCGTATTCAATTTAGAAATTCTGCCGAAAGAAGCGTAATGAAATTTACTATTTATCCAGGAGATTTTTATTCCAACGAGGCAAGTGTTGAGATTGCAACAAATGATTACCTTGATTCCTATCAACGCTTTGATACACGGAAATTGAAGGCAACAGCGAATTTAACAGACGAAGGATATGTTGTGAAATTTAGATTACCGTTTACCCTTTTAGGGTTTGAGGGATGTCCGGCGTATGGTGAGAATAGAGTAGAGCTTGGGGCTTCTTTCTGTGTGATAGATTATGATAATAAGTTTAGAGATGGTGAGAAAACGGAATTAGCAAATTCTCCTTTAAAGCCTAATAATCCAACTACCTACGGCTCTCTTTTGATTATGCCATATACAAGCTGGTACGGAGAATCTTATAATATTTTTGAAATTGAGATGCTTCAAACTTTACGTGAATATGGGTTTTAATTGAGTTCAGATTTTAAGATATTAAAACATCTGATGTCTTTAAGACTTCAGATGTTTTTTTTGTTATTATGGACAGGAAGTATATTAAGAAGTTAGGAATCATAATTCTGTTTTTTTCTTTCTCGCATCCACCATAAAGTTTTACGTTTATTATTTTGGGTAGCTATCCCAAAAATAAATCCAAACAAAAGCCCATTAATAATATATTTTTCTATATCAAAATTTGCTGTTCCATATTCTGTAACCATTCGAAATGCAACAAACATAGAGCCTACAATAAACAGTTTTATAGCTTGTGCTAACCTCTTTAATTGTTTTTTTTCATGCTCAATAGAAAAGTCGTATATCGCATTTACTAATTCGGACATACTTATCAAAATAAATAGTATAATTGAATTTAGTAAAATCTTTAGCGGTAAATCATTAAAGTATATATCTTCAATAATCGCACTCATTAGTCCTAAAACAAGTGTAGATATACCCACAGCACTTAGTATATTTATCCACCAATACTTTTTTAAATAGGATAATGTATCTCGTATATATTCTTTTATTGTCATTTTTCATCCCCCTTTTGATTTGATATCTCACAATAATGTTTACAAAAATAAGAAAATAAAAGTAATAAACACAATATCTCAGAATATTAATATGGGTAAATTTTCTATATTTATTGTTCAAGTAGTGGCAAATTTTTTAACATTTCGATAGCTTATGAGAAATATAAAAAATAGATTTTCCACATTTTTCATTGATTTATTTGGTGGTTAGAAAAAAAAGTAGTAATTTTGAAATTCGTAAAATTGTGCAAATATGAAAACTGTACATTCATTTTTGTATGATTTTAAAAATTAAAGGCTTATATAACGGCCGGATAAATTTGAAGAAAATTTGTAGATTATATTAAACAGGTAAGTTAAATGGCAAAGACTCAAACATTTGGTGATAAAGTCAACAAAAAAGAGGCACCAAAGCCAGTAGTAAAAGTTATCAAAGGCTTCAAAGACGATAAGGGAGCGACTCGCTTCGTAGAAGCTTTCGTCAAAGTAGATGATATTAATGAAGTAACTAAATTAGATATAAACGAATAGGGCGTAAAATGAAAAAAGGTATCCACCCAAATTACCATGTTGTCGAAGTAAAGATGACGGATGGTAGCACTTTTAAAACACGTTCTTGCTATAAAAAAGATGAAATGGTGCTCGAAATTGATTCCAAATCTCACCCTTTCTTTACAGGTAAGCAAGTATTTGTCGATACGGCAGGTCGTGTAGATAGATTCAAACGTAGATTTGAAAAAGCGGAACAACTTAAAAAAGAGAGGGCTAAATAATGGAAAGACGTAACAATTTTGGCGGACGTGGCGGTTTCAATAGAGGCGGCCAAGAAGGTGACGGTTCAATCTATACAATGCAAACCGGCTCAACTTTTAAAAATAACAAGCGTAGCGGTAAGCAACGCACTAACCCATTGGGTAAAGAAAAAACAGTTGATTATTTAGACACTAAGTTCTTGAGTAGATTCACAAACGATCAAGGTAAAATTTTACCTCGTCGTATCACTCGTTTAACTGCGTATCAACAACGCCAAGTATCTAAAGCTATCAAACATGCTCGTCACTTAGCTTTCATGCCTTTTGTGGCTCAAGATTTAAACTAAGAAACGACACAAACATTATAAAAGTAGAGGCGTATTTTACACCTCTGCTTTTGTGTATATAGAGGCTTGGTTTTAAGTAAATAAATATTTAATTTTATAAACGGAATAACTTATGAATATTTTAGTTTGTATCTCACGTGTTCCTGATACAGCGACAAAAATCGTAATCGGAAGCGACAGAAAATCAATCGAAGAAAAAGGGGTAAAATATATCATCAGCCCTTATGATGAATTTGCAATCGAAGAAGCATTGCAATTAAAAAAATCTAATGGTGGCGAAGTAACAGTTCTGACTGTTGGTTCTGAAAAAAGTCAAGATGTATTGCGTACAGCTCTTGCAATGGGTGCTGACAAAGCTGTTATCATTAAGAAGGAAGAATCTTTTGATTCATTCTTCACCGCAAAAAACATTTCTGAATATGTAAAAGCCAATAATCCTGATTTAATTTTAATGGGTCGTCAATCCATTGACTTTGATTCATTCCAAACTGCATCAGCTACAGCTGAGTTGTGCGAAATGCCTGCTATTTCAGTCGTTTCTAAATTAACTGTAAATGGCGGTGCAGTGGAAGCTGAAAGAGATATAGAAGGCGGTAAAGAAGTTGTAGAAGCGTCAATGCCTTGTATCGTTTCAACTCAAAAAGGTTTGAACTCACCTCGTTATCCTAAACTTCCTGATATTATGAAGGCTAAGAAAAAACCTATAGAAATTATAGATGCTCAAGACGTTGAAGTACGTACTTCATTAGTTGATATGCAGTTACCTAAATCAGATCGTAAAGGTATTATCCTTTCTGATTCAGATGAAGATATTGCTAAATTTGTTGAATTATTAAAAAATTAATCATAGGAGAATTTGAAAATGAGTAAAGTATTAGTTTTTCTCGAATGCGGTAATAATTCATTCAAGAATTCTTCTGCAGAAGTAGCTTCTTTAGCTGTAGAATTAGCAAAGCAATCAGGCGGTGAAGCTATTGCATGTCGTATTGGTTGCGGTTGTTCAGCAGATGCTGGTGTCTATGGGGTAGGCAAGTCTTATGACATCAAGCATGATATTTTAAATAACTATTCTTCTCAAGCTGCTGCGAAAGCCATTGCTGAATTAGCAGATAAAGAAGGAGCTGATGTAGTGTTATTCCCTGCAAACTCGAAAGGCTTGGAATTAGCACCACGTGTAGCAATTCGTTTAGAAGCAGGTTATATTGCTGACTGTACTGAAATAAAATTTGATGATGGTATCAAAGTTAAAAAGCCAATCTATGCTGGTAAATCAATTGCGGAAATGAAAGTTGACACTACAAAACAGGTATTTACTTTACGTCCAAACGTTTATGAAATATCTGAGACAGGCGGAAGCATTTCGGAAGAAACGTTTACTCCAAACTTATCAGATACTGATGCTAAGGTGAAGGTAAAAACTGTAAACAAAAACGCAGGTAAATTAGATGTAGCTGAAGCTGATATTATAGTTTCAGGTGGACGAGGCATGAAAGAATCTGGAAACTTTGGTATGATTGAAGAGTTAGCCAGTAAATTAGGTGCTGCAGTAGGTGCTTCTCGTGCTGTAGTTGATTCCGATTGGAGACCGATGGAAGAGCAAGTTGGTCAAACAGGTAAAACTGTAGCTCCGTCTATGTACGTAGCTTGTGGAATCTCTGGTGCAATCCAACACTTGGCAGGTATGTCAACGTCAAAAACTATTGCTGCTATCAACAAAGATAAAGATGCTCCAATCTTCAACGTAGTTGATTTTGGTATTGTTGGTGATGCTACTACGGTGATTCCAAAAATTATTGAAAAACTTTAACTGTTGATTAGGTATTAATAATGCTTTAAACGGTCTCCTCTTTTTGAAGTGGAGACCGTTTTTTGTGTATAAAAATTTAGGTTAGCATCTCAATAAGTTATCCAAGTAGTTTCTCTACTTTTTTCAGTTCGTCTCTTTTCCCAAAAACAGTGAGTACATCTTCGGCGAGCAGTATATAATTAGCAGTCGGGTTAGTTGTTATTTCGCCGCAATGAAGGATAGCTAATATTGTTACTCCCGTATGTTTTCTAAAATCAACTTCTTTCAATGTCTTACCGACTACTGATGAATTTGCAGATACTGATAATGTTTCTAAGTTCATTTGCGGTAGATTATCTCCCAAGTTTGCTTCGATGATATCAACTACGTTGCGGTTTACTAACATATTTGCTAAACGGTGTCCGCCGGCTCGATAAGGGTTTACAATTCTATTTGCCCCTGCACGGGCTAACTTAGCATCATTTTTCAATTCATCAGAGCGTGCAACAATGTATAAATCGGGGTTAAATCCACGTGCAGAAATTACGACAAATGTACTAACTGCTGCATCGGCTGTAGCAACAATCATTCCTTTGGCTTTTTCTATACCAGCTAACTCTAAGATCTTTTCGTCTGTGGCATCCCCTTGGATGCAAATTGCATTTTTATCATGAACGATATCTTCGTCTTCAAATTTCATTGAAACAACAACGAATTCTTTGCCTAGGTTTCTTAGCTGGTCGATTGCCATTGTTCCCACACGTCCCACCCCAACAACGATATAATGATCGTGAAGTTTATGAAGTTTTTTTTCTAACGCTCTGTTTTTTCTGTATCCACTCATTTCGTCAGATACTAATTTTTCCATAATAGCCCCCATCAAATAAAATAGACTTCCTATACCAATAACCGAAACAATAATGGTAACTATTCTTCCTTGATCATCAAGAGGAATTACTTCTTGATAGCCGACAGTAGTGATGGTGATAAAAGTCATATATAGTGCATCCATGAAAGAAGCTCCACTTTCTGACCAAAGAATGGAATAACTGATTACTCCGAAAACTACCGTACAAAAGAGAATCACTATTGGAATCACTACCTGAGAATGATTTCTTTCCGGTTTCACAAGTTGTGAACGATATACCATATTTAACAAAGTATAAAATAAATAATTAATAGAAACGTAATATATGTTTGGTATATTGTACTTTTAAATTTTTTTGGAGAGATAAATAATGGCTGAAGTAATTCATCTAACAGACGATGCTTTTGAAGCAGAAGTTTTAAAATCAGACGTACCTGTAATGATTGATTTTTGGGCAGTTTGGTGTGGTCCTTGTATGGCACTTTCACCAACCGTTGACGAAATTTCAACTGAATATGCAGGTAAAGCGAAAATCATGAAAATGGATGTTGATAAAAATAAACAAGTTCCAATGCAATATGGTATTCGTTCAATCCCTGCTTTGTTGTTTTTCAAAGATGGGCAGTTGGCAGATCAAATTGTTGGTGCTGTGCCTAAAGCCCAAATCACGGCTAAATTAGATGCTTTAGTATAATCTGATTAATTGATATTAGTGAAAAGTCCGATACTTTTTAGTGTTGGACTTTTTTTGAAATCAGATACTTAAATAAGAAATAAAATTTTCTTTTAGCTGTACTATATTTCAATGTTAGAGTCAGTAATAGGCATAATTTTTGCTTTTTAGCCAGTACTTGTTAGACTTATTTTGTGATTGATATGAAATTGATATATACGAAGTTGTTAATGATAGTTACTGTGTTCTTTTTATACTCATGTGCTACAGAAGAATGTACAACTGAAACACGTTTTTATGATTCCGAAGAGTACACCATTTTTGAAAAGGATTCTATAATAGTAGCATATCAGCACCAAATTAATTTGGATACAATTATCGCCGGATTTATAACTATTGACACATCAGAAGTAGAGAACCCGGAAAACCCCGACGAAATGATTCCGAAATATGACACTACAATTATCAATCCCGATATAGAACTTACCCTTTCAAACGAAGTACACGGATTAAACGAGAATAAAAAATTAACCATGGGAGATTCTCTTACATTTGGTTCAGACGATATGTTAGAAAATTATTCTCTTATCAAAATTCTTTTTTCAAGCATGGATTCTACTGGAAAAGGTATTGTTTTAGATGTTAAGAAAGGTATGCTTTATCAAGACTGTTCTCAGTGGTAGATAGTCGAATAAACAAAATTGTGTATCTGTAAGTTATCTGGAGCGAGGGTTTTAATAGGACTTTCCCATCAATAATAGGCTTGGATTACCTATCTTGATGTAAGTGGAGAACAGCTTACCGAAGCGAGCTAGTTCCATTTGGAGTTGTTTAAAAAAAACACGAGTTTACGGAGATTAGTGTAAATTTGATATATTAAAATTCATCTCTTTGAGGTATTATTATACCCAAAGATAATTAGCATCTTAAACTAAGATTTTGCCAAATATATAAGAAAAATCGTCCAATATTTCAGTAATGAACGATTCTAAAAGTAGATAACTACGATATTTTAATAATTTAACTGTAAGCCAAATGTCAATCCATATTTATCAGAGTGATAAAGAATGTCTTCGACATTATACAATAACATTCCGTATTCTGCTCCAACGTTTACGTAGAAGTTGCCAAATACCCTGATTTTTGTTCCGACGCTACCTTTTGCTATTGGACCGACAATCGTTCCGCCTCCGAAAGCCTGCATATAAGGGAATACACGTGTTCCTATGCTTAATTTTTCCGGAGAGTATCTCCAGTATGCACCATAATAAAATAGAAGAGGGGTTTGGTTGTAGCGTTCTTTGCCGTAGTCTGAAGCAAACTGCTGATTATAGTTATCAAAACCAAGTTCTAAACCAAATGTTGAGTTTTGATTAATACGGTAACCAGCTCTGAATGATGTGTTTGCGTAGGATTCTTTTTCCAAAGCAACTACATTCTGATTTGTCGGGAAATAATTGACTGCAAAGCTCCATTTTGTGTTGTCAATGAATGTTGGTCTGCCATTGAAAATGAATGTACTGTTTACAAGTCGTGGCTTTCCGAAATTTTGATTTGAAAATTTAGAAAGGGAGTTATTATCACTTGCGAAAATTGATGACGCAATAGATGATATACTTGTAAAAAAATCAAGTGTTACATCGTTTTCGATTAGATGCAGCAATGATGTAATATCACCTTGATTAGGGGCAGAGTTTGACTTTGAATTTCCTTTCACGGAATCAATGTTATCATTGAAATTTTTATTTTGTTTTCCCAACATATCCGATGAGTAGTTTTTATGTGCTTGGATTGAAGCGGTATTTCTTCCATCACTGAATTTTTCTGATGAAGTATTTGTTGTGTTGTTTATATTATCTATCAATGTTACATATGAATTTGAATATACAGCATCTGTACCGGAAGCATAATTTACGTATTTATCTTTGGGTAAACTATGTGAATTTTGGGGATTAGTTATTGCCTGAAATTCCTGAGTTGATACCGAATTTTGAGTATTAAATGCACTAAGAATTGATTTTCCTAACGGAGTAAATCCCAATGTTCCTATGCCAAGTACTAAGACGATAAGTAAGGCAATACCCCAAATAGGAATAAAAAAGCGTCTGTTGGTAGCACCGATAGCGTTCATTACGCTGGAAGTTACCTCTTCAGGAATTGTAATTCCTGCGTTATCTTTGGCAGCTAACCCAAAGACAGCTTTTTGAATCTCTACCTCTTGCTTCAACTCCGGATTTACTACAATTTCTGCTTGCAAATCCTTTTCGTTTCGCCCAAAGGCTTCTGATAAAAAATTGTTCATTAATCTATCCTCTACATTAAATTTCTTGTTAATTTTCTTCTAATTGGTGAATACTGTAATCTTTATAATACGGCTTTAAAAATTTTCTTAGTTGCTTGTTTGCTCGGAAAATCATTTGTTTTAATGTTTCCATATTGTATTCAGTTAGTTCTTCCATTTCGTTATATTTGTAATTAAAGTAATATTTCATCAATATCAGCTCTTTTAAATCTTCTGGCAGAGAGTCTAAGGCTTTACAGTACATTTCCTGCATATCTATATTTTTTCCAAATTCCGGGTCGTGTCCTTGATGCCTCAAAATATCGGTTACATCTATGTCTGATTCCATCTTACAGTCTCTGATGAAATTCAAACATTTGTTTCTAGCTATTCTAAACATTAGTTTTTTGATATGAGTAACTTCTTTTTCCTGAGCAAATTTGTAGAAGTCTAACATCGATTCCTGGAACATATCATTAGCATCGTCACTGTTATTCATTATTTTTTTTACATAGGCGTAAATATCCCTGCCATACCGATTGTATATTTCGGAAAAGGCCTCTTGTTTGTTCTTGGTCCATTTCTTTTTAAGAATCAAAACAAGTTCATCATCAGTATATGCAGAGTATTTACCCATTATTTAGTTAATAGCGTTAAATACATTATTACAAATTGTAAATATACCCTTCACCAAAACCTCACTTTTATTTTTGGAAACAGAGACACTCATTAAATCACGAAAGACTAAGCTACCACCAAGGTCAAGCGACCTTAAAAAATATATATTTTCATCATCGTCCGCCCAAAAAATCTGCGAAATTGCAGACTTAGCATCAGAATAATTTGTCAATTTTGAAAACACAGGTTCTTCCGTATTCAAGGAGCGAACCCAAATATCTCCTAAATCAGAAACAAAAGCGATAAACTCCTCATCATTCGATAATACGGGGAACCGACAACCTAGATTCCTGTCAATATCAATCGTTCTATCTTGTTCATATAAGCTACAAATATCAATTTTTGCATTTTCACCAAGCTGATAACCATAGCATATTTGAGAGGAATGATTATTCCATGAAATCGCTTGATTGACATTCTGAACAAATTTAGCATTACCAATATCTTTAGAATAAATTTTGTTGTCAAAAGCATTGGCATCTAAAACAGTCAATACTATACTACTGTTTTCTAAGGTTTCAAAAAAAGCAATTTTTTTGCTGTCCGGGCTGATAGTAAAAGAGCAGTAATCAAGATAGTTATTGCTTAGTTTATCAATTACTTTGTCGGCTATGTTATATGCGTATAATTTTCCTTCGCCCCCCTCGAAAACTGCGAATTGACCATCAGAAGAAATTTTCGGATTTGCTATATCGAATAGGCTGTTACTTTCTTCGAGTTTAATTGATGATTTAATACTTAAATCATACAGGAATATCGTATTTTTTTCTGTACTATTTCGTAGAAAAACGAACTTTCCTGTTTTAGAAGGTGGGGCATAAATGCTTGCATCGTCAACGAGATTCTCGAAAGATAGGTTGTCAATATCGTATTCGTAAACGACCGGTATTTCAGAATTATCAGGGAGGACCGTAAGATAAACTAATTCGCCGCCTTTTTCCCCTGGCCCGCTATTGTCTTCGCAGAAGTCACATCCTATAAAAATCAGACTAATTAAAAGCACAGTTACTATTTTCGTTAATCGCTTCATATTACAAGCAATAAATTAAACATCTTCCTCTGATACAAATGACACATGAAAAAGCATTTTGTTATGAACATTTACATCTTTTTTTTTACTTATTCGTAATTATTATTTTACTAATTAGCTAATAGCTTTATTTACAAGGGTTAAGCACAATGAAAGAAAATAAAAAAAATCTTATACTTTGTCCTAAATGTAGGCATGAATTCAGTGTTGATGAAGTTTTTTCAAAAAATATTGAAGAAAAGATAAGCCAAGAAATGGCTGAAAAAGAAGCAAAACTAAAGCAGGAATACGAAACCCAATACGCTAAGAAAGCAGAATCCTTTGCCAAAGAGAAGGACAATTTTGCAAAAGAGAGAGCCCTCCTTCTCAAAGAAAAAGAGAACCTAAATGACAAAGTAGCTCAAGAACTTAAAAAGCAGTTAGACGTAGAAAAAGATTTATTGAAAAAGAAAATCGAACAGGAGAAGTCAGAAGAATTTAATTTGATGCAAAAAGAATTAGACGAACAAAATCAGAAAAATAATGAATTGAAAAAACAGGCGGTTGAGCTAAAAAAATTAGAACTTGAACATTCAAAAATGAAATCTGAATTTGAAACCAAGATGCAGGCAAAACTCATGGAGCAGGAAGCAAAGCGTGCGGAAGAAATCCAAAAACATGAATTGGCCTTGAAGAAGATGCAGTTTGAACAGTCTCAAAGCGAATCCAAATTGAAACAGGAATTAGAAGAGAAACTATTAGAAGAGAAACGAAACGCACAAGCCGAACTTGAAAAACGTCTGCAAGACGAAAAAGAAAAAATGCAGAAGGAAATTACAGAACGTACTATTGAGCAGCTCAAGCATGAGAACGAAATCAGGCACCGTGATGAATTAGAAAAACGTGAACAGGAATGGCAACAAAAACTGAAACAGAAAGAAACACAATTAGAAGCTGCGATGACAAAATCAATGGACTTGCAGAAGCGATTGGAGCAGGGCTCAATGCAAATCCAAGGCGAAAGCCAAGAACTGATAATCGAAGAGTTTTTGAGATCTACATTCCCACTTGACCAAATCGAAAAAGAAAAGTCAGGACAGAAGGGGGCAGATGTATATATGACCGTGATGGACAAATTTACAGAAGCCGGGCTAATAGTTATCGAATCTAAGAATACAAAGAATTTTGATAAAAAATGGGTTCCAAAATTGCGAGATGATTCCGCACGTGCAAACGGTTCCATCGCAATCTTGGTAACAAAAACGCTACCGAAAGAAATCGACCATGCCGGAATGATTGATGATGTTTGGGTTTGTGAGTATTCCAGTTTCAAATATTTGATTCATGCCCTGCGAGACTCTTTGCTCAAAGTCAATCGTATCAAAATGGTAAACTCTGGCAGAACTGAAAAAACAGATTTACTATATCAATACATTACAAGCGACGAGTTTACCGTTCGTCTGCAAGGTATGCTTGACGGCTTCATTTCCATAAAAGCAAATATTGATTCCGAGCGTATAGCTATGGAAAAAATTTGGAGCAAACGTGAACAGGAATTAAGAAAGGCCATTATACATACAAATGCACTACGTGGTTCGCTTGAAGGAATTATCGGGGATAATATGGGAGAACTTCCGGGAAGTCCTGATTTGTTTTCTTTGGGAGATTAAGTTCGAATTTAAAATTTGATTTTTTATTTCAGAGAGCCGGCTGTCAAACTCTTGATAATAGTCTTTTGGAATATTGCAAACAGTAGTAAAATTGGCAATGCAGAAATTGAAGCTCCGGCCATCAAATGACCCCAATCAATCGACTGCTTTCCGAGATAGAAAGTTAAGCCGACGGGTAGGGTACGCATAGAAGCCTCATTTGTGAAGAGGAATGGAAAGAGGAAAGTATTCCAATTCGTAAGAAAAGTATAAATCGCCAAGACTGCTAAGACTGGCTTTGAAAGCGGGAAAATAATCTTGCGAAGAATCGTGAAATCTCCTGCTCCGTCGATGCGTGCAGCATTTTCAATTTCAATGGGTATAGAATCAATATACTGCTTGACTAAGAAAATTCCGAACGGAGTAATCAGCCAAGGAAAAATCAGAGCATAGTAGGTATTTATCCAACCGAACTCAACCATTAAGCGATAAAGTGGAATCATTATAACATGGCTGGGAATCATCAAAACCGCTAATACCGAACCGAATAATATTTTTTTGCCAAAAAAACGACGACGTGAAAATACATATCCAACCATAGTGCAGAAAAGTAAATTTCCTAAAGTTACCACTCCTGAAACTAATCCCGAATTTAGAAAATATATCCCGAAATCATCAGAGCTAAAAGCATCAATATAATTTTTCAGAGTATATGTTGCTTCGAAAAAACTTTTTAGCGTGTAGTCTGCTTGCGGTTCCATCAGCGATAATCCCAACATCCAAAAAGTAGGAAACAGCATCACGACGGCTCCAAAGATTAATGCACAATTTAACAGTATGCTTTTTATTCGATTCATTCAATCTGTGCCGATTCAAAAATTCAAATTTACGATTTTTTTTTGAGAAAATATATTTTTAAAAATAAATGTGGATTATGTGTTACAATACAAGTCGATTACTTTCGACAATAGAATATGAATTGCTAAGGTGGTTCTATGGATAAACTGAACGATGGAATTGAATTAAGGAATTGAAAATATATGGCAAAGAAAAAACAAACATCAAAGACCTCCGTAGAAGAAGCACTATGGAAATCGGCAGATAAGTTAAGAAAGAATATTGATGCGGCAGAATATAAACATATTGTACTTGGTTTGATATTTTTAAAATATATATCTGATGCGTTTGAGGAACTATATGAAAAATTAAAAACCGAAATAGACTTAGGAGCAGACCCTGAGGATAAAGACGAATACAAAGCTGAAAATGTATTTTTTGTACCAACGGAAGCGCGATGGAATTTTCTATTGTCAAAAGCAAAACAGCCAACCATTGGGAAAACTGTTGATGATGCTATGGATGAAATAGAAAAGGAGAATCCCTCATTGAAAGGTGTTTTACCAAAAGTTTATGCACGTCAAAATCTTGACCCTACCAGTTTGGGAGAACTCATCGATATGATTGGAAACATAGCCCTTGGCGATGCCAAATCAAGAAGTGCGGATATTCTCGGACACGTTTTCGAATATTTCTTAGGAGAATTTGCACTTGCAGAGGGGAAGAAAGGCGGACAGTTCTATACGCCAAGAAGCGTTGTAGAATTATTGGTTGAAATGTTAGAACCATATAAAGGACGAGTTTTTGACCCTTGCTGTGGTAGTGGAGGAATGTTCGTTCAATCCGAAAAATTTGTAACCGAACATCAAGGAAAAATAAACGATATTTCTATTTACGGACAAGAAAGCAACCAAACTACTTGGCGATTGGCAAAGATGAACCTTGCCATTCGTGGCATTGACAGCTCGCAAGTAAAATGGAACAACGAAGGCTCTTTTTTAAATAATGCACACAAAGACCTGAAAACGGATTACATCATTGCTAATCCACCTTTTAACGTAAGTGATTGGAGTGGCGATTTACTGCGGAAAGATGCACGTTGGAAATACGGCACACCGCCAACAGGTAATGCCAACTATGCTTGGATTCAGCACTTTTTATTTCATCTCGCCCCAAGCGGACAAGCAGGTTTTGTTTTGGCAAAAGGTGCCTTGACTTCTAAAACTTCCGGTGAAGGAGATATTAGAAAAAGTTTGATTGAAGCAGGATTGGTTGATTGTATTGTTAATCTTCCTGCCAAGCTATTTCTAAATACTCAAATCCCTGCTTCTTTGTGGTTTATTTCGCGTAAAGCGAAACCCTCCCTGTATTGTCCCGAAAAAGGTTGACAATTAATTATTATAGACTTCACTTGGAGTTTTAAAATTCAAATTCCAGTGTGGTCTGTCATTGTTATATAATT